>Ga0180434_10002503_pt1 | contig 24339 bp, 20 predicted proteins | sample SS_ome_7_FD_132453 | JGI IMG/M metagenome (GOLD analysis project Ga0180434, IMG submission 132453) | Hypersaline lake sediment archaeal communities from the Salton Sea, California, USA - SS_1_D_2 metaG | ecosystem: Environmental > Aquatic > Non-marine Saline and Alkaline > Hypersaline >... | reverse complement strand
GGCTCGACGTCCAACCAGCTTACGCCTGCAAAACGTTTGAACCAGGTTCTCTGCTGCTTTGCCAGCCGGCGCGTGTTTATTTTTATTTTCTCGACGGACTCCTCCAGGCTGACCCGGCCCCGCAGATGCTCGATTATCTCGGCGTAGCCGATGGCAGCGGCGGCCTGCCTGCCGAGTCTCTTTCCACCCGCGGTCAGGGCCTTCACCTCGTCCACCAGGCCGGCCTCGACCATACTCCTTACCCTCGAGTTTATCCGGGCGTTGTTGTCGTTCCTCTGCCGCCTCAACCCGATCATTTTCCAGCCGGCGGGGCCGCCGGCGGAGTCAAACTGTTTTTGAAGCTGCGATATGGGTGATCCGCTCAACTCGTAGACCTCCAGGGCCCGAATGATCCTTCTTTGGTCGTTGGGGTGTATACGCCCGGCGGCGGCGGGATCGACTAGCTTAAGACGCCCATAGACGGCCTCGAGCCCTTCGGTTCGCGCTTCGGCGCTGAGCCGCCTGCGGACGCTCTCGTCCGCCGGAGGCCCCTCGAAAAGACCGTACAGCAGAGCCTTTATATAGAGGGCGGTTCCGCCGACGGCTATGACGGGCCGGCCGCGGGATTTTATCTGATCCACGGCCTTATTGGCCAGCTCAACGAACAACCCGGCGCTGAAGGACTGAGAAGGCTCGACGACATCGATCAGGTGATGCCTGACGGCCTCACGGGCGGCCGGCGGGGGCTTGGCCGTTCCAATGTCCATGCCACGATAGACTTTCATCGAGTCCACGCTGATGATCTCCGCCCGCAGCTTTTCAGCCAGACAAAAGGCCAGACGCCCCTTTCCGCAGGCGGTCGTGCCGAGAATGAAGATCATGGGCTGGTTCATTATTTGTTTAGCCCCAAACACCCGATGGCTTATAATACCGCCGTATTTAATCATATGACGGTCGAAGACCGCAACCGGTGCCAATGAAACGGGGCCCGGTTTCGCGGTCGACTCCAGCCGGGACGCGTCCGGTAGGTGGGAAAAAAATGATGCTGAGCACTAAGGATTTTGCGGCGGAATTGCAGAAAAAACGCAAAATCGTCAATGAGACGGTGAGGCGGCTTCTTGTCGAGCAGGCCGGAATCAACGACAGGCTCGAGCAGGCCCTGGTGTACACGCTTGAGGCCGGCGGCAAGCGTCTGCGGGGCGCCTTGGTGTTGTGGTGCTGCGAAATTGTCGCGGATAAGACCAACCCCAACGCCGAGGTTGCGGCGGCCGCCGTGGAGATGGTCCATACGTCCAGCCTCGTTCACGACGACCTGCCGGCGATGGACAACGACGACATGAGGCGCGGGCTTCCGACCTGTCATAAGGCTTTCGACGAAGCGGTTGCCATTCTGGCCGGTGACGCCCTGGTCACCATGGCCTTCGACACGCTGGCCTCCAGAATCAACGGGCCGAAGGTGGCGGTGGCGCTTATAAGGGAACTGGCCCGGGCCGCCGGCGGAACCGGTATGATCGCCGGACAGATGGCGGACCTGGAGGCGGAAAAGAGCGGAGGAGACCGCAAGCTTCTCGAATCCATACATACCGACAAGACCGCGAAGATGTTCGCCGCGGCCGCGGTTATGGGCGGGCTGTGCGGAGAGGCAGATTCCGCGGCGATCGAAAACCTTCGGCTCTACGGCCTGAAAGTGGGTCTGGGTTTTCAGATCGTCGACGACATACTCGACGTATCGGCCTCCAGCAGCGAGCTCGGAAAGACAGCCGGCAAGGACACCGCTGCAGGAAAACTTACCTACCCCTCGCTTCTGGGGGTTGCTGAATCCAGACGGGTGGCACACGGTCTGGTTGCGCAGGCGCAGGCGGCGCTCGAGGCGTTCGGCGAAAAGGCCGGCATCCTTAGAGAGTTGGCCGCGGCTCTGGTCGAAAGAAGGAGTTAATCCGGTGGGCCGGTTGCTCGACAACATTGAAACACCGGCGGACCTGAAGGTCCTTTCCACCGTTCAACTCGAGGTCCTGGCACGCGAGATCCGCGACTTTCTGGTGGAAACCGTCAGCAAGACCGGAGGGCATCTTGCCAGCAGCCTCGGCGTGGTGGAGCTGTCCATAGCTCTTCATCACGTATTCGACTTTTCACGCGACAAGCTCCTATGGGACGTGGGCCACCAATGCTACGTCCACAAGATTCTCACCGGAAGGCGCCGTGATTTCGACTCGCTGCGGCGGGAAGGCGGCCTGAGCGGGTTTCCCGATCATGTCGAAAGCCCGTACGACCAGTTCACGGTCGGCCATGCGGGGACCTCGGTGGCCACCGCGATCGGAATGGCCCTGGCCCAGCAGTTGAATAGTTCGGCGGACAGGATAGTCGCTTTCGTGGGCGACGCCAGCATAGTCAACGGAACCAGCTTCGAGGCGCTTAATAACCTCGGCCTGGTCAAGAGACAGATGCTGGTGGTTCTCAACGATAATTCGATGGCGATCGACGCCACCCAGGGAGCAGTGGCGAAGTTTTTCTCACAGGCCCGGCTCAGCCAGAAATACGAGGACATGCGCAAGACCGCAGCCAGCATCCTGGAACAACTGCCGGTGATAGGCCGCCCGGTGGAAGAAACGATCGAAAGGATAAAGAAAAGCATCCGAATGACCGTTCGGACAAGCCAGCTTTTCGAGAGCCTGAACATACCTTACTTCGGCCCGGTCGACGGTCACGACATAGGCTCGCTGATCGGCCTTTTCAGGGCCATGGAGCACCTTGAAAGGCCGGCGGTGCTGCATGCATACACTGGAAAGGGCCGGGGGTTCTCGCCGGCGGAACGGGACAGGCCGAGATTTCACTCCACCGGCCCCTTCACCATCAACGGCGCCGGCATAGAGCCGGCTTCAGCACCGCGCAGGTCCTTTACGGACGCTTTCGGCGAGAAACTGCTCGAGCTGGCGGAAGAAGATGACAGGATAGTCGCCATAACCAGCGCAATGTGCGACGGCACCGGTTTGGGCGAGTTCCGCCGGAGGTTTCCGGGGCGTTTCTATGACGTGGGCATAGCCGAAACCGCGGCGGTGGATATCGCCGCCGGTCTGGCCAAGGACGGATTGAGGCCGGTGGTGTGCATCTACTCGACGTTCCTGCAGCGAAGCTTCGATCATATATTCCAGGAGGTCGCCCTCCAAAACCTTCCGGTCGTCTTCTGCATAGACCGGGCGGGTTTGGTCGGCCCGGACGGCCCGACCCACCACGGCCTCATGGACATAGGCTTTTTGCGAATGATGCCAAATACGGTGCTGGCGGCCCCGGCGGACGACCTTGAGATGTCAACGGCACTGGAATTCGCCATTGGCCATGCCGGTTGTGTGTGCCTTCGTTACCCGAAGGACGCGGTTCCGGTCAAAACGGCCGATTCTTCCGGCGAACCTTTCGAGCTTGGCAAGTGTGTATTCGCCGGCAGACAAACCGGTTCACACGCGGTGATCATAAGTTACGGGCCGGTTCTGGACCAAGCCCTCCTGGCGGCCGAAATACTCAAGGACGAAGGAATACGCGCCGATGTGATAAACGCCAGATTCGCCGAGCCCATCGATGAGGATATCCTCACGGCAATCGACCGCAAGGCTGTGGTGACCGTGGAGGATCATTACGCCGCGTGCGGTTTCGGCTCGGCGGTTCTGGAACTGGCCTTCGCCAAAGGCGTGGTGCCGGCGGCGGCTAAAGTCATCGGCGTGCCGAAACCGCCGGTCAAGCACGGTACGCGAAAAGGACAACTCACCGCCTCGGGGATAAATGCCGAAAAGATAGCTGAAACAGCCAAGCGGCTCATGGAGATGTGTATATCCGATTAACCATGTCCGGCGATAACCTACTAAAACTGGCGATACTTGGTGACCCTCAAAAGGGACATGTCGCCGGTGTTATTGAAGATTTTATGGCCTTCGTCAAGCCGAAGGCCCGAATAGTGGCCAGCTCGGATATCGAGAACTGCTCCGCCGGTTCCCTGAAGGAGTGCGATTATGCGGTGGTTTTCGGCGGCGACGGCAGCATTATCTCCGCCGCCAGGATCCTCGCTGTCAGCGGTGTTCCCGTCATTGGAGTAAACCTGGGAAAACTCGGTTTCCTGGCGGAGTTCAATCTCAAGGAACTCAAGGATTTCTTTGGACAGATCGCGGCGAAGAAGGCGAGGATCGAAGAACGGATGATGCTGGGCTGCGGCGTGCACCGCCTGGACCGCGCCGGCGGCGGAAGCCGGCTCGGCGAACGGAAATTCTATTCGACCGCCGTCAACGACGTTTTCGTCACCGCCGGCCCTCCCTTTCGGATGATAGAGCTCAAGGTCTCGGTAGGCGGCCAGAACCTCGCCGGCTGCGTCAGCGACGGCCTGGTGATCTGCACCCCCACCGGCTCGACCGCCTACAACCTTTCAGCGGGCGGGCCCATACTGGCCGCCGACATGGAGGCCATGGTCGTAACGCCCATCTGCCCCCATTCGCTCAGTTTCCGCCCGATCGTCATAAGCGCCGAAAGCCGCGTAGAGGTTTTCGGTGTCAGGCTCAACACTGGCACCACAGTTTCGGTCGACGGGCAGGTATCGATGAAGCTCGACACCGAGGATGTGGTTGTGGTTGAAAAGACCGAAAACGCCTTCAAGGTGGTCAACAACCCACTCAGGAACCATTGGGACACCCTTGCAGCCAAGCTCTCGTGGGCCGAAAAACCCAGATACAGCACCGGCAAGGCATAAGTTACTGCAGGCACCCCCCTTTTTTGGCCGATTAATCGCTTGATGCATTACTTCCGGTCACTTTTACAGCTGGTAATGTTCCTTTCACTGATCGCGGCGATGTCATTCGCCGGCGGTTCAAGTTTGGGAACGGTCCCCGTAACCGCCGGCCGAGATGGTCTGATCCGAAGCGCCAACCCCGTAGACACCAGCGGCAACTTGGTTGTCACCGGCAACGTGGCCGGCGGCAGGCATTTCCGCGGTTCGGTGCCGTACACCGCCGGTACCGACGTCGCCGCGGCGTTGGGTTCGTCGTCGCTCGATTCCTTCCTGAGGAGATCGGCCGCTCCGGTCCAGAGCGAACTTACCGCCGGCCGCAATACACCGTTCTATTCGCCGACCGGCACGGTCAGCCGAATAATGCCTGGAAGCACCGCGGTCATGGTGCCGCATTACGGCAGTCTGAAACCGCCCGCCGGCACCGTGTTCGAGATAACCCCCACGTCTCCCTACCTGGGAAAACGCGTGGACGACTCCGCCCTCAAATCGCTGGCCCAGCGGCTCGAAGCGCTCGAAAGCGACCGTACTGGCGGCGTCGACAACCTGTTGCCGCCCGCCGGCAAGTTGCCTCCTCTGGGCGGAAGGCCGGACAATGCCGACGATGGAAACACCGAGCAGCCGCCGCCGGACAGGATCAAACCGGACGGCCTCAAAGACGAAAAAAAGCATGATTCGACCGCAGACAGCGCATTCGACCGGCAGGCCGATGAACTCAAGCAGCTAATCGCCCCGCCCGGGGAAGACCGCCGGGAAACATTGAAGGATGGGCAGTCGCCGGAGGCCGGCCAGGACCTTGGCGAAATGCCCGATGTTCTCGATCAGCTGAGCGCGCACATCGAAAAACGCAAACAGTTACGCCGCCGGTTCGAGCCGCCGCAACGGCCGGACCAGGCCGCCGGCAAACAACAGGAACCGGAAAACCGGCCCCGGCAGACCGCCGAAGACGAGGACACCGCCGGCGACGAAGAAGCCCCGATCGAAGCAGTGAGTATGTCCGCCCGGGCGCGGGCGATACTGGGTGAACACGAGGACTTCGAGTCATTCGCGGCCGCCAAGCTGCGACAGTTGCTCCGCAAGGCCGAAGAATACCTCAAGGCCGGCCGGTATTACCACGCCGCCGAGACTTACGCCCTGGCCTCCTCTTACGGGCCGGATTCGCCGGAACCGCTCGCGGGGCGGGCGATGGCCCTTTTCGCCGCCGGAGAATACGTCAGCAGCTCGCTTTTTATTTCGAGGGCGATAAAGGCCGATCCGGAATATCTTCGCGCCGAGGTCGATATAAACTTGATGATACCGGACCGGGACAGGCTCGAAAGCATGATCGTAGAGTGCGCGCAATGGCAAAAAAAAAGCGGCTCGGGCCGGCTGCAGCTGATTCTGGCCTACGTTTATTACAGGCTGGACATGCTCGAAAAAGCCCGGAATTCGGCGGAAGAGGCGTTTGAGCCCCTGCCGGATCAGGAAGCGGCCGCAGCCCTGCGGAGAGCAATTCATGAGGCGATTGAGTCGAACCCTGAAGCAAAATAAGCATATAGCTTAATAGACACCTTTTTGACCGATGTGGTATAATGCTGATAATAAGGTGTGAGATTAAGCAAATACGGGGTAAATAGATGTTTGAACGCTTTACCGACCGGGCGCGGAAGGTCATGGCCCTGGCCAATCAAGAGGCCCAGCGGTTCAATCACGAATACATAGGCACCGAACATATACTGTTGGGTTTGGTCAAGGAGGGAAGCGGCGTAGGTGCAACTGTCCTAAAAAACATGGAGGTGGACATAAAGAAACTGCGCCTGGAGATAGAAAAACTGGTCAAGAGCGGTCCCGATATGGTTACCATGGGCAAGTTGCCCCAGACGCCACGGGCCAAGAAAGTTATAGAATATGCCATCGAGGAGGCGAGGGGCCTGAACCACAATTATGTCGGCACCGAACATATACTTCTGGGCCTTTTGAGAGAGACCGAGGGCATTGCAGCGCAAGTGTTGATGAATCTTGGCTTGAAGCTGGAGGATGTGCGCCAGGAGGTTTTGAACCTGCTGGGCGCCGGTGTAGAAGGAGGCCTGGAAGGCCTTTCCGGAAAGGGCGAGCCCGGGATCGGACGCAGAACAAAGAGCAAAACTCCCGCCCTGGACAGCTTCGGTAGGGATCTTACACAGCTGGCCGCAAACGGTGAACTCGATCCGGTAATAGGCAGAAAGAACGAGATAGACAGGCTCGTGCAGATCCTTTGCAGGCGCACCAAGAACAACCCCGTACTGCTGGGAGAAGCGGGCGTGGGTAAGACCGCGATTGTGGAGGGCCTCAGCCAGCAGATAGTCAACACGCAGGTGCCGGAGATCCTAAAGGATAAACGAATAGTAGTCCTGGATCTTGCGATGATGGTCGCGGGGACAAAGTATCGAGGGCAGTTCTAGGAGAGAATCAAGGCGGTCATCAACGAGGTTAAACGGGCGAAGAACGTTGTTCTGTTCGTCGACGAACTCCATACGCTCGTCGGAGCCGGAGGCGCCGAGGGCGCCATAGACGCCTCGAACGTACTTAAACCGGCCTTGTCGCGCGGAGAGGTTCAGTGCATCGGCGCCACAACCTTGGATGAATACCGCAAGTATATCGAAAAGGACGGGGCCCTGGAGCGCAGGTTCCAGACGATAATCGTCGAGCCCCCGTCCAAGGACGAGACTCTCGACATTCTGCGGGGACTACAGGACCGTTATGAGGCTCACCACCGGGTCAGCTTCACCGACGAGGCGCTCTACCAGGCGGTTGAGCTGTCAAGCCGGTATATCACCGGCAGGTGCCTGCCCGACAAGGCCATCGACGTGGTGGACGAGGCTGGCGCGCGCGTTCGCATCAACAACATGACACCCCCGCCGAATCTCGCCCAGATCGAGGAGAAGATAGCCAAGCTCCAGGTCGACAAGGATGAGGCGGTCAGGTGCGCCGACTACGAGCGTGCGGCGGCTCTGCGGGACGAGGCCCAAAAGATGCTGGACGAGAAAACCCGCCTTCAAAAACAGTGGTACGACCAGAACCGGGAATCGACGGGCGTGGTGGACGCCGAGATCGTCGCCGAGGTCGTCAGCAAGATGACGGGTGTTCCGCTGACGAGACTGGAGAAAAAGGAGGCCCAGCGGCTGCTCGAGCTCGAGGGCGAACTTCACAAGAAAGTGGTTTCACAGGACGAAGCGATAGTTGCCGTATCGAAGGCCGTACGCCGCAGTCGGAGCGGTCTCAAGGATCCCAACCGTCCCACCGGGTGCTTCATATTCCTGGGTCCCAGCGGCGTGGGAAAGACGCTTCTGGCCAGAGCCCTGGCCGAGTTCATGTTCGGCGACGAGAGTTCGCTCATCCAAATAGACATGAGCGAGTTCATGGAAAAGCACAACGTAAGCCGCCTAGTGGGCGCCCCTCCAGGCTACGTGGGCTACGAGGAAGGCGGCCAGCTAACCGAGAGAATTCGACGCAGGCCCTACGCGGTGCTGCTTCTTGACGAAATCGAAAAAGCCCACCCTGACGTCTACAACATGCTTTTGCAGATCATGGAGGAAGGCAGGCTGACCGACAGCTTCGGCCGCAACGTTGACTTCAAGAACGTCATACTCATTATGACCAGCAACATCGGTGCGGATCTCATCAAGAACCAGGCGGGATTCGGGTTCGGCAAGAGGACAGTCGAAGCCAATTACGAGAAGATGAAAGACATGCTTAACAAGGAAGTCGAGCGGCACTTCAGGCCTGAGTTCCTCAACAGGGTTGACGATGTGATCGTCTTCAGATCGCTGAGCAGAGAGGACCTGCAGACAATCGTGGATTATGAGCTGGCCAAGGTGTTTAAGAGGTTGATCGACCACGGTTTAACACTGGAGCTGACCGATCAGGCCAAGGAATTCCTGATCGAAAAAGGATACAATCCCGAGTTCGGCGCCAGGCCGCTCCGGCGGGCCATCGAGCATTACGTCGAGGACCCCCTCTCCGAAGCGATGCTACGCGGCCAGTTCAAGGGAAAGAACCTCATAAAGATCGGGGTCCAGGACGAGGAACACCTCAAGCTCGAGGGCTTCACATCTGAGCGGCCCGCCGCCGAGAAAACCGCGAAAACGGAGCCCGCCGCTAAGACCAAGGACTAGGAATTTTCCCCCGGCGTCATTTCGGAGCAATCCAGCCACGGCCTTCGGCCGCGCCCTTTGCGGCTTTTGCCGCAAAGGGGTTCAAGGTTAAACGTTAAAGGTTGAAGGTTGAAAGTCCGCGACCGTGCGGCAGGTATACGGAAGAAACAGGACCCAGGACAAAGGACCCAGGACAAAGGACTCAGGACAAAGAATGGCGGCCTTCGGCCGCATGGAAGCCGCCTTCGGCGGCTGGAGGATGATGGCAGGCTGGAAGCCTGCCCTCCAAAAGGAAGCCTGCCCCCCAACTGAGGCAGCTCACCCGGCAAATCATGCCCGGTCACCCCGGCGACAGCCAATTCCCAGCCCCCGTCGGACATGTCCGACACGTCCGACTGGTCCGACTATCGTACGGTACGCGTCGGTTCGGACAGGCCAGGCGCCAGCCCCCGTCGATTCCTGATTTTGGGATTCTCCATAAGCCTTGTGATTGTGCGTTGCTCCTAAGAAACTACTTATCTGCGGGCAGCTGAAAAAAGGTACCAGGTATCTTTTTTCGCCGCGAAAAAAGATACCTGGTACCTTTTTTCTCTACTGACTACTGTCTACTACCTCCAGCCTCGCTCTGCCCCCCGCCACCTCTATTCTGCCCTCGGAGAAAAGCCTTATCGCCTCCGGGTAGGCGATGCATTCCTGTTCGAAGACCCTTGCGGCGAGGGTCTCGGCCGTATCATCTTCCAGAACCGGACAGCACCGCTGCAGGATAATGGGGCCGACATCGTATTCGTTCGTGCAGAAGTGAACGGTGCAGCCGCTGACCTTGCAGCCGGCCTTAAGGACAGCTTCATGGACATGGTGCCCCCACATGCCCTGCCCCCCGAAGCTCGGAAGGAGGGCCGGGTGGATGTTCATGACACGGTTCTCATAACGCCGGGGTATTTTCCAAAGGCACAGCCAGCCCGCCTGGACGACCAGTTCCACCTCCGCGGCAATCAGTTCCTGCTCGATGTGACTGCTGAACTGCTCAATATTCGGAGAGTCCTTTCTTCTGATTATCCTCGTATCAAGGCCAGCGGCGCGGGCCTTTTCCACACCGGCGGTCGCCGATCGCGAGCTTAGAACCAGGGATATGGCCGCATTCAGGCGGCCCTGCCCGATTTGATCGAGGATATTTACCATGGTCCTTCCGGATCCACTGATCAGAACGCCCAGCTTCAGCGGATCGGCCGGCGGCGGAATTGTTTCGGCTTGCCCGATCACGTCATGTCCGGCGGTTATGGATTTGTTGACGAGTCTGTCCGCAGCCTTTGTCCGCGTCCGCGGTACATGGCGTATGCGCCAGCTTTCCACCGCGGACAGGGCGGCTTTGGCCTCATTAAACAGAACCTTGATATTCTCGTTCCTGACCCGGTAACTGCCCTGGATCTGCCGGACCAGCAGCTCGCTGTCACTGAAGATCTCCAGGTGGGCTGTTCCCAACGCGGCGGCGGCGGCGGCAGCCTCTATCAGGGCGCGGTACTCGGCGGTATTGTTGGTGGCGCGGCCCAGGAATATACCCCTCGACTGCAGGGTCGTGCCGTCGGAATCAGCCAGGACAAACGCGGCGGCGGCGGGACCGGGGTTGCCCCTGCTCCCACCGTCAATATAAGCGTGGATTTCAGGCGTCCGCCTCGGCAAGATTACAAACTCCCGGCGGGCAACGCTACGGTTCACCCCCGCCCAATATCAGGATGCGGGTGCAGTTGGGGCAGCGGATTATATCATCCTTGGTCATAAGATGATTGGCGCTTTCCGCGGGCAGGCTCATGAAACACCCGCCGCAGCTGTACCCGGTCTTCCCGTTCTGCGCTTCGATTACGGCGATCGCTTCGCCGTCGTACGTTTCGGCGACGCGCCTGAATATCTCAAGGGCGTCGACGGGTATGCTCTCGGCCTGTTTGTCCCATTCGGTCTGGATTTTTTCTATTTCCGCCTCGTATTTGACGGCGATCGCTTCCATCTCCCGGCGCGTCTGCTCGAGTTTTTCCTTCTGCTGTTCTATCTGTTTCTTTATCTCTCCGCAGTCGGCCTCTTCGACCTCTATGTCCTTCATCAATTCCAATGTCTGGCTCTCGATCTTTGAGCTGTCGGCCTTCGTTGTATTCAGTTGGGTCAGCAAGGCGGCGTACTCCTTGTTCGTCTTTGCCGCATTAAGTGATGCCCTCAGCTTGGCGACTGTATCGTCCCTGCTCTTGAGCTCCATTTCGAGACGATCGGCCTGCACCTTGGCCAGCTGCATTTCTTCTTTTTTGGCTTCGAGGGTGTTCTGGAGGCTTCTTACGTGATTTTCCTGAAGGATAACGTTTCTTCTGCACCTGGCGAGCTTGGCTTTCGTCGCCCGCAGGCGGTTTTCAATGCTCTGAAGCTTGATCAACCCGTTCAGGACAGGTCCCATTCACGTTCCTTCGAACGAAAAACCTTTGAATCCCTTATTATCGCACTTACTTTCGGACCTTCAATACAAAATTCGGACTTTTCGCTAAAACCTGAACCGCTTCTTGAAAACCTCCTCAAAGTCATAAACATCTTCGAAGTCCTCTATAGACTCGGAAGGCTGCCTCTTCATCCATTTGTGGTCGATGAGCAGATATACTATCTCGCCGAAGTGTCGGGTCGTCTTGACTCCCCCCGTTGCCAGCACCAGCGGTGCGAGTCTGCCCCACTTCTCCAAAGCCAGACGCCGCAGGGCCTGGCATAGCTGAGGGCCGCTTACATGAACCGGCTCGCTGGCTTTTTTGCCGGCGATTGACCCGAGTCCCTCGTAGACGAAATCGACTGCTCGAGGACTGAACCGCCCGTCCTGCCTTGCTATTTTTTCCAGTTCTTTCATATTCTCCGGCTGTCAAGTTCGGCCGATTATCTCATCGAGTTCGGTCATATCAGTTCTTTCGAACAACCGGCAAAAAGGACCGATCCTGTGGTTTTCCAGCGCCGAGCCCACGTCATTGAATGTGAGATCGCCGGCGTTGAGGAATTTCTGCATCCTTTCCGCAAAGATCGGAAGAACCGGCCTTAAGTACGTCGCCAGAATCTTTGCGGCGTTCAGGACCGCCGTCAAAGCGGTGCGCGTCTTCTCAGGTTCAGTCTTTATCGATTCCCAGGGTTTTTGCGCTTCGACATAACGGTTCGCCGCGTCTCCGTATGCCCTTACGTTCCTGACCACCGCCGCGTAGTTGAGGCTCTCGTAGTTATCGATTATCTCCGCAGCCCCGCCGACCATCTCGGCCAGCAGCCTGCGACCCGGCTCGTCAAGCCGGCCCAGACGTCCGTCAAGGCGTTTGTTGAGCATCGGGCCGGACCGGGACGCCAGATTCGCGAACTTACCCACCAAATCCGAGTTAACCTTGTTGACAAAATCTTTCCTGGAAAGATCAATATCCTCGATGCCCCCGGTGAGTTTGCTCGCATAGTAATACCTAAGATATTCCGGGTTTAGGTGCTCCAGATAGGTCCTGGCCTTCACGAATGTCCCGCGGGACTTGCTCATTTTTTCTCCGTCGACCGTAAGAAACCCGTGCACGAACAGCCGGTCGGGCAGCCTGAAACCCGCCGCAGCCAGCATCGCGGGCCAGAAGAGGGCGTGGAAATACATTATATCCTTGCCAATGAAATGGTACAGTTCGTACCCGCCGCCTTCGCCCGAGTCCGGCCAGATCTGATCGAAGTCGATTTTGTTTCTGTCGCAGTAATTCTTGGCCGAGGCCATGTATCCCACCGGCGCATCCAGCCACACGTAGAAATACTTGTCCTTGTGCCCGGGTATTTCGAAGCCGAAGTAAGGCGCATCGCGGGTTATATCCCAGTCCTTCAGGCCGGCTGCGAACCATTCGTTAAGCTTCCTGGCAACGGATTTCTGCGTGTATCCGCCCGCGATCAGATCCTTCAGCCGCTTTTCATAATCCGCCAGCTTGAAGAAGTAATGAACGGATTCCCGCTTGACCGGCGGCGACTTGCAATTACTGCAGTAGGCGTCCTTCAGGTCGGTGGACAGGTGGGTGCCCCCACAGTTCTCGCATGAATCGCCATATTGGTCCGCGGCCCCGCACCTTGGACAGGTTCCTCGAATGTACCGGTCCGGCAGGAATATGCCGCACTTCGGGCAATAGGCCTGATCGACCTTGCGCTCGACTATCGAACCGGCCCGCCGCAGGCGCTCGAATATCAACTCGCTGAAACGTCTGTTTTCGTCGGAATGAGTGGTGTAGTAATTGTCAAAACCGATCAGGAAGTCCTTGAAGTCCTTCTCATGTTCGTTTCCGAATCTTCTTATGAGCTGCTCCGGCGTGGTCTTCCGGGCTCTGGCGCTTATCATCACGGGCGTACCGTGAGTGTCGTCGGCGCAGAAATAAAGGCACCGGTTGCCCATCATTTTCTGGAATCGCACCCATATGTCGGTTTGAATATACTCGACGAGATGGCCTATATGTATGGGTCCGTTTGCGTAGGGCAATGCTGATGTCACAACGATCTTTCGCGGCATACGCTCACCTCGGCGGGGCCTCGTCTTCGGTGTCTTCCAGCTCGTTCATCTCCGCTATGCCCGCCTCGGGTTCGGCCCCATCCGTGCCGGAGGATAGTATTTCGATATCTTCGACGCCGGCGACGAAACGCGAGCCGTCTTCCTTTTGTATCAAAACAAGCTGCGTGATGATCTGCGAATCCATGACCCTGCCCGTTCCGGCGGCGCTCTTTACCATCGCGTTCTTCGGCGGCAGCCGCCGCCTGAGCTCATTGTAAGTCTTGTCTTCATACCTGAGGCAGCACTTCAATCTGCCGCAATAGCCGCCTATCTTGGCCGGATCAAGCGTTGCCTTCTGCAGCTTGGCCATCCGCATGTTAACCGGCTTGAGAACCTTGAGGAACCTCATGCAGCAGCATTCCTGACCGCAGGTTTCCATATCGCCCAGCAATCTCGCTTCGTCGCGGACGCCGACCTGGCGCATTTCAATTCTGGATTGGTATTCGCGGGCGAGCCGCTTGACCAGCTCGCGGAAGTCCACCCGCCTGTCGGCGAGAAAATAAAAGATCACCCGCTCGCCGCCGAATATGTGCTCGGCGCCGACGATTTTCATCGGCAGGTCCATTTCCTTTACGAACCGCCTGCATACCGCCATCTCATCGTCGGCGATGCGCTGCAGATGTTTGGCCTCCCTTACATCCTCGGCGGTAGCGTAACGCTGGAACTCACCGGCCGCCTTGCAGCTGTACTTGACGCTGTTGTACTTATAGTATTCTTCGATCTGCTCGCAGCCCAGTTTGAACTGCCCGGATTTGTAACAGCCGAACTGACCGACGATTTCCCCCAGCTCCAGGCCTCTTTCGGTCTTTACGACCACGCGTTCGGGGGTCTTGGGCACATCCGCCTGGTTATGCTCGAAAAGCCCGAGTTGTCTCATCCGGCCGTATCGTACGAGCATATATTTCTTGGCCTTGGAAGGCTTGTGTTTCGTTACCGTACTGCCGGCCATGTCGAAGCCTTTCGTCTTATTCCGCACAAACCTGTATTTTATCAGTTTGCGCCAATTTCAGCAACAAGTGCTCGAAAACCAGCCTGCCGTTCACGCTCATCTCGATCCATCGCATCGCCCTGCATGCCCTTTCGACAGCCTCAGATATAGCGCTGGTTTCGAAACGGTCCGCCAAAAACCTTATCGGTTCGACCTGGTCCGAATTTACCAGGCCGCCGGTTTTGCCGAGCCTGTATTTCATAGCATCCTGCAGCACTGACAAGAGTATTTCCAGAAACGTTTTCTGGGCCCGGCGGTTGATGTCGGCGGTACTTGTGCCCGCCTCCAGATCCGTCCATACAGAAGCCATCTGTTTAGCTTTACGAACAAGGCTTTCGGCCAGTTCGATACAGCCGGTGTAGCGGCACTTGCTGACCGCCGCTACCAGTTTCTTCTTGGTACGGTACAAATCACCTCCGGACGCTTCGATTTTCCCCCACTGAAGGGCTTTGCCAAGGCTACCGCCGGCCAGACGGGCGAAGTAGGCGGCGGTTTCGCCTTCGAGCCCGTTTTGTGCCAGCACTTCGGTTATCCAGCCGTCGGCAAGAGCGGCGAAACGGATCGTTTGACACCGGGACCTGGTGGTGGCCAGAAGCCTCTCCGTACGGCGGCACAGCAAAATTATATGGCAGTAAGAGGGAGGCTCCTCCAGCACCTTCAAAAGGCAGTTTTGCGAGGCGGAATTCAGCATCTCGGCCCCAATGACCACGAAGACCTTCATTTTCGATAAGGTGGGTCTGGTGGAGACCTTCTGGACGATGAACTTGCGTATGACGTCGATCTTCAGGTCAACCGGCGGGGTTTTTCTGGAGGGGCTTTCGGTAAAGCGGATGAGCTCCTTATAGACCTCCTGGAAATCAGCGTGCGCGTCGGACTCAAAAAACCCGCAGGAGCGGCATGACCCGCAGCTGTCGGCGAACACGCCGCCCGAACGATTTTCCGACACCGGCCTTTCACAAAGAAGAAGCTTGGCCCATTGGCGGGCCGTGGAGTACTTTCCGATGCCCTCGGCTCCGGCGAATATATAGGCATGCGGGACCTTTTCGGCCGCGAAAGCCTTCTGCAACGTTGAAATCGCTTTTTCCTGGCAAAATATATCTTTCAAAGCCATGACGGCAGAGTAAAAGGGAAAACCTCGAAAGAAAAAAGGGAAAATAGAAAAATAGGACGAAAAATAGGCTGCCCCTATTTTACTACACCGCCTCCAGCTGCCTGTCGGCGGCCATCACGGCGGCGGTATCGGCCAGGACCAGCTGCGTTACCAGACTGGCGGGCACCGCCGACAGGTTCATGGCGAAGACCTTTTCCTCGACCAGCGAGGCGACGGTGCGGGCGGTCTGCCTGGACAGGCGGTACTTTTCAATCAACCCGTCGACTATTCGGGATTTGTTCCAAGGACAGCGCCCCGCCTCCATACCACCAAAGCACAGAGCCTCCGCGTCGGCGAGATCGCGAACGTCGACACCGACGACTTCGATGCGGTTTCGCCTCAGCCTTCGCTCGAGATGGTAGTCGCTCAGCGAACAGGCTGCACGCTCGTGATCGGTTGCGGTCAGGACCGCCAGTATCATGGAGAACACTTCCCCGCTGGTCACCGTGCAGCAGCGCTTTTCCTTGTAAAGGTAGTAGGTCACCACCTCGGCGAGCTGCTCGGCGACTTCCATGTCCGCCACGTCCACGCGGCTCAGCGCGTGGCTTATCGTCCTTATGACCTTAGTGTGGAAATATTCCTCCACCATGCCGTCGGACTTGATGACTTTCATCGGCATATGCCCCTCCCGGCCTTTCGGCCCGCCGGTCATAACGCCGGCGCCAAACCGGCCGTAATTCTACTGCCGGGCGTCAAAAAGCCACGGTTGGCCGGCCTGATCAACTTGCCCGATAGTTTCGGTTATCTCGTCTATCAACTCACCCACGTCCTTGAAATCACGATATACACTGGCAAAGCGAATGTAAGCCACCTTGTCCACCGTCCCCAGGTGCCTCATTACGCTGTCGCCCACGAACCCGCTTGACACTTCCTTGTCGTAAATCTTGAATATGTCCTCTTCCACGCGGTCGGCTATTTGCTGTATCTGCTCGGCGGAGACGGGCCGCTTGTAACAGGCTTTCTGCAGGCCGGCGATAACTTTGTCCCGATCATATGGGACCCGGGTGTTGTCCTTCTTGACCACATAGAGCTTGAAGCTCTCACCGGCCTTCTCGTACGTAGTGAAACGTCTATGGCATACCAGGCACTGCCGACGTCGCCTGATAACCCTGCCCGCGTCACTCGACCGAGAGTCGACAACCTTGTCATTGTCTTCCTTGCAGAACGGACACCTCAAAAGACAGAACCCTGCGAAGAACCACGGCTTCAACACCCAAAATCCACTGGCCCAACATATAGGCTGCGCGCTGATTTTATATCCAAGATATGGTATGGCAAGCAAAAAACAAAAAATTTTCAATTTTTAGCCGCCTCTGCAGCACAACTTTATCGCTTCAATCCTACGGCAAAACCAAAAGCGGCGCCGCGGTGCTTAACCAGGTAGACTATCAGTCGAGCAGGGCCTGCAGCCGCACGGGCGCCGGGCGTGGAAGCTCGATCGGCAGCCTATTTTATTTGGGATTTGGAATTTCGTATTCTGCCTGTGCGGTTCTGCGGCGCTACGATGATCTTATGACTTGCGCCGAGGCGTCAAAATAGCGATTTGCAGTCTACTGTCCGGCCCTGGCGAACCGATCGGGATCCTCGGCGAGGGTCCTCCTTGCCTCGGCGGTCATCGCCTCGAACGCCGAGTGCGTCGTCGACCACGCCCGTTCGGTATAAGGGGCCCGCCGCATCTTCTCCACCTCCAAGCGTACCTGGTCGAAATACCTTCCGTAGATATGAAGTGAATCGCTGATATCCACGTAGCCGCCTACGCCTACCGGCCGCCGCAGTAAGTTGGAAATATTCTCGGCAACAACTCTCTGCAGATCGGTCAGTGCGTAAACGTTCATGAACCAGGCCCGGTAAAGGTCCCGGCTTCTCCAGTGCGCGTTCATGTGCAGGTAAAGCCGCCCCGATTCCTCGAGGAGTCGGCACCATATCCGCTGCAGGCAGGGCGGATCGTTTGTCGCCGCATCGGCGCCGGGCGCCCAGGTTATGGCCTGGGCCCGGCGGCTGTGGGACACGCGGGCCAGGCACTCGACGATGTACCGGATCTGGTCCGTCGCCCCGGTCGAGCATCCCGCGGGCAGGTACGAGAAAAGCCGTTGATGATAAGTGTATGCCCACTTACCAGCGGAAGGATCTATCCAGTGGTCGTGAATGCCGTCGACCACCTCCTGGCGATAGGCCTCAAGTTCAGTCGGCCCTCCGGGGAAGTTCTTGTGAATGCGCGGCTCTCGAAACGGCTCACTAATAGCGATCACTACGGTCGCGTCCCGGCTGGGTGGATCCGCCGGCTTGTCGTACTGCGTCTTGATTTCCAGGCCCCGGTCCCAAACCGCGACCACCGCCTTCTCCCATGCCTCGGGAAGGCAGTTGGCGGATAAGCTTATTACAGGTATGCTGCGGCTCATCGGGTCAATCCCATTTCCTCATCGGTGACATTGTAAATCTTCTTGAACCTGTCGGGTATCTTGCGCATGAGAACCCTCGCCTTGGCCGCCTGGGGACTGTTGGGATAACGGTCAAAAAGTTCCCTGCAGTAATCAACCATCTTTTTGAAGGTGGTGCCCGGAAGCCTGCCGATCTTGTACTGGTTATAGGCCATTTGATAGATCCTCTCGGCGGCGACCTGGTCGGCTTCGGTCATCTCGCTGTACACCGGTTCGTCCGGTGGTTCGACGGGCTGCGGAGGCCGCGCCGGAGTTTCGGCAGGCGCCTCCTCCACGGGCCGGGGCCTTTCGGCTTGCCGTTCAGCGGCCGCTAACTCGTCGTCGAGCCTCTGGTCCTGGGCCTGGTGGAGCCTTTCCATTCTCTCGATATCAGTGGCGTGCTCGACGCCGCTGGAAAGAAATCTGGTGACAATCATCGCTGCGGCGAGAAGAACGGCCGATACGACCGCCACCTTGAGCCATAGTGTGCCCATCTGTCCGTCCCCGTTCGTAATTGATTGATTCAATTGCGACGATTTTCTATAATTTAAGTTTACTCGTTGGAAACGCTTTTGCAACCACATAACCGATCGATAGATGTTTACGGGAATCATAGAAGCGGTTTGCACGATCCGGACCGTCGCCAAAACGGCTGAGACCGCTGCCATAAGCGCCGACCTCGCCGAACTTTCGCGCAGCATCAATAAAGGCGACAGTATCGCCATAAACGGGGTGTGTTTGACGGTGGCCTCCATAACCGGCTGCACGGCTGTTTTCGATGTAAGCAGGGAAACGCTGGCCGGATCGAACCTCGGCGGTTTGAGCGAGCGGGCGAAGGTCAACGTCGAAAGGGCCATCCGGGCGGACGGACGGTTCGGGGGCCATATGGTCCTCGGTCACGTCGACGGAACCGCAACGATCCGGGCGATACGGAGGCGCGGCCGGTTCGCCGAAATGCAATTCGCCGCCCGGCAGACCCTGCTCGAGCTGTTAGTTGCGAAGGGATCCGTAGCCGTGGACGGCGTTTCCCTTACCGTAGCGGAACTGCAACCGGCGGGTTTCGCCGTGGCTGTCATCCCCGAAACGCTGGCAAATACCACGCTCGGCGTCGCCAGGGTCGGCGACAAGGTTAATATAGAAATCGACATTATAACCAAGTCGGTGAAGAGGCTTCTGGATAACATTCTGCCGCGGCAAGAAACCCTGACCGCCGAGAAACTAAAAGGCCTTGGCTTTTAACATGACCAGACGAATCGCCAATAACTCTACGAACGCACAGCCGGTGATCGCCGTAACCATGGGCGATCCGGCCGGCATCGGCGCGGAGGTCATCGTCAAGGCCCTGGCCGACCCGGCCGTCAGAAGGTCCGCCAGGTTTCTGATATTCGGCATGCATGAGCAACTCGCCTATGCGGCCGATCAGGCCGAGATAGATCCGTTTTGGGGACGGTACCAGCACGAAAAAGCCGATACCGAGGCCCCTCACAAGGTCATCCTTGCCGATTACGACGAGTTTTCCGTATCCCCCTCGCTGAGAGGCGACAGCAAGATCGGAGGCGAGGCGTCGCTGAGGTTCTGCCTGGATGCGATCGACGCAACGATCGCCGGTATAACCAGCGCGATCGTCACGGCTCCGATAAGCAAGACCAGCTGGAAACTGGCAAGGGCTCGCTGGCCCGGCCACACTGAACTTCTGGCATATCGCTGTAAGTCAAAGAGAAAGGCGATGATGTTCGTGGCCGGTCCCCTGAAAATAGCGCTTGCGACAATTCATGAGGCCTTGTTCGAGGTCCGCCACAAGTTCACAATAGGCTGTGTTTTCGAGCCCATTGACCTTCTCAACACCGCCCTGAAGGATTTTTTTGCCATCTCCGACCCGAAGATCGCCGTGGCCGCCCTTAATCCCCACGCTGGTGAAAACGGGCGGTTCGGAGACGAAGAAACGCGGATAATAGCACCGGCGGTGCTCCTGGCCCAGGAGCAGGGAATAAACTGCGGCGGCCCCTACAGCGCCGATACCGTATTTCTGCGCGCGTCCAGGGGTGAATTCGACGGAGTCGTGGCGATGTATCACGACCAGGCGATGATACCTGTCAAACTCCTGGCGTTCGAATCGGCGGTCAACGTGACAATAGGCATCCCGATCCTCAGGACGTCTCCGGCGCACGGCACGGCCTTCGATATCGCCGGCCGTAACATCGCCAGGCCGGATGGAATGAAGGCGGCCATCGAGACCGCGATAACATTGGCCAATCTGGTCAGCCGGCCCAAGGCCAGGCTTCATGCAGACTAAGCGTCAAATCCGGCAGCTTCTTGAATCAGCACAGCTGCATCCGAAAAAACGTCTCGGCCAGCATTTTCTGGTGGACTTGAACCTTATGAGGCTGCTGGTCGAATCCGCAGCCATCAGCGGCGACGACATCGTGCTCGAGGTGGGCTGCGGCACCGGCTCGATGACGCAGGCTTTGGCGGAAAAGGCCGCACGAGTAATCGCGGTCGAATCGGACCGGAGCCTGGCCTCCATCGCCGCGTCACAAACAGCTGGGAACAAGAACGTCGAGCTCATAAACTGCGACGTGCTGGCCGGAAAGCACCGTCTCAACGCCCGGGTTTGGCGGGCGGTCGAGGCCGCCCGCCTCCGGCGGAGCGGGCGGTTGCTGCTGGTTTCCAATCTGCCCTACAATATCGCCTCGCCGCTGATGATGAACCTGGTCGAGGGCCCGCTCGTCGCCGATGCCATGCACATTACCGTGCAAAAGGAGGCCGCCGACCGCATGACCGCCGCCGCGGGCGGCGGCAACTACGGCGCGTTGAGCATATTCCTCGCTGCAACCGGCTCGGCCAGGCGGATAAGGGTCCTCAAGCCCTCGGTGTTCTGGCCGAAGCCCAAGGTCGATTCGGCGATGGTGAGTTTCTCAAGAGACCGGCGGGAGGCAGGCCGGATAAGGGACTTTACGGTCTTCGCACAGGTTGTCCGGCTGTTCATGGCCCACAGGCGCAAGACGCTGGCCGCCTGCGCCAGGCTCGGGCCGCCAGGGCATGCGTACGATTGGAAAAGTGTCTTCGAAATCTGCGGGGTGTCTCCAAAAGCCAGGCCGCAGGAACTACCGGTTGACAAGTACATAGAAATGGCGAATATGATATTATGAGAGTTTTCTTGCCAATTGTCCTGCTCGTCTGCGTTTCGCAACCGGCATCGGCCGGCGCCTTCGGACATAAACCGGAAGCGTCCTGGCCGCAGGCGATGGCCGCCCCGGACGTCGAACGGCGAACGGCGGCGAACCTGCGGCTGAGGCTGCCCAAGCTCATCGGGCAAAGGCCGGACCTCGCCGGCTGGGCCAAACGCTACCGCCGCAAGCTCGATTCTTTCTGCCGAGCCGCGGACAAGGCGCAAACGTCGCTGGAGATCGATGCGGTCCGGCTTCCGCCTTCGATAAGAAAGGAAGGTCTGGCCCTGCGAAGGCGGTGGATACGGGCTGCGTCCGCCCCGGCCGGGGCCGCCGTTCTTTCCACCGCACCGATGGGTGAATACGTCGAAGCCTTTAACGCAGCGGACAGTGAAACCATCGTCAACTTCGTACCCAATGCGCTGGCATTCGACTGGATGAAGGTTAATGTACCGCTCTTCGAGTGCCCGCAAGAGCAACTGGAGCGGATTTACTATTACAGGTGGTGGACTTTCCGAAAACACCTCAAGCTCACGGCGGACGGGTTCGTGCTGACGGAGTTTCTCGCGCCCGTCGGCCACGCGGGCCGGCATAACACCATAAGCTGCGCGGTCGGGCATCACATAACGGAGGGAAGGTGGTTGCGGGACGGCGGCTACATGGACGACTACACGACCTTCTGGTACCGGGCCGGCGACAACGGTCGGGTTAAACATTTGCATCGCTACAGCAACTGGCTGCCTTACGCGGCGTGGCAGCGGTATCTCGTCAACGGCGACCGTGCTTTCGTGGTCGATCTGCTGGACGACTTTGTCGCCGACGTCGAGGCCTGGGAAAAACTCAGGGGAACCGCGGATGGGATGTTCTGGCAGTACGACGTTCTCGACGGCGGCGAGGAATCCATAAGCGGCTCGCGAACCCTAAAGAATGTCCGCCCCCCCCTGAATTGCTATATCTACGGCAGCCTGCTGGCCATATCCCGGATAGCCGAACTCGCCGACGACGGGGAACTGGCCGCCGAATACGACCGGCGGGCCGCCGAGCTGCAAAAACGCATAAACGAACGACTCTGGAACGAGCGGGCAGAGTTTTTCGTAGCACGTCTGGAAAACGGCGCGCTGTTCGACGGTCGCGAGGCCATAGGTTTCATACCCTGGTACTTCAACATTCCCGAGCCCGGCCGCGAGAAAGCCTGGCTGCAGATACTGGACGAGCAAGGTTTCAAGGCGCCTAAAGGCCTCACGACCGCAGAGAGAAGGCATCCGGACTTTCGAAGCCACGGAGTGGGCACGTGTGAATGGGACGGGGCGGTGTGGCCGTTCGCGTCGACCCAGACGCTGACCGCCCTGGCAAATGTCCTTCGCAACTACGAGCAGGACTACGTGACAAAGCGTGACTATTTCGAGGCCCTGCTGGTCTACGCCCGAAGCCATCAAAGAAACGGCCGGCCCTACGTCGGCGAATACCTCGATGAGGTTACGGGGCGGTGGCTTACGCCGGACAGCGACAGGAGCAGGTTCTACAACCATTCGGCCTTCTGTGACCTTGTCATCTCTCAGCTTGCGGGAGTCGTTCCTCGGGCCGGCGGCATTGTCGAAATAGACCCCCTGCTGCCTGAGGACGCCTGGCCGTGGTTTTGCCTGGACAACGTGCTGTACCACGGAAGGAACCTGACGGTGATCTGGGACAAAAGCGGCGAAAAATACGGCAGGGGCGCGGGCCTGACCGTCCTGGTCGACGACAAGCCTGCGGCAAGGCGAACGGATTTGGGCAAGCTCAGGGTGGAACTGCCGCGAGCGGGAGGGTTCAGGAAAAAGATTTCAGAATGACTGACTCCGCAGGCTGACGGCGCTGCCGTGAAACTAAATATCCACTTCGTCCACTCGACTACTCTTTTATTTCGGTGTAAACTGCCGCCATGAGGAAAAGATACCTTGTCCCGGTTGTCGCAGCGGCTGCAGCGATCGCCGCCGCACTGGCGATACCGCCGGCGGCGCGTTTCCTGCGCCTGCGGGCTGTCGAATGCGAGGCTGCCCGATGGACGCCGCTGCCGATCGAGGGCTGGCCCCATCAGGTCAGCGAGATAAGATACGCCAGCACCGCCGATTATTCCGTTCAGCCGGCCTTATTCTACGACGGCGGCGGCGAAGAAAAACGGCCGCTTCTGGTGGCCTTGCACACCTGGTCGGGCGACTACCTGCAGGACATGTCCGTACCGTATGCCCGCTGGTGCATCGAGAACAACTGGGTTTTCATTCACCCCCATTTCCGCGGTCCCAACTGGACGCCCCAGGCCGCCGGTTCGGACCTGGTAATCGGTGACATCATAAGCGCCGTCGAATATGCACGAAAACAGTCAAATATCGATGAGTGCCGAATCTATCTTGCAGGTGTGTCGGGGGGAGGCTACACCGCACTTCTGATGGCCGGGCGGGCGCCGGAGATCTGGGCCGGCGTGACGGCCTGGGTGCCGATAAGCGATCTGAGATCCTGGCACGACCAGTGCGTCAAGGCGGGCAGAAAATACGCCGAACATATAGTAAAGGCCTGCGGCGGACCGCCCGGCCAAAGCGCTGAGATCGACCGCCGATACACGGTGAGGTCGCCGCTGACATGGCTGAAAAACGCCAGGGGGCTGGCGCTGGACATCAACGCCGGCATACGGGACGGGCATGACGGAAGCGTGCCGGTGAGCCACTCGCTGCTGGCGTTCAACGAGACGGCCGACCAGGCCGATCGTTTCACCGAAGATGAAATCCGGCATATGACGGAAGAGGCCGAGATCCCGCAGCAACTGCGCCAGGATATAACCGATCCCGCCTACGGCCAGAAGAGGCCCCTTCTGCGTAGAACTTCCGGCCCCGCCAGGATTACTATCTTCGACGGAGGACATGAAATCGTGTTCGCCGCGGCGCTGAACTGGCTCTCGCAGCAGAAGAAAACACGCAGGTGATTAAGCGAGCAATGACCCCATGACAACAACCGAAGCGCTCAAGAACGGCGGGCGGCAGGAAATCGTCGTTTCGGTTTGGGACCCGACCGACAGAGGCCCTCAGCCCCGCGGCAAGCAGGTCGAAAAACCCGGGGGCATCCACTACACACCCACGACCGGGATCTGGCAGACGGTCTGGCTCGAGCCGGTCAACGAGGCCTTCATAAAAGAGCTTTCGATAACCACCGACATCGATACCGGCGCGGTGACCATC
>Ga0180434_10002502_pt1 | contig 24344 bp, 37 predicted proteins | sample SS_ome_7_FD_132453 | JGI IMG/M metagenome (GOLD analysis project Ga0180434, IMG submission 132453) | Hypersaline lake sediment archaeal communities from the Salton Sea, California, USA - SS_1_D_2 metaG | ecosystem: Environmental > Aquatic > Non-marine Saline and Alkaline > Hypersaline >... | reverse complement strand
CGATAGGCCTCATCTCCGCATCAGCGGATCAGAAAGGAATTTGAAATGGCAGCTGCCATTTCAAATTCCTTTCTGATCCGCTGATGCGGAGATGAGGCCTATCGATCGATCGAGTGTGAGATGCCGATGCTCACGAGAAAATCGAAGCTGGTCTCCCCGGAGTTGTTGGTGACGTTGACGTAAAAAGCCATCGACACTCCGGGTTCGTAGTCGAAATCCCCCATTGCCACATCGAGCACCACAGGAGCTTCCGCCGACGACGCGCCGAGACGCGCGATCGATGCCGAACGGATACGGCGTTCCGTCACGAACTCCTCGAAAGGCTTGTCCGCGACAGCCACGTCCGGATCGAGACCGAGGTGGTCGAGAAGAGCCGGCCAATATTGCGCAGGGATATCGAGACTACGATCGTAGTTGTCGTCGCCCGGAACGGCCCGGATGTGGGCCTGAATCGTGTAGCGACCGACGGTCAATGAAATGAGGTCTGCCATGCTAAATTTCTCCCTTCGTAGGAACGGTCAGGCGGCGTTCCATTTATGGACTCGCAGCGCTACGCGCCGCGGCTACCGGTGCAAAACCGGTGACGCCGACCGTTCCCGATTGCTTTCCCTAGCCGGTGAGGTAGGTCCCGGGGTTGACCATCTCCCCCTCGTCCTCCACCACCGCATTGGCGAATCCCGCCAACAGGTTTTCCTCTTCCACCATCGGCTCACCGAACAGCTTTTCCTGCTCGACGACCGCGTTGGAGAGACCGGAGTTGAGGAGGTTGGCCATCGACGACGGAAGCGACTTGAACTCCAGACCGACGTTCATGTCGGCGAGGCCTCCGACGAGATGCGCGAGTCCGAGACCCGCGGTGCCAGCCGCGAAGCCGTTGCCGGCCCCCTTGTGAAGCTTCGACAGCAAGAAGCCGCCGATCAGCCCGACCAGGGCCGTCGTCCACGCCATGCGGTTGGCGGTATCCTTGACCCACGGTACGCGAGGCATGGCGGCCGAGGAGAGCAAGATGCCCGCCGCGCCCGACAGCGTCGAAATGCCGGTGTCCAGGATGTCGTTGAGATCGAACCAGTCGGCCATGCCACCGAATAGGTCCCCGTACCCGTAATCCGAAACGGGCGGGTATTCGATTGCGCCGTATCCTCGATATCCTCTCATGTTCATACCCTCGTTGTGTGTGTGGTGAAACGAAACGTTCGCGCTCAGTTCCCTACCGGAACTTCGCGCACCTGCGACCGGCCGGCGTCCGCTTGAAGCGGATGCACTTGCGAGCCCTGGTCTTGATGCCCGCGCGCCGCTGCGCCTTGCGCGACGGAGGGCCACCCGGCTTGGCGAACCTGCGGCAACGCTTCACGCCGCCCTTCGCCGTCTTGTACGATACGCACCGACGGGTCCGCCCGGCCAGTCCGCTCGTTCCGCTGGTGCCCGAAAACTTCGCGCACCGCCTGCCCGCTCTCGTCCGCTTGTAGCGGACGCACTTTCTTTTCGCCATAGAGCTACTCTCCTTCCTAATGTTTCACTTACCGCGGCCCGTGACCCCTCATAGTCCGGTCACCGCGCATGAACTTTTCCTTCGTACACCGCCCAAAAAATTTGATCAAGATAAAATTGCCCTCTTTCTACGGAACTACATAATCCTTGATTTTTACTATCTGGCTCATTGGAGGATGCCACCCGGCCGGCTTATTCGTGCTGGCATCCAGCGCCACCCACTTCTCGGGGCTCGTCGGAGGGATGCCGTCCAGGAGGAAGATGTGGTTGAAGTCCTCGTTGTCATTCGTCTGGATGATGCGCAGCATGACGCTGTGGCCAATGGACTGAAGGGCGGAACCGAGCGTGATCGTGTAGTCGTCGCAATCGCCCCCGTGGTATTTCAGCGTCCACTTCGACGGGTGCTGGAAGGTGTCGAGCATATAGACGTCGCCCGTGTAGCGGACGTTTTCACGGATGGCGTTGAAGATGGCCTTGGCCTCACCCCAGGTGTCGCGCTCGGCAATGCACCACTTCTTGCCGCACTTCCGGTTCACGACCGACAGCGCAAACGCGCGCACCTCCGGGTCCTCGCGCCCCTTCTGGATGCCCTTGACGATGTGCTTGACCCGATCGTCGATCGAGCGGACGGTATGAATCTGCGCGGTATGGCCGCCCTTCTTCACCGTCTTTTCGAGCCGGCCCATCCCCGGCAACCTGGGCGGCGGTGCCGCCGGTTGCAAACCTCTCCGGAGATTGACTACGCCAGCAACGAGGTAGCTGCCGGCCATCAACAGCTTCAACGCGTCCATACCCAGGTCAGAGAGTATAGTAGCGCCAACCCGCCGTCAATTCAATTTTTCAGAGCGTTTTACTACTCTTCCTCTCCGTCGTCTTCCTCGGCCTCGTAGTGCGTTAACACGTCTCCCGTCGTCGGGTTGTCGGGATCGACGCGGCCATCCGGGGCCGGGGGCTCTGGTTTCTTGTCGACCGGGACCTCTTCGATGCGTCCGGTTTCGCGATGGTAAACCGTCTCGGTTTCCGCCTGCGCGGCGACCTTACGTTGCTCGGCGGCGCGCTCCTGGATACCGGCGTTCGGAGACGGGACGTCCGCCTCCTCCTCGGGCTCGGGCTCGGGCTCTTCGCGGTAGCCAAGGGCCACGGCGACGTCGCCCCAGTACAGGTCCATCGATTCGTAGATCGTCTCGGCCATTTCGGCGTTAATGAGGTCGTTCGCCTCGAAGGTTCGCAGGAAGCCCTTCACCAGCACCATCGCCTTTTCACGATCGTCATTCTTGACGTACTCCTGGAACTTCTCCACGAACTCCCTCCATCGCTGCTCGCCGTTCTCGTGAAGAAAGCTCAGCCCCTCCAGAAACTGCGACACCAGCTCGTCCTCGTCCTGGTCGCGAATGGCCTTCTTCATCGCGAGCGAAAAGCGTCGAAACCCGAGGGGGATCGGAGGGGCGCTCTGCCGGAATTTCTCCTTCTCGCCGATGGGAGGCTTTACCGTCTGTTGCGGGGTCTGGGGCTGACCCTGCTGAGGCGCTTGCTGACCCGGCCCAACCTGCTGCACCCCCGGCTGCTGTGACATCGCTTTGGCCACGTTGGTATCCCGGTAGGCGACGGCCATGCTGTTGAGCATCTCGGCGAGAGAACCGAATGAAAAATCGCTTCTCGGATTCATTTCTTCGAGGAGTCCCCGGATGGCGTTGACGTTTTCGAGCGTCTCGGAAAACGACTTCGCCCCCTCCGTGGAAGGCTTGATAAAATCCTTCAGCAGGCCGACCATCTGCATCACCTCGGCCATCGTGTTTTCCTTCTTACCGAGCAGCGCGGCCAGCTCCGATATTGACAGCTGCTGTTGCTGGGGCTGCACGGCCTTCTGCAACTCGGCAAAAGCCCTGATCGTGTCCAGGGAATCGTTCGGCGGCGAAGAGGCAGGCATGGGAGGGAAGGGGACCGCTGGCGCGTTCTCCTTCTCGGCCTGCTTCATCAGCATGTTGAGGACCATCGGCATCATCGGGTCCTCGCGCTTCTGCATCATCATCGGCAAAATCGTCGAGAGCATCGACATCATCATCATCATCATCTGCCCATCGCCGCCGTCGTTTTTTTGCTGGTTCTGCTGGCTGGCCATCATCTGCATGAACCCGTTGAACATGCTCGTGATCGCCGAGGTCTGCCCCTCCGCTTCCTTTTTCGCGTTTTCCGCCGCCTTCTGGGTGAGATCGATTATGTCCTTGGTCGCCATAACGTTATCGTCCTTTTGTGCCTTGCCCTTGATCCTGATGGAACCGCGAGGAGTGACATCCCCCTTCGGGTCCTGTTGTTCGAGAAAATATTCACCCGGCCCGTAGTCCGGGTAGAGGTACTCCTTGATGAACGACTCGATATCGCCGCTCTTCTGGATGTCGCGCTGCCGGTACTTGTCGATGAAGTCCTTGCGCCCGGTGGGACCGGTGAAGTAGACGCGCAACAGGTCTCCCGTCGGCAACACTTTCTTGAAGACGTTGCGAACCGGCTTCGAGGGGGCCGGCCTTCTCCTTCCTCCCTTGCCGGGTTTCGGAGGAGTGCGGGAGGGGGCCTCGTCGTCATCGCTTTCGAGCTTCACGCGCTCGTCTGCAAGCTCGAAGGCCGGGCTTTCATCTATCGGGCTGTCATCGACGACCTCCGGGGCCGGCGGCACCGGAACCTCCTCCCTTTCATCCGACGATCCGTCAGGGGCCGGGGCCGACTGGGGATCGGACGGCTCTAAACCGAGGGCGAGTTCGAGGTCGCTGACATCGACACCCTGCGCCCCCTGAATGCTGATCAACCCCTTGATTGCCTCTTCGGTGGTGAGAGCAGGGTTGGCCGCCATGACCGTTTCGAGCTGCTTCTGCCTGTCTTCGCTGAGTTGGTATTCCGCCATGGTCTCCCTTTCAGGTTTTTATGTTTTTCAGCACCTGCATCGTCGTCGGGTTGATGTAGTAAAGCTCGGTCGTCTTCGTCGTCTTGTGACCGAGCATCTTCGACACCGTCGACACATCATTCCCCTTGACGAAATGCTGGTAGGTAGCAAAGAAACGCCGGATCGCGTGGGGCGACAGGCCCGGAGAGCCGATTAGTTTACGCACCTCGTTCAGGTACTTCCGGACCGTATCCGGTCGAACGGAAGCGATGCCGTTACCGGGGAAGAGCCATTTCGAATTTTTCTCAACCTGGGAGCGCCATCCGAAAAGATATCCATTTAAAACGAGTTCCCCGGGCGGCATGAGGGGCAGCTCCTTTTCATCACCGCCCTTGGTCACCGCGGTAAACGTCGTCCATATCCGGTCGCCGATCTTCCTCTTGTTGATCGACTCCTTCAGCGTGAGCTTGCAGATTTCTCCGATGCGAAGGCCGCAGTGCGGGAGCAGCAGCAGAACGGTGCGCGCCGGCTCCTTCGTTATGGTAATGCGGACCGCCTTCTCATATCGATCGATTTCTGCCTTCTCGGGCGTGTACTCCTTCTTCGAATAGATGCGAGGAAGGTTTGGCTTCCTGTAGTCGGTGATCGAAAGCCTGCCGCTCAGCCAGTGGAGGTAGTTTTTTATTCCGGCCACCATCGTCGCAACGGAGCGAGGGCTGGACGACTTTTCATCTATCAGCCACACGACATAGTCGACCAGCGCGGTCGGCGGCCCTTCTGCTATCGTGTGGCCCTGCGACTCAAGATAGGTCTCGAACCCCCTGGCTGCCCAGGTGTAGTTCGATACCGTTTTCCCTGACTTCGTCGCCCTGAGATGCGTCCGGTATTTCGCCACCCACTCGGAATCGCTGGGCGCGACCTTCAGCCCGGTCTGCTCATCCCTCGGCGTCTGGGAGATGTCGAATCGCCCTTCCACGTCCATACCCGACCGGCAACATAAGTACGGACCGGTTCATGGCAACCCCAGGCCACCTTTTTAGAGAAGAAATGCAAAAAGAGGAAAGAGAATTTAGAGAAGAAGACGATTCCTCAAAAGAGCGCTTTAGAGAACGTCTTTCATCGGCAAACGGCCCTCTTTAGAGAAGAATTGGCGTTCCTACAAGGCGCTCCACCGCCCTTATAAGGGGGAGGGAGGGAGGCCTAGCAGGTAGAACAGCCGCTGACGGAAGAGCCGCCCTTCTTCATCCAACTGGCCACGGCGACCCCGGCGGCGAAGATGCCCAGGCCACCCAGGCCCAGGCCCACCGGGTTGGCACACACCCGGTTCTCCTCCCGCATGTAGGCCTCGCACTTTCTAGCCGTCTCGGCGCGCTGGCGCATGGTCCTCTCGACCGGCCCCTCGCTCAGCGTCCGCCCCTCCTTGCGACGCTGCTTGTTCACGGTGGATGCCGCGATACGATTGCAGTCTGCCGCGGTGCGACCGGTGCCGCGCTTCCTCGCCATGCACGACTCCTTGATGTGCTGGTACTGACGCTCGTCCTTCTTCGACCAGTATGCCGGCATGCCGTTACCCTCCTGCCGACATGGTATCCGGCACCCGAGCGGCATGCAAGAAGGCAACCTTAAGCGGTTTCTAGGTTTACGCAAACGACCGGCCGTGCTATCACCGTTGCACCCGCCTCGAAACCGGGCGCACCGCGGAGGCCGACGGGTTTCTCCATTTTCCCCGTCGGTTCTCCGCGTTGTTTTTCTCCACAGAAGCCACGAGGAGCCCCCGTAAGCGCCGGGGGCCGGCGGCTCCCATTCCATCGTGGCCAGGGACGAGCGCCGAGGAGGAGGGCGGCAGAGCGCGGCCCCGGGGCAATCTCTGCCCGGACCCTCCGGACCCGCGCCCGCAGGACGGTCTTATGTAAAGCGCTTGACAGGCAGCCTCCCCTCCTTTACATAAGACGGTAATGGCCATCTCGGTCGCAGTCCGGAAGTGGGTCGGCAGGGCGAGTCACACCCAGCTCGATGAACTCGAAGACATCATCGCATTGCGTCGCGCCGAACTCGACGAGCCCCCGGAACCGCCAACCGGAAAACGGGAAGTGGTGTCGAAGAAAAAAATCGGCAAGATGACCGTCCAGTGGGAACGAGTGCGATGCGGCAAGGATTGCAGAGGGTGTCCCCATGGTCCGTACCTCTACGGCTATTACTGGAAGGAAGGAAGGCTGGTTTCCGTTTACCTTGGCAAACCGGATGACGAAGAGTAGAATTTTGAATTGCCAATCGGATTTCTGACCTTTACTATGCTGAGCGAGGGTATGGCATGGAGAAAGACAAGCTGAGTCTCGACGTTTCATCGCCAGACGATGTTCTCGAAGTGCTGGGTGTCGCCGCTGACGAATTTCGATACACGGCTTCCGTTCTCGAAGAGAGCTGGCAAGAGCGCACAGGAGCGAAGCCATGGGATATCATGGCTGACGAACTGGACCGTGCCGCGGACCGTATCGAGAAAAGGCTGAAGAAGCTCGGCTACCCGTTGAGATAACGATGTCGACGTGCGAAAGCGACGGCTCGTCGCTGCTGAGCGACGAGAATGAGCAGGCGGTAGAAAACATCACGCAACTGGTAAGGCTATCCGACGTGTTCCTCGTCGGACCGGCAATGCTATGGGGATCGACGTACAGGGGGATGCCGGTGGGTGTGAGGGCGTTCCTCGCTTTTTCGGGAATGACGACGATCGCCTTCAACGGTCTCAATTACATTCGTATTGCCAGCAGGCAAAGGAAGGGAGGTCGATGTGGGTGAGAACAATTCGATAAGCCCGAAGGCGAAGAAGGCGATAGGGTCACCGACCTTCGTCGCCCTCGTTGCACTGGTGCTCGGAGCGGGAGGAGCAAGCGCCGTCACAATAACGTTCGGAGGAGAGGGGAGCGCCGCCAAGAGCGTCACCTCCTACGAGATGGAGTCGATCAAGAAGACCCAGGAGAAACACGACGCCCGGATAACCCAGAACGAGCAGGGCATGATCACCGTCCGCATCGCGATCACCGGTATCGAGAAAGAGATGAAGAGCCAGACCGAGAAGATCGACGACATCAAGAAAACGGTTCAACGCATCGACGACCGCGCTCGCAACGGCCGGCATAATCGATAGGAGATAGCCATGAGGAATGATCGCGACGTACCGATGGACCTGTGGATTTTGAAGATCGACGAAACCGAGTACTTCACCGAGCGGTTTCTCAAAATGTTTCCCGAAATCAAACGGGTCTTCGGGGTTTATATGTTCGACATGAACCTGCGAGCGTACGCCGCCGAATCCCGGGGTTCATACGAGCTTCAATTTCTCCAATATCAGTGGGATGGAAATGAGGTAGGCGAAAATCGATGGGAAGAGATCGAAGAAGCCCTGATGGAGGCGGCCGGGACAACCGAACTTTGGTCGTACATTCATGTAAGCGATGTCGACCATCAGGCAAAATATTACAAGAAGGGGTTTTTCCCGAAAGGGAGAATGGGGCGTGTTCCGTGGCAAATTATTACCGTCAAGGAACTTGAAGAAGAATACGAAGGCGAGCGTGACGAGGCCATGCAAGACGCCGTCGAGAATTTCTTCGGAAATCCCATCTGATGAAAACCCTTGCCCCCATCGCCCTGGTGCTGCTCTCCGGTTGCATCACGACCATGGACGCGGCCGAGACCGCCCTGGTAGGAGCGCACCGGACGCTCATGCAAATCGACGCCGAGTTTGCGCCGGCCTACGAGCAGGCCCGGGAACGGGCAAGGGAAGAAAGCGCTACCTGGGAAGAGCGCGACGCGAAAATCGAGAAGTGGGAGAAGGCGCGCGAATCCATCGTCGCGGCCGGCAACGCCCTGAAGACGACGGCGCTCGCCATCTCGATCGCCCGGGACGGCTTCGATTCGAACTGGCAAACGCAAGCGTGCAAGCTGATGGAGGCCCTCGAAGACCTTCGTAGGAACCTCGCCGCGGTAGGGGCCGACATTCCTCCGGAGATCGTTTCTGCGATTCTCGCAATGAGGACGGCCGTCGAGGGGGCCTGCCATGGATGATCTCCTCATCGCCATCATCAAGGTGGTTCTGAGCTTGTTCCGAAAAGCCCAGGAGGGGGACAAGGTGGCGCTTGAAAAGCTCAAGTCTTTTTTGCCGGGCGACCTTCAAACGGAGCTGGTTGCCAAGATTCAAGATGAACTAGACGAAAAGAAATTCGGTCGCCGCATCGGCGAATAGGAGGGAGCCATGTTGGAACTTGGGTTAGCAGAAAACGACGAGGCGAAACCCGTCGTACAGAAGATCGAGAAGTTCGCAATGTCGTCGTCCGGCTACACGAATCCCGGTGACTACGAAGACTTCATCCAGGGGAATCCTCTCGATCAGCTTTTCGGCGGCCACGAGATGTCGGACAGGGCGCTATACGAGTACGTCCAGGAGAACTATCCCGAGGTCGACCTGGAGCCCTTCACCGACGAGACGACCGTCGAGGACATCGAACAGGCGCTCATCGAGGCCAACGTCGGTATTCGCGACAACACCTACAACTGGGCGTACTGGGGTCCGGTGCTGGTATTCCAGCTCATCGGACCGGCAGCGGAAGAGCCTTATAGTGAGGGCGTCATCATCGTTTCCCGCCACCTGGGTGGAGACGTTCGCGGAAACTACGCAGCTCCGCGCGCCTTCAAGCTCAAAACCTACGCCGAGGAGGTCCCCTGGTACGACGTCACCCTCGGCATTCGTATCGAGACCGACCAGGGCAACCTCTGGGTCGACAGCAGCGACGTTGAGGGATACGAGTTCTATGTATCCGAGGACGAGACCGGCATTTGGGAGGAAGGCGACACGATCACGAGTAACGACCTCGAATCCGGACTCGACTGGGACGAGGAAGGCGTCTACCTCTGGTGACCGTTCTCGCTATCCGGCCCGAGCATAACTCGCTCGGAAGAAAAGACGTGACCGGTGCTTTCGAGCCCGAGGCCGAAAAGTGGATCGAGATGCACGGCGGAAAGGTCGTGACCGTCGACTGCCGCACGCTCGTGTCGAAACCGAAACGGCGTGAACAGGTCTACTTTGCGTTGCAAGACCATGCCGGGCTAAACTTCGATGCCGTCGGCTTCTTCTGCCACGGCGGAAAGAAGTGGCTGCAACCAGGATTCGACTGGACGGACCTCGACGATCTAGCCATTGGCATCGCCATGGTTTCCAGGGCCGATATCCGAGTCGCCCTCTACGCGTGTAACTGCGCCACAGGAGACCTGGAGAATTTCGCGTCCCGGTTACGAGACGCCCTCGTGCGCCGCTTTCCGGCTTCCGTCCAGGTGGATGCCCACCACGGCAAGGGGCATTGTACCGAGCGCCCCTACGTGCGCCGATACACCGGTCCCGAGCACAGCGGCGGCCAGTGGATCGTGATGCCGAAGACGCTCGCGTGGTACAAATGGACGAAGCTCCTCGAAGGCGACCTGAGAATGAGGTATCCGTTCATGACGGTGCCCGAGATACACAAGACGATGCCCTGACTTCCATTCGGGTCTCAAATCGAGTATTTTACAGATGAACCCGGCCAGACGTGGCCGGCAAGCAGTAAACGAAAGAGAGGGTATGAATATGGCACGTTACGGACGACGTTACAGCAGACCCGGTCGACGCCCGGGTCGCACTCGCAGGTTGCGCGGACTCGGCCGGTCCTGCACCTGCCCGCCGGGCAGCAAGCGCATCTCGACGCGCGGACGCGGGCGCGGCTTCGTGTGTCAGAGCACGAAGTTCAAGATGGTCAAGGGCCGCCGCATGAAGCCCTTCGTCAAGGCGAAGTGCCGGTAGCCTGACCCAATAAAGCTACACGGGGTCCCGGAACGCCGCGAGCGCCACCGCTCGCGGCGTTACTTTTTTCCGATCCTCATCCCCAGCAGATCGATGAATGCCTGCTCGTCAGGATCGAGTTCGACCCCCTCGCTCGCCAGTTGTTTGAGCAACGAGTAGGAACCCCTCAACAGCCCCGCGTCGTCGTCGACAGAGATACCGGCAAGATCCTGCACCTCTTCGACACGCACCCGTCGCATTTCCTTCTTCGTCAGCCGTATCTGCCGGGTCAGCTCCTGCTGGCGCTCCAACTGATCGTCGCGCCATTTCCAGTAGTCCTGGGGCGGCATACGCCTGCCGTCTTCATCGAGTATATTTCTTTTCGATAAGTCTTTAGAAATGATCTGGTATTCGGTTACGAGGTCGGTATGTAGCGCTTCAAGATCCGCCATTGTTTTTGGCAAAACGAATGTCATGATTGTTTTCGCTCCTCAAGCGGGGTCAAATCGAGAAGCTCGATTGACCCGTAGTGCAGCTTTCGTTGTTCCGGAATCGTCCAGTGGTACCACGCATACTCGACGCTATCGTTTTTTCTGTTTGCCGTATGTGTAGGACGATTAGGTAGCACATAAACGTCCGGACAGAAAGTCGTCAGAAACCTATGCCTTCTTTGGGTCGCAAACCAGTTCAGGCGCTGGTACATGATGACGTGGTCGACGTGTTCGAGGGCCTTCTCGGCGACCTCCTGGGCAATGGAGAAAGGAGGGTTGAATATCGCCACGTCGAACCGGGTTCGGATTGCCTGATCGAGAAAGTTCGATATGCGTACCCTCGTCTTTCCCACGAGCGCTTCAAGGGCGGCGCGGTGTTTGGAATCATACTCGACGGCGGTCCATTTGATTCCCGGATAGTAACCCTTGACCGCGCGTATGATGTCTCCGTCGCCGGCACAGGGCTCAAGCCACTTCGCCTTGTCGCCGGTCGGGAGCATGTGAGAAATACGATCGAGTAATCGACGGATGACCCAGGAGGGCGTCGCATAGCCCTCGAACATGATGGCGGGGGTTTCCCCTCTGTTGGTACTCGACATTGTTTTTTGTCTCCTTTAGTATTCGGTCACCACAAACAAAGAGGTTTTCTCATGACGGATATCAACGTAGTTCGCGACTGGATGAATCGTTATAATTTTTTCACCTGCGAGCCCACGCGAGAGCTTGCCGCATCCGCAAAGACGGCGGAAGAATTCTATGACGGCCTCGATGTCGTAAATCATTTTTTCACCGGCATCGCCAACAACCACCCCGAGCAGGCGCTGTCGCTCATCATGGGCTGCATCAAGAAAACGCTGCCGGCACCGGAAGACGAGATGCTTGCCGCCGCCCGAGCCGTCGCCATCGACCCGCAGGCGAGCAGAGAATCGATCCTCGAACAATCACGCATTCTCACCGTCGCCCAGCGCACCAGAAAGGTCCCCCCGTTTCTACGCGAGTACCACAACACCATCTACCAGCTTCTGTGCTGGCGTGCCGGGAGGATGGTAAAGATGATCTCCGTCGTCATCTCCTCGAAAATCATCGAGGTGCGCCGAAAGGTTTTCGGAGACAAAAACGCCCAGCAGACAGTGCTTGGCGAAATGAAGAGGATGCTGCCCTTCGAGGAGTGGATCAGAGGTATCCAGGAAGAGCTGAGGGCGAACCCCTACCAGTAAGGATGGGTAGCTCCCCCGGTTTATCGGACCGGGGGCTACCCCTGCCATCTGCCGTAAACCCACGCCTTCGGGACCGCGGCGACAGATAGCATGGGTAGAGGCCCGAGGGCCGCTACCACGCCACGAACAGCCGTCTGGAATGAACGGCAGCAGCTTGCGTAGCAGCAATCGACGTCTGGTATTCCGCTTACGCATGTCGTGCATCCGGCGTCCAATACACCGGGAAGCACCATTGCCTCCCGGGGCAGCCCGAAGGATTCGAACCTTCACCCCGACGGCGACATGTCATAACGCCGGGATAGCCGCATAGGCTGCCATGAACTCAATGGATCTGTAATCTGTCGAGCAACGTCTTCAAACGGCGGCCGTGCTCCCACGCCTCGTCCACCGTCTTGCTTTTTGCAAGAGCGTGAATGATCTCCTTGATCGTTTCGACGCTATCGCCGTTCATCCTTTCAAACGGATTTACCTGATGCCACCGGAGAGGCTGCATCGCGAGCTTGCCGACGATGGCCGACGCCAGCTCCTTCGACACCACGTTGCTCGCCACGTATGCGCCGCTCGGAACGTGGGTGATGTTCCACTTCGCGCTCTCCAATACGAATCCGTTCGGCGTCCTGCGCACCGGCCGATGAACGGCGAAGTGCTCACCGGCCACCTCGGCATCTATCGCCACCTTCGATGCACCTGCCGCGCCTTGTGCAGGTATCCCATACAATATCGTTATTTTTTGCTCCATCTATTCTTCCTGTTTTTGCTTTAGAGGAGCGGCGCAAGAGATGTCCGTTCACTGGTAACGGTGACTGTCTATCCCTTGCGCGCTCGCCCCATGCTGTTTTGGTTCACGGTTTCTACCGCTATGGAGACATCGATGCTACCGCGACGACGGGGGGCTCGTCAAGCCGGGCTAATTGCTGTTGGAATAGCGTATTTTTGCCTCGACGAGGGCCTCGTCGTTTCCCGACTGGGTGAAGTTGACGACCATCTCCTGGTTGTCGGGGTCGACGGAAATGAGTTCGGCGTTTGTGACGGAAGAGCCCTTCGAGAAGACGTCGACGACAAGCCTATCCGGATCGATGATTTCTTTCCGAAATGGCAAGCCTATCGTGTTGTTTCCGTTGTCGGGAACGCCCCGGGCCGCCGCGTGATACTGCGCCTCGGGATCAAGAACGAGATCGGGGAATGCCATTTTATGCTCCTATCCAACTGCTGGGTACTTTGACTATCCAAACGTGAAACGTGCGATCGGCGGGGGTGCCGACACTGTCGTAGGTATGTACGCGAACCTCACCCGGAGAGCTGTTGAAAGTTATCTCGCCAGCGGCAGAATCGGTCGCGATCACTGGGAAAGCGAAGGGCAAGAAACTGTTGTCCTTCAGCGTGATGGTGTAGTCGCCGGTTCCCGGTTTCGTGACGCTGTCGATTTCCGGGGAGCGAGCGCCCACCGCGCCACCGGAAGCAACAACCGCGAACCCGGCGAACATGAAACCGAAAAGGTCGAATGGGTGAAAGCGGAGCATGGACTATTCCCTCGCGAGATCCACCATCCGGCGCGAGGAGGCGATCATCTTGTCCAGCAACGCCGTGTGGTCACCCTTCACCGTTCGCACGGCCTTGCGAAAGGCCGCGACGTCGTCCTCGAACTCCTTTACGGCGTCGGCGTTCGCGGTGCGGAACTGCTGGCGCTCCTGGCGAGAAGCGATCTGAGCCTGGACGGCTTCAGGCAGTTCGCGCCCGCGCCGATGTAGCATATCCTCCAACCCTGCGGGTTGAGCTGTTCTTTTTCTGGCTGCCATTATCTACCCCACAATCCTGTTCCTTCGGTTGTATCGAATAAGCTTGTTGCCGGGACCACGGTATTACCCGCAAAGGTTGTCACTCCGTTGTCCATGCTGATGTCACCGGCACCACCGGATATTGCCGAGGCATCTCCTTCGGGAACTCCGACGTCAGCCAGAGCACCGCGAGACATTCTCAGCCCGATGCCGGGTACGTTGACGGTGGCGAAGTTGTTGCCGAAGAACCCCGAGAGCATTGAGCCTCGATCTACGACGATACCATCCTGCAATCCGGTTATCTCTGTTTTGTTGATGAACAGGTAGCCTCTTTGGCCGAGGATCGCACGCACAGCCGGTCGATTCGCTCTGGCTCCGTAGACTTTTAACTTGTTTGTCTGGAAGCCACCGAGGTTGATGATATCACCAGCGAAAGACTCCACTGTCTGCGTGTCTACAGAGGGAGCACCATAGATGTAACCCCCTAACACTTCCACGCTCATGTAAGCACAGGAAAACGTCGGCACAACGAAGTACCCGGCCATGCCCCCTGGACGGAGGATGTTGGAGCCCCAGAACATTCCACCTGCCGGGTTGGGAGGACAATAAAAGCCCCACCCGTACCAGGAAGTTTTCTGGGGGGCTCCTGCGCCATCATCGACCGCACTGGGAATACCATAAGGGTAGTTTCCATCTTCTATTCCACACAAGATGCTCGCTTCAGTGGAGTCGAATACGAAGACGTCGTCTGAAATTTCACAGCCAAGCAACATTATGGTGGAAGAATCAGCGGAAACGGCGTTGAGAGGAACGTCGGGGTTGGCCACCCAGATACAGTTGGCGATGCAGACCTTACCCTTGTTGACGACGGCATAGAAGTCGTTGGTTCCGTAACCACACCCTACGGCCAGGGGGGTGGTGCCGTCGCTGCTGCTTTTCGGAAGGATGAACTGCACCTTCGGCTCGACCACGCGAAAGGTGTCACCTTCTGCGATGCCTGGGGAGGAGTCGGCGCTCAGGTAGATGTCGTTCGCATCGTTTACCTGGATCTGTTTACGGTCCCCCGCTGCGGCACCAGTAAGCACTTCGGCGGTCTTGCCGTTGAAGGCGTCGGCCACGAGGCCGCCAGCGGTTGCGAGTTTTGCGGAGGTGGTTCCAGCCGCCATCGCGGTGGGGCCGAGCAGCACGTTGAAACCGTCGTCGCCAGGAGCGCCACCGCCGTCGACCAGGAACCACACGTTCTCGCGCATGAGCAGCGGCTCGATTTGCTCCCACTGGATGCCGTCCCCGGTGTGCATCCCTACGTGGACGCGAACCTTCGTATCCTGGACTGCGTTGAGCTTGTCCTTGACCGGGCCGAAGGTTTCGAACGGCTCTTCCGAGGTGCCGGGGTTGTCGTCGTCACCGTCAACGGGACGGACGTAGAGGTCTAGCTCCGATTCGCGGGATGCAGCGCCGTATGGAATGAAGTGGAGGGGCATTACGGGCTGTCTTCAATCGATATAGAAAGGTCTTGAGGACACGGGATGTTCACATACCCGGTAAGCACACCGTCTTGTAGTGTGACGTTGAAACCGACAATTTTCCCGGCTGTATAGTCGGCGGCAAGATTATCGAGCCACGCCGAAAGCTCGGCAGCATCCCCGATGCTCTTTTGAAGGGTAACCTGTACCGGATTGGCCATCATATTCTCCTGTTACTTGATGTATTCGACCGTAAGCTGCCACGGTGTACTTGCGCCCGTCACTACCCCTGCACCCGTGATGCCGAGACGACCGGCATTTGGGGCCTGGGTATCGAGCCAGGAAAATATCTTGTTCGTGCCGTCGTTGAAGCCCATGTGGACCTGACGACCTGAAGTTCCGTTTGTGCCGTGGCCCCACTCCCGTAGGATCTTTGTGATCCCAGACCCTGCCGCGATGAGGGTGGTGTCGCCAGACGCAAGCGTCGCGGCGCTGAAAAAATTGCGGTACACGGGTTTCCAGGTAGCACCGTCGTACCACATCTCTCCGGTGCGGATTTCGGCAGACGGCGTCAGGTCTCGGCGCACGGTTGCACCGAAGGTGCGCCACCTGCTCGACGCGATGTCGTACCAAATCCAGCAAGATGATTGTGGTGGAAGGATGAGATCAACGCCGCTCTCGTTCAGGATACGGTAGGCGGCAGTGCCGGTTACGCCGTCATCCTGCTTGAACGTGACGTAGTACTGGCCGCTGATGTTGGTGACCTGTTTGAGAACCGGGTAAGTGGGATCGCCCAAATACTCCAGCGTGTTGAATACAAGGTCGCCACCGTTAGGGGAGATCCTTATTGAAAGGCATTCAAGCCAGATGGTGCTGTTGCCGAGCGGTACGTCGGTATAAATGCCGCCCGCTTTCGTGTCTCCTCCGATTCGCACGGGGGTTTCTCTTCCGATGCAAACCTGCACGTTGTTGGCGTCGGTGGGAACGAATACCGGCAGTAGCCAGTTTATGGGAGGGGTGGCGACAGTAGCACCGGGAACGCCATTCGACAGATAGTAGGTTGCCCCGACCGTTTTGCCGTGAGCAGGCCAGTTTACTCTACCGGCCCGACACACCTTGAAGGTGTTGACGCCGAGCACTTCGCTCACCATCACGGTTGATCCGGGGACGAAGTTTGTCATGAAGATGTTCGACTGGGCCTTGGCCCAGACGCCGCCGCTGATAAATACGACATCTCCTACCACGAACCCGTGGGCGGCCTGGGTGACGCCCCACTCGACGCGCTCCATGTTCGTGACGTCTTCCCAGACCGCTGCGCCGGTACTCGCGTCGGTGCAGACGTAGACCTTTCGGATTACCGACGTCGTATCGATCCAGACGGAGCCAACCTCGTACCCGGCGGTGTTGTCATCGTTGACGGTAGGAGCAGTCACCGCGCTCAAATTATCCTGAAGCGCGGGAGACCATTGGCCACCATCCCAGACCGGCTTCTGTCCGGCCGTGGCCCCATCTTGCTGAATTTGCTTGAGGCGCGGCTTCACCTTAAACCTCTGAAACGACCATATTCATTCTATCGAAAGTAATATTTGCGTTTCCGGAAACGAGAGCAACAAAGACCTCGACGTAATCATCTTTCGAGCAATCAGACGTACATACGATTGCCGCCGCACCAACGTCATTAGCGGTTCCTATTTTTCTTGTTTGCTCACTCACAGACACAGCCACTCCGTTTTTAGCAAACATCATACGCAAAACCACATTCCCGACACTGGATTTGGCCGATATTGCTGCGGTTGCCTGAAAAACCTTGGTTATCTCTCCGTCATAAGTAAGACGCCCATTGGTATGAGTAAAATTTTTTTCATGGATCGCTGCGGTAGTTCCGTTTGCCTTTACCGGAGTAGTACCGACTCCGTTAGTAATGACAGGTATAGATACATAAAGCGATCCTAAATCGCCATTGAGAGTCGGGGTTCCGGGCACCCAAAGCAGGCCATTCCAAACCAGGGCCTGCCCGATGCTTGCACCCTCTTGGGCAATTTGTTTGGGCCGGAATTGCATTCATCCTACGTGGTGCTCTCGTAGATGTATGTGATGACGTCCGTGGCGTCCATCTCGATGGCCGTCCCGCTTGTCGTCAACCACGTTACCACACCGGTCGCGATAACGATGGTGTAGTCGTTGCCGGCCCCCTGGCGCTGAAGGATGCCGTTCATATAGAGCCGAAACGTGTCGGCCGATTTCACCGGAAGGTTCGCAGCGGGATTCGACAACGCGGTGTCGGCCGCGCCGCCCGCGATAACGTCCCCGGCATATTCTTCCTGGTAGACGTTGGCACCGAGCCCCAGCTCAGCCCAAATGGCCGCGCCCGTCTGGGCATCGACGCATATCCACGCTTCGTCGGTATCCAGGCGCACCCAGATACTTCCCGGGGCATAGCCGACGGTATCGTCGTCTCCGACCGCCGGGGACGACGAGGCCGCGGCAGTAAACCGCAAACCCGCGGCCCATGCGGTGCCGGCAGCATTGAGTTGAACGAGCTGGCCGGGATTGAGGCCGGCTTCGACGAATAGCTGCTTGAGTCTTGGCTGCATGTCTTTCTCCTAGATATCGTAGTGCAGATTTAGCCGATCGGTCGTATCCAGATCGTACCCGGCAACGGAACGCATCCAATGGATGGTATCCCCTGCCGCAATGTCCTCGACCGCACGGGCGGTAGTTCCTCCGTCGCCCGAAAAATATATTTCCTTGTCCTTTGCCCCGTCACCGACCCCAACAATATTTCCGTTGACGTCGACCATCACGTAGCCGCCATCGACAGGCGTGTTCGTGACGACGGAGTCGGTCGCTTTGTCGCCGTCGAGAGCGGTGACCTTACAGACAAGGTCCTTGTCGTGCTTCGTCGGAACCGCGATGAGAGCGAGCCCGGGGTAGGCGTGGAAATGTAAAACGGCCGGCATCAACCCTCCTTGCCGTCACGACGACCGGGCTCCCACCGAAAGAGCCCGGCCGCCACGACGCCGCTTGCCGATGAAGGTTTCAACCTCTACGCCGGTTTCAGGCTCTTCAGCACGAGCCCGTAGGCGACGCCGCTGAAGGTCTTGTTGTCGCCGATGCACATCACGAACACGCCCGCGCCGTAGGCAAGCGCATACGAGTTCAGATGGCATCCACCCTGGAAAATCCAGGTTTCGCCGTAGTCGTACGACACCTGGATTTCGCCGACCGGAGAGGAGGCGATGAAGATGTCCGCCGCGTAGACGACCGCGGTGAAGGGGCAGTTCGTCGTGCGCGACGTCTGCGGGGTCTTCTCTTCCCAGGTGTTTCCGCTGTCGGACGACATCTGGACGATGGGCACGTCGCCGGCAACCGGGGTGCCGACCGCCATGACCACCACCTCGCCGTCCTTGTCCTCGCCGACACAGATGTCGGAGAATGCCGCGACGTTCGATCCGTAGGCGCTACTCTGCACCCAGGTGATGCCGTCGACGCTGATCTGTATCTCGGCGGCGTTGCCGACCGCGATGAAACGCGTGCCATCCCAGACCACGGCCTGGAAGTTGTCGACGTATCCGCCGGCCGCGGTGTGCGCGACCCAGGTGACGCCGCCGTCGTCCGAAGTGAGGATCGTTCCGTTGGAACCGACCGCAACGAGACGCGGGGTTCCGCCGGGCTCGCCGTAGCAGACGCCGAGCAGGTTGTTCGCGCCGCCGTTGCGCCGCTGATCCCACTTGGCCGGTAGCGACTCGTCCGCGGTCTGGACCTCTTCGTTCTCGCCAACGGCGCAATACACGCCGAAACCGCTGGCCCAGCAGACGTCGTACAGGGTTCCGGAAAACGCGCCGAGCTTCTTTCCGGGCTGCATCGCCTGCCAGTACGACCCCTGCGGCGACTTCTGAAGCGCAACCGAGGTCACGGGTCCGACGGCCACGAAGTTCTGCACCGAGTCGCCACCGTAGCAGATGCCTTGCGGGAACTCGCCCGAGGGCGGGTTGATGGTCTCGTCGAAATACTCGCGAATCCAGTTCGCGAGCGCCATCCCCCGAAGGGTGATGTTTCGATTGTGGTAGAACAGATCATCGCTCTGTTGCTGTGCGGTGGGTTTGGGATCGGGCATTTCAAAAACCTTTCTTCAGTTAGAGCCCTCTGCGGGCAACCTTATCGGCTTGCACGGCGACCACGAGGAGCGCCGATGCGACTGCAAACACCAGCCATTGTGCTGGCGTGAAACCCTTATAAACCCACCCCCCGGCATCGTGAAGAGACTTCAGCCTGTCGAACGGGTTTACCTTCTGGCCGGATGGATGAGCAATCGAGTAATGCAGGTGAGGACAGGTCTTCTCGGCATTTCCGGTGCGGCCGACAAACCCGATGATCTGCCCCGCCCTCACCTTCTGGCCGGGACGCACCATCGGCTTCGTCGAAAGGTGGGCGTAGTAGTGAGCGAAGCCAGCATCATCGATGATCCTGACGTACCATCCCCCACGATCACTCCATCCGGCACCAGGGCGCTCGTATCGTTTCCACCACGTCTCGACGGTGCCGGCCGTCGTCGACACGACGGGAGTGCCCTGCGCGGCGGTGATATCCATCGCGGCATGGAGGAATTCACCGCGGGGATCATCAAACGTATCGTAAAGCCTCGGCCTGTAGCCGGACCCCCTGTCGGGAGGACACGGCGTTGAACGCCCTGGCACGGTCGCCGCTTACGGGGCGAAATTCGTCGGCACCTGCACCGGGAACGATTGTATATTCAGGCTCGCCATCGCATCGTCGAGGGCAATCGCCATCGACGACTTCGGCGCACGGCAAACCGCAACGCTCTCCCCGGTTTCGACGTATCGCCCGGAAAAGTCATACCTTACCCTCGCAAAAGCGAGTGTAGATGGGGAAAATTATTCTGTCAACAAAAAATCAAGTCTGCCTTACGGCCTTCAAAATGAGGTCCTGGGCAGCCTGATCGATTTCCGAGTTGTCCCGGCACCACCCATGCACCTTGAGATAGGTGCCCTCGTCGGTGCCATCGGGCTTGCGCAACAGCATCTCGATGGAAGCGTACCTCGGGTCGTTCTCGCGAAACGGCAGGCCGCAATACTGACAGACCTGAACGCCGTCCTTCTTGCACACTGCGACCGCCACCTTCTGGGGATCGATCTTCGACGGGATGAGATCGATCTCATCAAGCAGGTCGGCCTCGGTAAGGCCGAGTGCCTTCATCGAATCCTCGAAAGCTTTCGTTCCCATGGTTGTCCTCTCTCAGTCGGCCTGACTGCCGGAAGCTCGCTCTCGACGCAACTGCCGGCGGGCGGCCCTGGTGGTAAAGTAATCATTCAACGTCTCGCCGCAATTGATTTTGATCAAACTTCTCGTCGGAAGCGTCATGCCGGGACCGTCCCAGTGCCGGGCCTCCTCGCACTCGTTTTCAATCTCGCCGTTACCCCAGGACTCGACGGCCTCCCTGACCGCGCGCCAGCCGTCGACGAAATGCCGGCCCCCTCCCCTGCGGTCGTACTTCTCGACCAGGGGAAGGAGGTTCGAGCCGTCCCAGGCAATCCGCTGTAGAAAGCGGCGACGGGGGATCTGCTGTAGCTCTTTTCCCATCCCGTGTATTCGAGCGAACCGCTCGTACTTTGCCGACGTGAGCCCGGGCTTCATCGCAGCGCTATAAAGCCGGATCGTTGCTGCATAGGTGAGGCCGTTCCAGCGCTTCTTCATGTCCTGCCACCGGTAGTAGACGACCCATGGCTGCAACTTCCAATCCCGGTTTGGGTAACACGGCTCGCCATCGATGCACGACGCTATACGGCGACCCCCCTTCGTCTTCCTCCGATACTCTGGTAGCCAGCCAGACTCACCGACGAGCATCCTCGCCAAAAGCGCCTTCGCGATCGGCGTCCATTCCTCTTCCGGCAAAGGACACGTCTCGCAAACCTCTTCATCGATGCCCTGCTCTTCGATAGCCGCGGGCTCCTGGGCGTACGTGATGCTCACCCATCCCAGGAGCAAAATGATCGTCAGCTTCCTAAGCATAAAACCTCCTACCTCTTCGCTCGAAACAGATCGTAGTACAGCCGCAGTGGGAAAATCAAAAACGCGACCGTTTTCCAAAACCACAATCGGCGGAGATTGTAGACAGACACCGGGCCGAGGTCAATGTGCGTGCCGTTCCATCGCCACTTGTACCACTGAGCCCATCCCCACCATACGACGTCCACCCCGAGGCGTTTGCCGACTATGGCGAGACCGGTGTCTATCGGAATGCTTTCCTCGACATGCTCTCGAAGATCGGCGATGTGAATTACCAGACCGGTTTCGACGTTCAATAGTTTATCCGAGTGACCCGCTATCCGTCGCCAGTCGCGCAGAAGACCCTCGCCGATGCGCTGGGGCTCGATTCGCTCCGACTCCCGTTTCTCGTATAGCCCGGCCGTCAGTATCCAAGCGCCGATAAGGCAGAGTGTGCCGAGCTGAAAAGGCTCGCCGACCCACGACCACGATGGCTGCGGTGCCGTCGTGGCACAAAGAAAAAGCCCGACGATTCCGAAAACCGTGGCGACGATAAAAATTGCTCGATCGGAAATGCTCATAACCCCTCAACTGGCATCGGGAACTTCGCGATATGGCGGTATACCTATATGCAAAAGCTTGTCATTGTTTTCATCAAAATGAGCATAGACACGCTCGTTGCTCCCAACGTCTTGAGCGTACTCTTTTGCCCAATCTACGCTAGAATGCTCCGCAGCCACCAGCTCTTTTGTGACATTAAACCAAACCAAAATGGAGATTTCCCGACCGGAATTAATTACCTCGATGAATTCTTTCTTACTCATCGTTTGAGGATTTCTTCTAAACCTACGCATTTCCCTCACCTCTTTGACGTAAGTATTCAGTTGCCATCTTACGAATTGCCTCCTGGTCTTTCTGTTGTTCAAGAAGCTCCTTTTCAGGATCGCGAATACCGTGAATCTGGGAACGCTTCAAACCGAGAGTGTCGGCGACGACGGGGTCGGAGCCATCATTAGCGATGAGGTAATAGGCAACGACGGGAAGCGGCTGACCATCGCGCGCCAAACGCCCCTCGTTCTGCTCATGTACGCCGGGGGACCAGTCCAGCTCCCCGAACACGGCGATGTGCGCCGCGGTCTGCAACCCGTCGAGACCCGCGCCGGCACGAAGGGAGATGAGCAACACCTTCGAATCGCCGTTCGTGAACTCCTCGAACGCCAACCTCTTCGCCTTCGGCCCCTCGGTCCCGGTGTAAAGGACGGGGTTGTATTGTCGGAGCTTTTCTTGCCAGATCCTGTAGACCTCGCGGTGCCACCCGTACAGGACGACCTTCTCTCCGGTTTCGAGGATGAGGCGAACGAAGTCGGCAACGTAGGGGGCTTTTGCAATGCCGGTCACCTGTCGCAGGCGGTAGTCGAGGTCGCTGCTGGCCTTCATGCGCTCGAAGGGCTTGGCCTCGTTGTTGATGACGAGCCGGGCAAGTTCCGCGAGGTCGTTCGAGACGGCATCGAGCGCCTTCTCGTCGCTCTCGACATGGTGGGGCACCTTCTGGACCGGAGGAAGCTCCCGGCCGACCTCGGCTCGCGTGCGCCGGATCATGATGCCCTGCTCCCGAAGGTATGAGCCGAAGGCCTTCGGGTCTCGAACGCGCGTCTTGTCGTAGGAGCCGACGCACCACTCCGTCACAAACTCCGACCACGATCCCAACTCCCCGGGCCTGAGCTTGTCGATGACCGAGTACATCTCGCCGCCGTAGTTGTAGATGGGGGTGGCGCTCAGGCCCAGGCGAAAATCCGTGTTCATCGAGATGTGCTTGGCGGCGCTCGCCTTGTAGCTCTTGTCCCGGCGCAGCTCCTGGCACTCGTCGTATACGACCGTTTTGATCACGGGGGAAAGCGTCTCGGCCCAGGACGAAAGCTTGTGGTAGTTGATGATCGTGACGTCGGGCATGATGCCCTCGGTCTCGATGTCGTAGAGCTTGCCGCTCTTGATGATGTGAGTCGAAAGCTCGGGCGCGAACTTTTTTATCTCGTTCACCCATTGATACGGAAGATGGGTGAGCGTGACCACAAGGGCGGGGAGAGTCCCTCGCCTCGTGAGCAGTCCGATCGAAACCGCCGTCTTTCCCAGTCCGACGTCGTCCGCGACGAGAAGACCTCGGGACGTAAATGCAAGTGACGCGGCGACTGCCTGATACTCTCGTAGAGGAACAGCGAGGTTGAAGTCCTTCGGCCTGATTTTTCCTTCGAGGATTTTGACATACGATGCAGTCCTTTTGTCGAAGTCGTCTGCGCGCCGGTAAAGGTAGTCTTCGAAGTCCACCTTCATCGGAAACCGCTCCATGAACCAAACGAGGTCCCGGCAGACCTCCTCGGTATCCGTCAGCCGGATGATACCGTACTCGTTCGCCGCGCGCTGAAAGACGCGGCGCAGGCGGATGGCAACGTGCGACTCTGCCGTCACCTCCCAGTGCCCGCCCTTCAGGCTTACCTCGCCAAACGTCCTCAGAATGGGTTTCCGACGTCGATGACCCGTATCGGCTTTCCCCGAATTTCCTCCGGAAGCCGGGTCAACGATTTTCGGGAACTGATAACCAGCAAGCATTCGATGTTCTCGTGTTTTGCGTATTGGTATAGCTGCCGCAACAGTGACGAAAGCGAGCCACCGATCTTCACCTCGATACCGAGGCCCTCGACGAGAAAATCGATCCTGTCATGCGCGCCAAGCACGACCTCCCGGCCGTAGCTGACGTCTTCCCTGTCGAGTATTCCCGCAATGCCCTGTTGCAGCTCTTTTTCATTGGTGAAATTTATTTTGTATTTCTGAATGACGGCAATGATGTCATCAACCATTGCCATCCCGCTCCCTCATGTCTTCCGCGTCGTCGGTGATGTAATAGGCGACGTTTTTGAGACGGCTGAGTTCTCTCCTCCCAAAATATTTCTCCTCGATCTCGGGACGGATGAGGTTGCTGGTGAACACGGTGCGCAGGCCGCCCCCCTGGCGGTTGTTGATTATCTCGCTGAGCACGGACGAAAACTCCGATAACCTAAACTCGGTTCCGAGATCATCGATGAACAGGATGCGCTCCCGGTAAACGCGCTGAAGGAGTTCCTCGTACGGACCGAACACGGCGAGTCCGGCGCGTTCCAGTTGCTGCGCCCTGACGTAAAGACCACCGTGGTTCGCGATGACCCAAGCCCCGGCGACCGTCTTACCGATACCCGTT
>Ga0180434_10002500_pt1 | contig 24360 bp, 9 predicted proteins | sample SS_ome_7_FD_132453 | JGI IMG/M metagenome (GOLD analysis project Ga0180434, IMG submission 132453) | Hypersaline lake sediment archaeal communities from the Salton Sea, California, USA - SS_1_D_2 metaG | ecosystem: Environmental > Aquatic > Non-marine Saline and Alkaline > Hypersaline > Sediment... | reverse complement strand
GACCATCACCACCTCTGGGAACAGTTTCTACAATCTCACCTTCAATGGATCAGGAGGGGAGTGGGAGTTTGGAGATCAAGCTACCACCACCAACAACCTGACAGTGACTGCGGGGACAGCTTCCTCCACCTATGACTTTGTGGTCCAGGGAGGAACAGTGTCTGGCAACGGTACTCTGAACTGGACAGGAGGGACGTTTGGGGTGGAAGGAACAGGTAATTTTGGAGGGGACTCCTCCTGGACATTTAATAACCTAACCCTTGGTTCCGGATCTGACAATGCTACTACTTCAAAGACAGGGACAGGCAACATTGAGGTTAAAGGGGCATTGACAGTATCTTCTGACCACACCTTAGAGGCTTCTTCTCAAATCTGGAACCTCTCAGGGTCTGGCATTCCTTTGGTAGTTAATGGAATCCTTGATGCCCAGACCTCTCTCTTTAAATACACAGGGTCTTCAAATTCTAATGTAGCAGCTGTTGATTACTACAGATTAGAATTAATCCCTGGTTCTGGTTCTCCTGTTTATACAATGCAGTCTGGCAATCTTAATTGTGCAGACTATATATATGTAGGGGATAGCACCAATTCTGTATCAGTGACAGCAGCTACCCAAGATCCGACACTGGATATTGAGGGTGACTTTGAAATAAGATCAAATGCTACCTTTACTGCTTCTGATATAAACCAGGCTTCAGTAGGGGGTAGCTGGTCAAACTCAGGCGTATTTTTACATAATTCAGGAAGCTTCCTGTTTGATGCCTCTTCTTCTGGCCAGACCATAGATTCAGGAGGCGACTCTTTCTATAATGTAGAGCTGAACAATTCATCAGGCGGATGGACCATTCAGAACAGCAACCTGTTGACCGAGAATGATTTTGCCTTAAACTCTGCCTCTTCATTTACTTTAGACAATGGCCTGACTCTGGAAGTAAGAGGAGAATTTGTCAACCTGGTGGGGGGAGCTTCAACCACCTGGTCAGGCACCACACTTTATTTGAACAAGACAGGAGGAGGATCTTACACGGTCAACACTAAATCAGCTGGCAGTGACAGTTACGCTACCTTGCAGATAGGAGCAGACACTGATGTTAGAGTTTGGAACTCATCTGCCCTGAACTACAGTGTAGATTCTTCAGGCTCTCTCTACTCCATGGACCACAACCAGTCAGACGGTTCTGTCTACATCTGGGGTGACTATCATATATCTACCGGTACTGACTACTGGAGCTATGATAAAGACTTTGATGGAGCTGTTTTATCTGGTGGTCTGGAAAGACAATGTAATGTCAGGTTTGCTACTACCACCTTTACCACCACCACTCTGGAGTCTGGCGGAAGTTTGGAAATAGCAGGAGCCTCTGATGCCACCACTACCATGGATCTTCAGGGGAGCACGAGACTTTATGCCATTAAGGCTATAGGTGGTAGCTTGGATGCTGACTACTTTAGAATAAGGAACATTAATTCCAGAGGACTGGATATTTCTGGTACAACCACGGTCCAGGATTTGAGCCACGGAGACATGATGCTGGCAGTTAACGGAGGGTCATTGATTACAGTCACTCCGAGCGTGATTGAGCAGGGCAACAAGACCTTTACAGGCAATACCTTTGCCACCTCTGCCAATGCTACTTCTGGATCCAATGTTTATTTGACTGCTCAGCCTTCAACCTCAAACTACTGGAGGTTCCAGAATCATAATGGATCATTTGCAGGTGAAGATTATGATAATGATTTTGGAGGAAACGGAGGAGACCCAGGGTACATTAGATGGGATGACAGTCTTTCTTCTATTGATATTTCAGGGACTGTTTATTCAGATGAAGGCTCAACCCCAATGGGCTCCCCAACCTGTGACGGGCAGACAGAAGTTGTGAGGGCAGTCTTGGACGGCAGCACGACTACCTATTCTGGCAGTTGCAGTTCTTCTACTGGAGACTATCTGATTACTGGTCTTTCTTATGTAGATACAGATGTTATTACTGTTCATCTCAACAATGCACCTGGTGATGAAAAGGCTGTAGCTGTTGTGGCTGATCCGACATCCAGCGATATTAACGATCTGGACCTTTACCAGAATCGAGTGATTGTGAGACACGAAGGTGCCGACCCTATTACCATAAGTGACATGAATGCTTTTGATGGAGGCGACGATGCTGACATTCAATTTACAGCCTCTACTGGCACGCCAGACACCTTGACTGTGGACAGTCAGGCAGAGCTTTACGTCTGGCCTGAAATGGAATTTGCACCTGGAGGAAACATTACCCTCCAGCCCGGAGGTTCAGGTGACAGGTGGGATGGGTCCCTGCAATTGGCGGCATCTTCAACCTTTAGTGCTTCTGGAACAGAATCACATTCTATTGGAGGTTCCTGGTTTGCTTCATCGACCGCCACCTTTAATGCAGCCCAATCCACTGTAAACTTTACTGCAACAGGTCAAGGAAAAGAAATTATCACTCAAGAAGAGCCCTTTTACAATCTTACCTTTAACGGTGCAGGAGGAGGATGGACATTTGGAAGCGGTAATCATTATATTGACGGGGACATGAACATTATTACAGGGTCTGTGACTTCCACCCCTGGCACCTTATCAGCAAAAGGGAGCTGGTCAAACTCAGGAACCTTTGCTCATTCTTCTGGTACCGTAACCTTTACTTCAACTTCCAGTGGTAAAACTATTGATGCAGGATCTTCACCCTTTTACATTGTGATATTTGACGGTGTAAGCGGTGGTTGGCAGCTTTCCACCAGCACCTTGGATATAGACAACAATTTGAACATTACCAACGGCACATTGGATGCTGCTTCCCAGGATATTAATGTGGCAGAAAACTTGACCCTGGCTGCAGGTGGTTACTTTACCAAAGGGACAGGAACTCTTACCTTTGATGGTTCTGGCATCAATAACTGGACAGACAACAATACCACAACCCAGGATATTGGTAATGTGGCAATTGATGGCAGCACAAAGACCTTGAATCTCGGTTCTGATGTGAGAGCCACAGACATTACAATCGGAGCTGATGATACCCTAGATGTTACTGTCAGCAATTATGATATTTATTGTGCTGGCTCTTGGACCAACAACAATATCTTCCAGGCAAGGAATGCCACAGTGACCATGGAAGCTGCCACCCAGGGCGAAACTATTACAGCCAGTAGTTCTGATTTCTACAATATTACTTTCGATGGTTCTGGCGGATGGGCCTGGCAGGATGCCAACGCCACTATTACTCAAAACTTTGTGGTTGATTCAGGAACAGTAACTTCTACTTCTGGCACCTTATCTATAGGAGGTGACTTTGAGAACAATGGTGGTGTATTCAACCATGCCTCAGGAACTGTTCTGCTGTTCTCAACCAGCTCCCAATCCATTTCCAGCAATGGTTCTGCCTTCTATAACCTTACTTTTGATGGCACAGGAGGGGAGTGGCAGTTTACTGCAGGCAATCATGACGTTGACCATGACTTTACAATCCTCCAGGGCACGGTAACTTCTACTTCCGGCACCCTATATGTGGGAGGAGACTGGCAGAACAATAACACCTTTGCTGCCAATTCAGGTACAGTTACTTTTGATGCTGACGAAACAGGCCACACCATTGATGCTGGGGGAGACCTGTTTAATATTGTGACTTTTGACAACAGCAATGGCGGCTGGACTGTTGCGTCTGACGCTACTTCAACCGGAAATTGGAACCTGACTGCTGCTTCTCAATTTACTGCTACCTCTGGTATTGCTATTGAGGTGGACGGAGAATTCCATAACACGCTTTCTTCTGGCAACACTACCTGGTCTGGAGCTACTCTGTTCTTGAATTCAGGTTCTAATTACACTATTAACACCAAGGCCACTACCACCGGAGATCAGTATGCCACCTTAAAGATTGGGCAGGACACAGACATCAGGATGTGGAACTCCTTGGCCAGCACAGCTTATGATATAGATTCTTCTGCCTCCCTCTATTCCATGGATCACAACCAGTCTGACGGCTCAGTTTACATCTTTGGAGACTATCATGTTTCTTCTGGCCGCACTGATTACTGGAGCCGGACAACAGACTTTGACGGTGCTGATATTTCAGGATCTGCCAGGCAGTGCGACGTGAGGGTAGAAGCAGGGGAGAAGGTGACAGTAGATGGAGGCATCCTGAATATTGTTGGCAATTCATCTGCCACCACTACCATTGACAGGCAGGGAGCATCTGGTAGTTACTCTCTGGAGGTGGATAGTGGAACATTAAATGCCAATTATTATCAGATCAGAAATATTGATTCTGATGGATTGAACCTTTCCGGATCGGCAGTAATTTCTTCCCTTGATTATGGTGACTTCTTGCTGCAGTCCAATGGCGGGAGCATGATAACAGTAGCTTCCACAACCCTGGAGCAGAACGCTGCCCTGACTATTACTGGTTGTAAGTTCTCAACTTCCAGTGGTATTTCCTCTGGATACAACGTGGAACGGTCTGGAAATTCTGCCTTTGCCTGGACATTTACCCAGCACACTGGAAATTATGACGGAGAGGATTATGATTATGATCCTACAGGGGAATGTGGAAACATCAGATGGGATGACAGTACCTGCCTGCTTTTGGAGCAGATTCACTACAGGTGGGGCAACGACGATGGAACAGAGCTGTTGAGAGGATGGGAGAGAAAGAGATTGATTTCTGTTTATAATTCTTCCAGCAGTGAACTCACCAATTACCCTGTTCAGGTGAAGGTAGGTTATAACACAGATACAGGAGTGGACGTCAATTGCGGAGGAAACGTTCAATCCGACTTTGACGATATCAGATTCACTAATGCCTCTGAAACTGCCTTATTGAGCCACTGGCGCCAGGATTTTTCAACCAATTCCACCTCCAGTTTCTGGGTGAAGATTCCTTCTCTTCCTGCAAACTCCACAAGCACCTTCTACATTTATTACGACAATTCTGAGTCAGAATCTGGAAGCGATGGTGACAATACTTTTGGCTATGATGGTACTGGTACCTCTTATAGCTACCTGAAATCTGAAGCAGACAGTTTCTACTGGGAGAGCCGGGTAAGCAACACAGATCTGGCAAATGGTGATGATGTCTGTTGTAATTCAACTCAGACATTGGCTTTTGACACCCATTATTGGGGGGACACAGGAATCGATTCTTTGTGGGTGAATTCAAATGGTGTGACCTTCTTGGAGCCTGAACCCTGCAACACAGATTATGACAACAATCTGACTGATTTCAGAAACAGGAAACAAGCTGGCTTCTGGGACGACCTTAGAACAGATGTGGGAGGCGGAGGAGTATCAAGCCCTGGTGTCTATCTTGATAGTTATTCTGAAAAGGCAAGGATTACCCATGAGAATACCCGGGCGGGCGATACGTCTGACTCTGTTAAGTCTCAATTGATTCTGTTCTCTTCTGGTAAGGTGATCTTCTCTATCGGAGATAGTGCTAATTTTGGGGACTTTACGCCTACAGCTGGTATTTCCAAGGGCGATGGAAGCAATTATTTTGATGTCACCAATGATGCAGCTGCCAACAAGACTTGGATTTTCTATCTCAGGAAAGATATTTCCACAGAGCCGAGCGTTACTAATGTGGGCAGTGAGGGAAGTGGGATAGGAGCAAGCTGGCTGGTAGCAGAAGACACAGCAGCTTCGGTGTCAAAGGAAGAAAACCTCAGAGTCAGGTTTACTATTAACAATACCGGTAACACTATCCAGGACTACAATTATCGCTTGCAAGTAGCAGAAAAGGGAGCAGCTCCCAGCTGCCAAGCAGTAGCTACCTCCAGTTTTGTAGATGTTTCCACCAGTTCTGGCCTGGCAGTGAGAATGGCTACTTCCAGTTATTTTGTGGGATGCCCGACCAGCAGTCAGGCTACAACTACCCATCAATTGTCAGACGTTTCAGGAAGCACCTTTGTAACCGGCAGGATGGTAGAATACTCATGCAACCAGACAGCTGACCACACCCTTAACCAGAATCAATTTACTGAAGTGGAATACAATGTTCTGTTTACCACCAATGCCACAGCTTCTGCTTATTGTTTGAGGGTTACCAATGCAGGCTCCGGCCTTGACAGTTACAGCAGGGTGGCAGAAGCTCAGGTTTATCAGCCGGTATCTGTTGAAGATGTTTCCCTTAATGGAGGGCAGGATATTGTCTTGCTTGAAGGATCAACTACCACAGTGGTTGCTACAGGAACAGTAAGTGATGCTAATGGCTACTCAGATATTGCAAGCGTGATAGGTAAGATCTATCGATCTGGCGTAAGCGGAGGCAGTGGCTGCTCTACTGATGAGAACAATTGTTACCAGGTGAGTTGTGCCACATCTTCTTGCGCTGGAGATTCGTGCAACGTGACCTGCAGTTTTGACGTCTGGTTTAATGCAGATCCTACAGATGGTGAGATTGGCCAATCCAATGAGACACCTTGGTCTTCAGAATACTGGGTGGCTTGGATCCAGGGCACAGACCACCAGAGCACTTCAGGCTCTGCTACCAATACAGATCAAGAAATAGAGGTGCTTTCCCTTTTAGCACTGGAAGTGACTGAGAGCATTGACTACGGTGATAATATGTTACCGGGAGACAGGAACGACCCACTTGATAAATCGACCAATGTGCGGTCCACAGGCAACTGCTCCCTGGATTTGAACCTTTACGGCAACCACATGACAGCCGGCCTCTACTATATCCCTGTCAGTCAGCAGAGGTATTCTACTTCCAGTGTTGGCTATTCTTCAGCTTATTCCCTTACTACCAGCACAGACAATGAACTGGAACTGAACCTTGGCAAGACTACCTCTCACAGCTCTCCCCAGAACACAGATGTCTGGTGGGGGATTGAGATTCCTGTGCCTCAGCCAGTGGGCGATTATTCAGGCGTCAACACCTTTATGGGTAAAAAGAACGAGGCTTCCTCTTGGTAGCATTTAAAGGAGCATGAAAATGTTATATAATTTAGGTAGGAGATAAAAGTCAACATGAGTAAAAATTATTTTCTAATTTTAGGAATATTAACTGCCATCCTGGTTGGTATTTTTGGTGCGGTTACTTTTGAAAAGAGCGTGGTCCATAGTGATGATACCTTGCCTCCTGAGATATCCAGTCTTCAGATTGTGAATGTTTCTACAAGCTCCATTACCATCCAGTGGCAGACAGACGAGGAAGCAGACTCAGTCGTCAACTACGGGCTGACTAAGAATTACGGTATTGAGAGGGATCCTTCCTTCTCAGAGTATCACCAGATTACTATTACGGAATTGGCGCCTGGCACAACCCATTATTTTCAAGTAGCTTCTTCAGACCGGGACGGGAACCAGGGGATATCAAGGGGCTACCAGGTGACCACCAAGAGAAAGCCGAGAGGGCATATTGAGGGGTTGGAAGAGATTCCTTCCGAGAAAGAAAGGGAAATAGCAGCTGAAGCCTATGAAGCAATCGGTCAGGTGACCATGCCTGAATCCCTTAGCTTTCTGGCAGACCGGCTGGAAGAATTGGCAGAAAAATTGATGGAACCCCCTAAAATAATCGGGCGGCCCAAAATAGAAGTAGGGACCAACTACGCTGTCATCAGCTGGGTGACAGACAAGGAGGCAAATTCCATGGTATCCCTGGCAACAGAAGAAGAGTATGATCCTTTTGCTGAAGACCCCTATGCCTGGAAGACAGGAGAACCAGGGGAAATGGTGATTGACCACATTGTTGAAGTGAGGGGATTGGAGCCAGCTACCACTTATCACTTTCAGGTTTCTTCCCAGGGGGATTTGGGGGGAGCAGGAAGGAGTGATGACATGACCTTTACCACCAAGTCGCCGCTTCCTGAAATTTTTAATATTAAAATAGTTAAAGTCCAGGAAGATTCTGCGACCCTTACTTGGACCACAAATGTGCCCTGTTCCAGCTTGGTTCAATACACTAATATGCAGACCAATAGCACCAAGTCTGTAGGGAACCCTGCTCTGGTGAGAGATCATAATCTTCAGTTGCTTAATCTGGAGTTTGGGGTGGCCTATTCAGCAATTATTATTGCAGAAGATGAAATAGGGAAACAGGCTACCAGCACGCCCGTCAGGTTTACTACTGTAAAGGACGAGGAGCCCCCGGTTATTTCCAAGATTGAAGTAGAGTCAGCTCTTTATCCAGAGGCTGAAACAAAGATCCAGACCATCATAAGTTGGGATGTGGATGAACCTTCTGTTTGCCAGGTTTTTTATCAAGAAGGCCTGTCCAGCGCAGCTGAGGTCCAATCCTTTCCCAAAGACACTGAATATCACACAGACCATGTCCAGGTTGCAACTAATTTTGCTCCTGCCACTGTTTATATGTTCTGGGTAGAGTGTGAAGATGACAGTGGGAATACAGCCAGGTCAGAGGACTTTACACTTCTGACCCCTCAACAGGAAAAGAGTATTTTGGATATTATTATTGAGAACTTTGAACAAACATTCAGTTGGGTTAAGAAGGTGGAAATTTAGAAATTATGCAAGAACCCATCATCCGGAGCAAAGATTTAAAAGTAATTTATAATCTCGGCAAACAGAACGAGGTGAGGGCCTTGGATGGTATTGATGTGGAAATCTATCCCCGGGAATATATTGTGTTTTTCGGCCCTTCTGGATGCGGAAAATCTACTCTCTTGTATGCTATTTTGGGGGTTTTGCCACCTACTTTTGGAAAGGTGACCATCAAGGGGAAAGACCCTTATTCTTTTGATTCCCAAGAGCTGGTTAATTTCCAGCAGTCTACAGTAGGTATTGTATATCAGGCGTTTTATCTTATTCCTTCCCTGACTGTGCTTGACAATGTGGCTCTCCCTCAGATCTTTGCTGAAGTAGATCCTGAACAAAGGAAGAATAGGGCCATGGCCCTCTTGGACCGTTTTGGTATTAAAGAGCAGGCGGAAAAGATTCCCACCGCCCTTTCTGGTGGCCAGAGACAGAGGGTGGCTATTTCCCGCGCTCTAGTCAATAATCCGGAAATCCTTCTGGCAGACGAGCCAGTCGGGAATCTGGACGAGGCTTCGGCCAAGAGAGTGATGGAAACGCTGGAAGAGATCAATGAAAGGGATCGTAAAACAGTTATTCTGGTGAGCCATGACCCGCGTTATCTCTCCTATGCTCACCGGGTTTATTATCTGCGGGACGGAAAGCTTGAGAGAGAAGTGGCTAACCCAGAAAAGGAGCAGATTAAGAAAGCGGAAAAAGCCAAGAACTTAATAACTGAACTGGAGAGCTTGGCCCGTATTTATCCCTATCGTTCTCCAGACGAGTTGAGAGTGAAGAGTGTTGTAAATTATTTGACTCGTGATATCACCTTTGAACAGCTAGAAAGGTTAGAGAAATTAACGGGACTTGTTATTAAAGGGAAGCTTAGCGAAGAACAGTTCTGCGATTCTCTTTCCCGTTCTTACGCTCGGGGAGGCGTGGGGTTGCATCCTTCTACCTCTGACAAGATGGCGAGGAGAATTAAAAAGATTGTCAAGGAATCCAGGGACATCAGGAGATACCGGAGAGAGCTGGAGGGCAAATCTGTCCTCTCTCGGAGAGAGGAGCTGGTTGAGAGAATGAAAGACTACCTCTTGGATGTGTATGGCGGGGAAGTTAACGAAGAACAGACAGACAGATTAAAGAGGGCAATCTCTGATCGTATTTCAGGGGATATAACAAAAGAAGAGTTTCAAGAGAGATTAGACCTTTCTTTTGACGACGGAGGGATGGGGCTTAAAAAGAAGAGCGCTAAGAATATTACCGTTTATTTTGAAAAATTACTTGTGCAAGGAATATGAGGATACCTGACATCATCAGTCTTTCTACCAGAATGTTTAGGACCCGACCCAGCCGGACCTGGCTTACTATTTTAGGTATTGGTGTGGGAATTTCTGCTGTGGTAGTTCTGGTTGGATTGGGTTATGGATTGCAAGGAATACTGCTGGAAAGGATTATTTTTGGTGAGAGTTTGCTTAGTCTGAATGTTTCCAATCCTTCTTCGCGGGCTGTTCTTCTTAACCAAGACCGTATCAGGGAGATCGCTGAAATGGAGAATATCGCTGATGTTGCTCCCATGGCTGAATACCCATCACTGATTACCTTTGAAGGTCTGACTGGGAGTATTTCTCTCCAGGCAGTCAGCCCTTCCTTTTTTAAATATGCCGGCATACCAGCGGCAGAAGGGGAGCTGTTTGGAGAAAATGACACCAACAGCGTTGTTCTTTCCACAGCGGTATTAAAAATGTTTGCTGCAGAACCCTCTGAAGTTATTGGTAAGAAAGTACAGTTCCGTGTTTCCGTTCCTCAAGGGAAAGGGAGCGATAAGCTCCAGCAGATATCCTTGGACAAGGACTATGAGATTAAGGGAGTAATAGATAACTCTTCCTCCCTGTTTGCTTTTATGCCCCTTGCTGAATTTTCTTCACACTACAGCCCTCCGTTTTACGAAAGGGCCCAGGTGAAGGTGGAAAAGAGTGAATTCTTGGATGCGGCAGAAGAACAGATTATTGAAAAGGGTTTTGTGGTAACTGCCTTTTCCAAAACCATTGAACAGGCAAACAAGATCTTCCAGGGGATCCAGGCGACACTAGGCCTGTTTGGCGGGATTGCCTTGGTAGTTTCCGCAATTGGGATGTTCAACACCATGACAGTTACCCTTTTGGAGAGGACCAATGAAATTGGTATTATGAGAACGATTGGAGCTTCTGCCCGGGACATTATGATATTGTTCTTGGCAGAGTCTGTAATCTTAGGATTCCTAGGCGGGTTGGTGGGGGTAGGCATAGGCGTGGGGATAGGCAAGGGTCTTAATGCCTTAATCAATACGGCAGCTACCAGGCTGGGAGGAGTTGCTATGAGCCTTTTTGAATTCCCCAAAGCCTTTTTGGGCTTTATTATTTCTTTTTCCGGGATCATGGGCTTTATTACAGGTATTTTCCCCTCTCGCAAGGCTTCTTCTCTCAACCCCTTAGATGCTATTAGATATAAATAACGGAAAAGAGATAATGAATTTAAAAATAGTTTTCCACAAGATTTTATGCTAATTTCTGGTAAAATAGAAAGAGAATATGTTATGCTTCCCTGATTTAAATATAATTTTAAAAAGGGAAAGCTTTTTAGCTTCCAAGAACAAAGGTCGATGGGAAAACTAAAAAGTTATTTTTCGCATTAAGACCAAATTATGTCAGAAAAAGTGAAGAGAATGGCAGGAAAGACACTCCCGATAGTAATGGTAATCGGCCTGGTTTGTTTGTTGGTAGGCGTTTTTGCCAATTTTGGAGTTTCTGAAGAGCAACAATTAGCTAAAGCAGACACCGCTACTACCTCAGTTACCATTGGGAACAAGGCTCCAGAATGGACAGTGGACGCCCAAGAGGTTTCAGAATCTTCCAGCTCCACACCGACCAATGTTGGTGACAATGTCAGCTGGGACGCGGTAGCCACAGATGTTAATGGTGATGATTACTATTTGTTGGTTTGTAGTACCAGTGCTGCACCGACTGCTAATAACGGAGGAGCCCCTGAATGTGCAGGAGGAGCCACTAATAGGTGGGCGGTTTCTGGGGCAACAGCCACAGGCTCTACAAGTACGGCTAGTTATACAACTCAAGACGCGGATCCTGAGGCTAATACCTGGTATGCCTTTATTTGTGACGGCAACAGCCAGGGAGCTCAGTGTAATGTGACCTACAAGCAGGGGACAGGTAGTACAGCCTCTCCTTTTGCCGTTAACCACCGTCCAGACTTGGATACAATTTCCAACAATAGTCCCCGAGATCCTGGACAGACAGTAACTTGGAGTACTAATGTAGCTACGGCTGATCCAGACAGTTATGGAGGCCAAGATACTATCAGACTCCATGTTTGTCAGTCAGAAGGATGGAGCACTTCCAGTATGGTTTGTACAGGAGCACACTGGTGCTCTTCAACAGCCGTTGCTTCTGATCCAAGCTGTAGTTATAGTATCCCCAGTCCTGAGCAGGACGACACTTATGCAGCCTATGTTTATCTAGTTGATAACCATGGATTCGTGTATTCTGCTCAAGCCAGCAGTAGTGATTATGATGTTGCCAACGTAGCTCCCACTATTTCTTCTTCCACCATTAACCTTTTAGATACTGATGGTGTCGGGAACATGGTGCTGCAGCCAGCTTACGCTGCTACAGCTACCCCGGGATTTTCAGTGACCGCTATTGTGGAAGACAACAACAGCTGTCAAACCTCAGCTGCAGGCAATGAAATAGATGCTGCTGCCATGACCATTTATGTTTATCGATCCGGGGTTGGATACGCAAACTGTAATGGTTCTGGTGATGAGGATCCAAACAATTGTTATATAGTAACTGGTAATTGTCAGATTGGAGGGTGTGCCGGTCCCACAGACACGACAGTGAATGCTACCTGCACCTTTAGTTTATGGTTCTTGGCAGAACCGACTGCCGGAGCAGACGCGACATCCAGTCCTTGGTATGACCAGAACTGGTTAGCTTCTGTAAAGGCGGTTGATGACGATACAGCCAGCAGTACTACAGAGGATGACGATGGAAACGAACTGGAAAACTTCCTAGCTTATAATTTATTGACTCCGAGCATTAATTACGGGACAGTGTCTCCTTCTGAAACCAGTGATGCTGCTACCACTACATTAGAGGCAACTGGTAATGTGGGACTCGATGAGAACCTTTCTGGTACTGACATGGAACAACAGTCAGGCCCTGAAACAATCGTTATAGAAAAACAGCACTATTCAACCAGCAGTATCTTCAATTATTGGGATGGGGTGACGACCACAGCTACGGCAACTGAATTTGAGCTTGATTGTTTAAAATCAACATCAACCAGCAGTCCAGCGCAAAAGAATACTTATTGGAAGATTTTGATTCCAGACGCTATTTCCACGGGCGTGTTTAACGGTACAAACACCATTGCTGCAGTGACTTCGGAGGGTCAGGAGTGGTAGTATAGTTTGATAGAAAACAGGGTAAGGGTTGCTTGATTAAATCAATGCCTTTAGAAAAAAATACAAACCAATTTTTGGTTGGCCTTTGTTTAGTTTTCCTGATGTCGGCCCAAATAGCTGAGGCGGGATTTGGTATATCCCCGCCTTATGTGCAAAATGACAGTCTGGTCAGAAACTCCTATTACGAACAGAGTATCTGGCTGGGCAGGTCAGAGGCAGACGAAGAGGTCAGGGTAGAAATTGAAAAGAGCGTGCCTGGAGCCAATGACTGGATTACCATTGACAAGGGGAGTTCCTTTGTGCTCCCCAAGGGCAAAAAGCAGGTGCCCATCATCATTGGGGTGAGGGTGCCTGGCGATGCTGAGGTGGGTAGCTATAAGGGGAACATTAAGGTAAGAGTGATCCCAACTGGCGCCAAGTCCCAGGGACAGGTTTCAATTGTTCTGGGTGCCCAGATCGATGTTGATTTGGATGTATTAGATAAGGTCATTTATGATTTTAAGGTCTGGAAAGTGAATATTCCGGACCTGGAAGAGGGCCATAAATTATTGTGGCTTTTTTTTCCTGGTAGGATAAGCTTTACCACAGAAATTGAAAATCTGGGGAACATTGAGGTAGCTCCCACCAAAATTGTTTTGGAGATCTATGACACCCGGGGGGAGGGACTCTTGGAAACACTTGAAGCCACAGAAATGGAAAAGGTCCCCCCTTTTTCTACGGAAAGAATTACTGTTAATTTCCCCACTCGTTTACCAGCTGGAGCCTACACTGCAAATTTCCAGATTTTCAAGGGTGAAGAGGTGATCAAAAAGGGAAGGCTTCCTTTGAGTGTCTTACCTTACGGCACCCTCCCGGATTACAAAGGTTACGGCTTTGCAGGTTTAAACTTTTTTGACAAGGCCAGTGTGGTCTTGGTCGGTCTTGGCGCAGTATTGATAACAGGACTTTCCGGTTATTGGATCTATAGATACTGGAAAAAGAGAAGAAAAACTTAATCAAGGGATAATATGAATCTTGAGGAGAAACTGATATTATCCATTATTGTCACGGGGCTAGTGCTTAGTCCTTTTTCCTTTTTAGGAGAAGATTTTATTTCTGAAAAGGCTGAGGCTGGTTATGCTACCACTTCAGTGATGATCACTGTTTGTGGCAACGGGACCATTGAAGCAGGAGAACTCTGTGACGACGGGGTGAACAACGGGACCTATGGTTCCTCTGCTTCCAACAGATATTGCAACACAAAGTGTGACGGATGGGCTCCTTATTGTGGGGACGGCATTTATAACCAGGAATACGGTGAGGAATGTGATGACGGCAACAACTCAGACGGGGACGGTTGTTCTTCCTCTTGCACCATAGAGACCGGGGGTGGTGGCGGAGGAGGACCAATAGGACCCTACCCGGAAGGACAATTCACGCCCCCGCCCTCAACTGGGGTGGTGGTGAGGGGGAAGGCTTATCCTGGAGCGGAAGTAAATATTTTAAAGGAAGGAGAGCTGATTGGAGTGACCAATGCCAATTCTCAGGCCGACTTTGTTTTTTCTGATGATGACGTGACACCTGGGGTGACCACCTTCGGCTTTTGGGCTGAAGACAGCCATGGCATCAGGTCGATCTTCATTACAGTAACCTTTCAGATTATTCCTGATGCCGTAACTACAATTTCTGGCATCCTGCTTCCGCCCACCATTACTACTGACAAGACCTCTGTAGAAAAAGGAGAAACAATTAATATTTTGGGGCAGACCGTTCCCAACAGTAATGTTTATGTCCACATTGCCTCTCCGTCTGAGATCATCAAAGAGGTCAACAGCAGTCCGAGCGGAGACTGGAGCCTGGCTTTTGAGACAGACGGCCTGGAAGAAAACAAATTCCATACGGTCAAGGCCCTTTTTCAGACTGGAGCGACAGGTGAGCCGATCAAGAGTGGTTTCAGCAAGTTTGTCAGTTTTTATGTAGGAGAAGGGGTGGTGGAAGAAGTGCTCTGTGCAGGTGCTGACTTGAATCAGGATGGCAAGGTTAACCTGGCAGATTTTTCTATTTTGCTCTTTCATTGGGGAAGTGCTAATGCCTGTGCGGACCAGAATCGGGACGGGATTGTTAACCTGGCAGACTTTTCTATCATGATGTACCACTGGACAGGATAGGAGCAGGGATTCAAATAAAGAAGCTTTTATTTAAAATCATAATACGGTAGAATAAAAAAATAATTATAAACACCATCTAATCATGCACAAAAAACATCTTATATCTTTGTTTGTTTTCTTAATAGGAGGGGTTTTTATGCTGTCCCCATCTTTTTCTCAGGCCGCAGTTTTTTATTTGGAGCCTGAAAGGGCCACCCATAGTCCGGGTGAGAGTTTTGTCCTGGAAGTGAGGATGGATACCCAAGGGGAATGCCTGAACACGGTCAAGGTGGATTTGGAATTTCCAAACCAGATATTAAGCGTCCAGGATTTTATGGTAGGGAATTCGATCCTGACTCATTGGATCCAACAGCCTACCAGTGACCAGGTCATTAAGGCCAATGAAACAGGAAAACTGTCTTTTGCAGGCGGTATTCCCGGCGGGTATTGTGGCCGGGTGGCGGGAGACCCTTCCCTTACTAATATGCTGGGAGAAATAGTTTTTCAGGTGCCAGGAATTATTGTGGGGGGGGAATTAGAGGAGTGGAAAGAGATTAAAATTTTACCCAGCTCTCAAGCTTTTTTAAATGACGGCAGAGGGACCCAGACCGTGGTACACTCTCAGAACGGTAAGGTGATGATTACCTCTGAGCCAGCAGACGGAGAAAACAGGTGGCAGACCATGTTGGCAGAGGACGATGTAAATCCTGAACCCTTTACAGTTGAAGTTGATCAGAATCCCCGAGTCTTTAATGGTCAGCACTTCCTTGTTTTCTGGACCGTTGACAAGCAGACAGGCATTGATCATTTCGAGGTCAAGGAAGGAAGTAATGATTATAAAGAGGCTGAGACCCCTTATTTGCTCGAAGACCAGAGCCTCCAGAGCAAGATCTGGGTTAAGGCAGTAGATAAGGCAGGGAATGAGCGGATAGTAGAATATGTTCCTGAAGGGTATGAAAGCAGGTTAGCTTCAGAAGAAGAGCAGTCTTTCCCCTGGTGGGTACCAGTACTGGGAGTGGTTCTTATTATCATGGGAGTGGTCTTCACTTTAGATTCCAAACTCCCTCGCTTAATTGTTAAAAACAGTTCTCCTAAGGAGGAAGACTCCTCTTCAGAACAGTCTTCTGAACAAGAAAAAGGTTTTTAAAATGAAGAAAAAGTATTTTATATTGCCCCTTTTATTCTCCTTTTTGCTTTTGGCTGGTCCAGCAAAGGCGCAGAATGCTTCCCTGTTCCTTTCCCCAGCCAATGGTGTTTATTCGATTGGAGACACCTTTCCTATTCAGGTAATGGTGGACAGCGGGGGAGAGCCGATAAACGCTGCTGAGGCCACCTTAGAATTTCATCCAGGACACCTGGAGGTGATCAATATTTCTGACAATCGTTCTATCTTCAGTTTTTGGAGCACAGGTCCTGATTTTGATAACGCTCGCGGCATAATAGAATTTGCCGGGGGCAACTCAAAGAGTTTTATTGGTTCTTCAGGGAACCTCATTACCATTACTTTTAGGGCCTTATCCAATGCTTCCACGCAGTTGACTTTTTCTTCTGGTGCTGTGCTTGCTGCCGACGGAAAAGGAACCAATGTATTGGGCAGCATGACAGGGGCTACTTATGACCTGGAGCCTGCGGTGACCATCCCACCTTCTAAGAAAGGCGAGGATTTTTTGGCTATCCCTACGGGCGCCCCTTCTTCTCCTGCGGTTTTTTCTTCTACCCACCCCAGTGAGGATGAGTGGTATTCAAACAACAGAGTAGAGATCACCTGGGAGGCTCCTCCTGGTATCACGGGCATCCGGATGAGCTTGGATAAGAACCCTACCTCTTTGCCCGGCGAAGAATACAATGCCTCTGCCCGTGAAAGGGAATTTATGGAAGTAGAAGATGGAGCTTGGTATTTTCATATTCGTTTTCAGAACAATTATGGATGGGGGGAGGTGACTCACCGCCGGGTTTTGATTGATACGCAGCCTCCGCAATCTTTTGATATTTCAGCCAACAATCAAGAAGATCAGACCAATCCTAGTCCCACCTTGTCTTTTGAAACAGTGGATGTGCTTTCAGGCATTAATTATTACGAAGTCAAAATAGGGAATTCAGAGTCTGTTATTATAGAGAGGCCGGAATATAAAATTCCAGCTCAGGCACCTGGTTCGTATGCTGTGATTATAAAAGCTATTGACAAGGCTAAGAATTCTATCACAGAGACCACAGAACTTAATATCGATCCCCTTGAACGTCCTGTTATTACTGAATATCCCAAGAGCGATGAAGTAGGGGAGGCCTTAACTATTCGGGGGACTTCTGAATACCCGGGAGCTACTATCAAAGCCTTTATTAAAAGAGAAGACCAGGAAGCAGAAACAGAAGAAGTGATGACTGACGATCAAGGGAACTGGGTCTTTGTCTATGACAAAAGACTGGAAGAAGGGATTTATCAGGTCTGGGTGGAACTGATAGACGGAAGAGGAGCTAAGAGCCAACCTACGCCAAAAATTACTGTTATTGCCACTCCGCCTCTTTTATTGAGAGTGGGAAGGGTGGCTATTGACTACTTAACTGTGATTTTAACCTTAGCTGGTCTAGCGGCAGGACTGGTATTAGTCATCTTCTTTGCGAGATACAAGATCTCTCAGTGGAGGCAGAGACTCAGAAAGGAAACCAAGGAGGCAGCTTTAAGCGTGGTGGAGGCTTTTGGAAAACTAGAGGAAGAAATCCAAGAGCAAATTGCTTATTTAGACAAGAAGCCTGGCCTCAGTGAGAGTGAAAAAGAGCTTTATCAAAAGCTGAACCAAGCGCTTGACCGTTCCAAGAAGATTATTGGCAAAGAGATCCAAGACGTTAAAGACGAGCTAAAATAAAAAAGACGCCTAGATAAGGAAATTCTTAAGTATTTTTTAAATTGTTTTGGTTTTCCACAGGGAGTGTTCTTGACACTCTCTTTTAGTATGAGAAAATAGAGCAAGGAAGCTTTAATCACGATACTCGAGATTTAGCTTAATCTAGAGAGTCGAGATAACCAAAAGCGGGGGCCCCCAAGTACCCTGCTTTTGTCTTTAATAAGGGAAAAATGGAGAAAAAAAATAAACAAAAATTTAAAACTCAATACATTTCTTTAAAAGAAGCAGCTCGTATTTCTGGTTATTCTTCAGATTATATCGGTCAACTGATTAGAGAAGGGAAAATTTGGGGTAAACCAGTTTACACTAATATCGCGTGGCGGACGACAGCAGAGGAGGTTCTCAAATACAAACAAGAGAAAAAGAACGGATCAGAAAAAGACGACCCAGAACTTAAGAATAGTTTCAAAATTTGGAGTACAAAAATCAGACATTTAGTCTCTCGCGAGATTAAGGTTTTGAAACTGTTTGCCGAAACTTTCCGGTTTGCCATTCCTTTAATTATTATTTTAATAATTAGCTTCTCTTTATTAATTGGCTATCTTTTCTCTCGTGGCTCCAACCAGTTTTTTCCAGAAAAGTCACAAGCCTTAGAAACCAATAAGGAAAATGAGCAAATCTTAAAATATTGAAATGGCAGGGAAAAAATTAGTTTACGATATTTTTCCACCAGAAAAGATTAAAAAGGTTTCCAAAGAAATCTTGGGTTTGAAGACCTATCCCACTAAAAAGGCAAAGGTTTGGGGAATCGGCTGGCGTTTGGCGTTAGCCTCTTTTTTAATTTTTTGTTTTCTGACCGGGTTTGCTCCTGTCAAATTCTTGCAAGGATCTCTTATAAGAGCGCTCCAGGGAGGTGAGATCAAGACAGTTAATTTTTATCCTCATTCTTATAAGACTGAAGGAGCATGGGTGAACCCCGAACAAGCCCTGGGAAAGCCTGATACGTTAAAGCAAATAATTACCTCCCTCTCTGAAGAGAGCTCAGCCTTTTTAGAAAGAGGGGAGGGTTCTTTAATTTTTCATGATTTTAGAATAACAGACAAAATAGTTACTGGCCCTACCACCTCTTCTCAAAAAGACAGATCCCCCCTTTTTTCTACAAGCTCTATTAAAACGACAACTACGAGCTTCAATCTTCTTATAGGCGGCGATAACAAAGAAAGCTCTTCTTCGGACCCCGTCATTAAAGAGGTTTTTGCCACTTCTTCTACGAGCTCTTTAAATGAGGAAGAAAATCAAGAAGACCTTCAAGAAGAAGAAAACCAAAACGTAAGTTTTTGGGACAAGACAAAATATTTCTTTGATTCTACAGTAAAAGCAGGAAACGAAGATGTTAAGGTTTTTCAATCTGCTAAGATTAAAATCCTTTTGGGTATAAAGAATAAGGACCCAGAAGACTCACCAGAGCAGACAGCCAGCGGAACAGAACAAATTATTACTGATGAAATAAAAACGTCTTCTTCTAGCGCCTCTTCTTCAGAGCCTGTCAGCTTCTTTGAAAAACTCAGGTCTTTATTTGGGACCCTTACTGCTTGGGCTCAAGAAGAAAACGAAGAAGGAGGTAGTGCAAAAGAAGTTGTTGAACAAGAGAGTGTAGTAAATGAAGCGGGGGGCGAGGACGGTGGGGGCCAAGACCAAAAAAAAGAGCCAGTTGAAAAAACTAATGAAGGGACAAAAGAAGAGGCTGCTACAGAAGCCCCTGAAAATGAGGAAGGAGAAGAAAACCAAGAGGAAACTACAGATCCTGTATTAGAGGAAAACATTCCAGGAGGAAAGGAGCAGGGGAAGGAGACAAAGGGTAATGAGGAGACACCAAAAGAGGAATTGCTAGAAGATAGCCAAAACAACACATCTACAGAAAGTGTAACCAGTAGCGAGGCATTCACTGGGTCTACTCCCACAGGTTCGGGAGTAGAAAAAAATACTTCAAGCACAGAAATAAAAGAGACTTCCGTGTCTGAGACCGGGAAAACAGAGGTCAGTATCTGGTATTCTTTGGACGGAGATGTTTGGGAAAGATTAGCACAGGTTGACCCTTCTGACTTACAGGAATTAGAAGTACTTGAATTTGAGGCTCCTTTTTTAAAAAAATGGAACGATATTGAAGAGCTTGAGTTAAAGATAGAAGCTGAGACAGAAGAAGGATCGGGTAAAATAATTCTTTTTGATGCAGCCTGGATTGAGGCTCAGTATTTAGAGAGAGAAGACAAAGAAGAACCGTCAGAGAATCTGATCCTGGAGCTTATCTCTGAAAAAGAAAACTTTAAGCTCAGGGAACAACCGTCGTTTCAATTCAGATACAGAAAAAAAAGGAATTTAGTTGCTGAATTGGGAGCCAGGGTATTGGGGAACATAAGGGATGAATACAGCCAGATTGATATTGAAGCCAGGCTTCTCAATTCAGGAGTAAGACCTCAGGTTTTTTATCAACAGAACGGAGAATTTGTAGTGAGAATTCCTGAGCCTAAACGTCAGCTTCGTCCAGGGAAGCACTTACTTGAGATTGAAATCCAGGACCAAGGAACAACCACCCTGAAACAAATCCAGGAATTTACCTGGGGGGTTTTGGCTCTTAACACCAACAAGTCAATATTCCAGCCCGGTGAGCAAGCTTATTTACAGCTGGCTGCTTTGAAAGAAGATGGCCATACTGTTTGTGATGCGAGATTACTCCTTGAAATTAGAGGGCCTGATTCTGAATCTGAAGCTCTTTCTACAGAGAATGGAGGGATCCAATACAGTGGAGTATGTGGACCTGATAATATTGTTTATGTGCCAGACTATTATGCTTTTTATAGGGTTCAGGTTCCTGGCTTATATGAAATAATATTAACCAATTTGGATACAGGTTATCAGATTTCAGATTCCTTTGAGGTCAGAGAGAAGGTACCCTTTGATGTAGAAAGAGAGGGTCCGACCAGGATTTATCCTCCGGCTGGTTATGAAATGACTATTAAGATTAAGGCCAACCAGAATTTTAAGGGGGACATTTTAGAAACTGTGCCTAAGGGATTTAAAATCACACCCCAACCTGAAGCAAGGATTGTGGAGGGCCAAGAAGAGAAAATGATTATTTGGGAGGCGGACTGGAAAAAGGGAAAAGAATATCAATTGAAATATTATTTTGACGCCCCAGATATTTCCCCCTATCTCTATCTTTTGGGACCCTTGGAAATTGGATCCTTCCAAGAAATAAGATCATGGCAGATAGCAGCTGACGCTGTCTTCCAGATGGAGGTTCAAAAATTTACAGATATTAGCACTTCTTGGTCTACGAAGTCTTTCTTGAACACTTACAGCTCACCAGTAGTGATGGTGACAGCAGAACCAAACTCTTCTTGGACAGTAGACGACCCGCCATTTGCTGTAAATTTCAGGAATGCGGGAGCCACAAGCACAGAACTGAGGATCACCCTGCCTGATCGTCAGTATGGTACCAGTACCATGCCTTCCACCAGCACTGTCTACATGATGGTGATAGAAGAGGGATACTGGGGGCCGTCGAACAGTGATCTTGGGTTTAAGATTGAAGCTCAAAAATTTAATTCCAATGGGGTTAATTCGGACACCTATGGAGCCATTGGCTCCAACACAGTTTCTCGGAGCCTGGACTCCAATTGGGGGACTACTCGTCACAATTACTTTGCTAATGCAGCTTTGGACAATGAAGATGCTTGGATTGAGACTGGAATGTGGATTGGAACTTCTCCTGGGAATTCTCCTCGCCCTACAGACACCTCTGGAATTAATGTGGGGCTCAGCTCTGCTGAATGTACTCCTCAGGACGACCATGCCACAGAAACAATTCATTTTGTGGTTGTGCAGGAAGGGACACACAGTTTTGACAACCAAAGCTTTAAAGCTTTCCGGACAGGGGACACGATTGAAGAATATACTCACGGTAACGGCGAGAATCACGGATTTGGTACTACCCCCTTGTGGGGGATAGCTGACTTAGTAGGGATGGATGAAACCAATGGAGGATGGGCAAACTGGGAAGAAAGCCCTTTTACCTCCACACAGGTAGAACCCTATATCCAGGAAGACAGATACGCAGACACGGAAACCGGGCACACTCATGAAGAAGTTGATATCTTCATCGCAGACACCAACGACTGGTCTTATTCAGAAGTGGAGCCTGAGACCAGCCAGTTGCACTTTAGATGGAGGAATGATTCAGCTGATCTCAATGCCACCCAGTCCCAAGGATGGCTGGCAGACGAGGATTCAAATACCATTGGCAACGTCAGCAGAAACATTACCTATCGTTTGAGAATGGAAGCGGCTAATGTGGGCCCACTTTCTGAAGGATGGGCTAGAACATATGAGTTGCAGTTTGGAGAAAAAGAAACCACTTGTGGGGACATTATAGCTTGGACTGGGATAGGTGATGCTGCTGACGAATTTGAGATGTCCTCTTCCAATCATATTGATCCAGACGGAGCTACTACCACGCCAGGCCTTCTTTCTAACACAGAAGGATATGATTATACCTCTGGTGAGGGAAGGGATGTAGCTGACACTACGGGATCTTTAGGGCCTTTGGCTTCCACCACTTACACTGAGATTGAGTACAGCATCCAGGCAACAGACCAGGCCTCTACCAGTCAGACTTATTGTTTCCGTCTTTTTGACACAGCTACTAGTTCTGCTCTCGACACCTATAGTGTTTATCCTGAAGTCACTCTGGCGGCTCCTCCAGACACAATCCTTATTTCAGGGACTGTTTATTCTGACGCAGGCATAAATCCTCTACTTACTGGTCCCACTGTCAGCTTAGCTGTTGACGGCAGTTTTGTGACTTCTACCTCTGCTTCCACCACAGACGGCAGTTTTTCTTTCTCTGGTGTGGAACAGCCAGGGTCAGGCAGTACAACAGTAATTTATCTTGATAGTTCTTCAGAAAAGGGAGCTTCCTTTAATCTTTATGCAGGATCTGGAGATCTCACTGGATTTAATATTTATCAAAACCGGATCATTGTCAGGCATGACAACGCAGGCCCTATTACTGAAAACCACTTGGACATTTATGACAATGACCAAGACACCGATATTAAGATGACTGCCAAGCCCCTTAATGTTTTTCCTAGCCACGAACTATTTATTTGGACTGGTGATAATTTTCAGGCAGGAACAGGAAACATCTCCATGGGAGATGTTGATATTGACGGTACTTTGACCGCTACTGGGACCCAGAACATTACAGTCAATGGAAGCTGGGATGCAGGAGATGGAACCTTTGATTCTGCTTCTTCTACTGTCATTTTCAATGCTACTAGTTCTGGGCAGACGATCCTGACAGGGGATTCTGATTTTTGGCAACTACAGTTTAATGGTTCAGGAGGTGAATGGACCTTCCAGGACTCAGCCACCACTACAGCTACCAGTGCGGTCACCTTTGGAACCTTAAAACAAGGCACCAACAATAATTTAACCTTTGCCAGTTTTGTAATTGAGAGCAATGGTAGTTTTATAAGAGACGAAGGTACGGGAAGGATAATATTTGAGTCTCCCCGTCCTGTATATATAAATGATGTAGACGGCAATAACAACTTGGGTGATGTCCATATCGGACTCTCTCCAGCTACCACTACCCAGGAGAGCGATTTGGTGGTGGACAGCTTAACTGTCAACCAGGGGGATGTGCACCAGACAGCAGGATATGAAATAAATTGCGGCGGCGATATTATAATTTATGGGACACTGGATGCCACAGACACAGGGGAGGGGGACGGCTCTATTATTGATACAGCAGGTAACTGGCAGGTTGCCACCAGCACCTCAGGTGTTTTTACAGCAGCCAATTCTGAAGTGATTTTTGATGCTACTACCACAGGAAAGAGCGTCGTTCCTGGGGGATCTTCTTTTTATGATGTAACCTTTAATGGTTCAGGTGGGGGATGGACATTCTCTTCTGGCGACCATGATGTAGACAATGATTTTGTGATTTCCCAGGGAACAGTAACTTCAACTCCAGGTACATTATATATAGGGGGCTCATGGCTGAACTCAGGAGCCTTTAATGCTACTTCTGGCACCATAGTGTTTGATTCTTCTGATGGAGGAGAAGAAATAAATGTAGGCAACTCTTCTTTTAATATTGTTACTTTTGATAATGCCAGTGGTGGTTGGACAATAACAGCTGACGCCACCTCCACTGGAAACTGGAACCTGGTTTCAGTTTCCAGCTTCACTGTCACCAGCTCTGTGACAGTAGAAATCAGAGGCGAGTTTGCAAACTCAGTTGGAGGGGCCTCCACCACCTTTAACACAGGGTCCATCCTCTATCTCAACTCAGGAACCAGCTACCTGATCAATTCATCTGGAACCTCCGACACCTACCAGACACTGAAGGTAGGAGATAACACAGACATTAAAATG
>Ga0180434_10002499_pt1 | contig 24368 bp, 21 predicted proteins | sample SS_ome_7_FD_132453 | JGI IMG/M metagenome (GOLD analysis project Ga0180434, IMG submission 132453) | Hypersaline lake sediment archaeal communities from the Salton Sea, California, USA - SS_1_D_2 metaG | ecosystem: Environmental > Aquatic > Non-marine Saline and Alkaline > Hypersaline >... | reverse complement strand
GTGGGATGGGTGGCATGGGTGGCTTGGGTGGCATGGGTGGCATGGGCGGCATGATGGGTATGTAATCGTCCCGCCATTGGCCCCTGGGTTGCATACCCGCCTTATTGCCAATCAACGTATCGCTGAGAACCAAACACTGTATTCAACAACCATCTCGCTATAGAGGAACCAGACATGAAGGATATCAATTTGAAGCCGTTGGATGATCGGGTTGTGGTCGAGCCGGTGGAGGCGGAAGAGGTGACCGCCGGCGGTATCGTCTTGCCGGACACCGCGAAAGAGAAGCCGCAGCGCGGCACCGTCTTGGCCGTCGGGCCGGGCAAGCTGTTGGACAACGGCCAGCGCGGCGAGCTGTCGGTGGCCATCGGCGACGAGGTCATCTATGGCAAGTACGCCGGCTCCGACATCGAAGTTGACGGTCGCGAGATCAAGATCCTGCGCGAGACGGACATCCTGGCGAAGGTGATCGCGTAACGTCCTGGCCGCCGTTATCCACCTTGAACCACCAGAAATGAGGAACCACCCAAAGTGGCGAAACAACTGCTCTATCAAGATCATGCTCGTGCCCGCATGTTGCGGGGCGTGGAGAAACTGGCCGACACGGTCGCCGTGACCATGGGCCCGACCGGCCGCAATGTCATCCTCGACAAGTCGTTTGGCGGGCCGACCGTCACCAAGGACGGCGTGACCGTGTCGAAGGAAATCGAACTCGAAGACCGCTTCGAGAACATGGGCGCCAAGCTGGTCAACGAGGTCGCGTCGAAGACGTCCGACATCGCCGGCGACGGCACCACGACCGCCACGGTCCTGGCCCGCGGCATCTTCCGCGAAGGGCTGCGGAACGTGGCCGCCGGTAGTAACCCGACGGCCATTCGTCGCGGTATCGACCGGGCGGTCAACGCTGCGGTCGACCACCTGTTCTCGATGGCCAAGAAGGTGACCCGCAAGGACGAGATCGCTCATGTCGGCTCGATCAGCGCCAACAACGATCCGTTTATCGGCAACCTGCTGGCCGAGGCCATGGAGGCGGTCGGCAACGACGGTGTGATCACCGTCGAGGAAGGCAAGACCGGCGAGACGACCTACGAAGTCGTCGAAGGCATGCAGTTCGACAAGGGCTACCTCTCGCCCTACTTCATCAACCGCACCCCGGAGATGGACTGCCTGCTCGAGGACGCCTTGATCCTCCTTCACGAAAAGAAGATCAGCAATCTGCGCGACCTGATTCCCCTGTTGGAGAAGGTCAGCCAGTCGGGCAGGCCGCTGTTGATCATTGCCGAGGACGTCGAGGGCGAAGTGCTGACCGCCCTGGTGGTCAACAAGCTCCGCGGCGTGTTGAACATTTCCGCGGTGAAGGCGCCCGGCTTCGGCGACCGCCGCAAGGCCATGCTCGGCGACATCGCCGTGCTGACCGGCGGCACGCTGATCAGCGAGGATCTCGGCATGAAGCTCGAGAACGTCTCGCTGGAGCATCTCGGCAGCGCGAAGAAGATCACGATCGACAAGGATGCGACGACCATTGTCGACGGCGGCGGTAAGACCGCGGACATCAAGGGCCGGATCGACATGCTCCGCCGCCAGATCGAGGAGACCGACAGCGACTACGACCGCGAGAAGTACCAGGAGCGGCTGGCGAAGCTCTCCGGCGGCGTGGCCGTGGTTTCGGTCGGGGCCAACACCGAGGCCGAGATGAAGCAGAAGAAGGCCCGGGTGGAGGATGCCCTGCACGCGACCCGGGCGGCCGCCGAAGAGGGTGTGGTCCCCGGCGGCGGCGTGGCGCTTCTGCGGTGCCGCGAGGCGGTCGAGAAGGCCCGGTCCAATGCCCGCGGCGACGAGAAAATCGGCGTCGACATCGTGTGCCGCTGCCTGGGCACGCCGCTGAAGCAGATCGCCGACAATTGCGGTGTGGACGGGTCGGTCGTGGTCGACGAGGTGGCCGGCAAGCCGACCAATACCGGCTACGACGCGAACACCGGCAAATACGTCGACATGTTCAAGGCCGGTATCATCGACCCGGTCAAGGTGGTCCGCAGCGCGTTGGAGAATGCGGCGAGCATTGCCGCGCTGATGCTGACCACCGAGACGTTGGTCACGGATCTGGAGAAGGAGGACAAGGAGAAGGCGCTGGTGGAAGGGAGCATCCGCTAAGCTTCCGGCCGCAGCCGCCTTGACGTACCCCGATCGGGCCGCCTCCAAAGCGAGGCGGCCCGTTTTTGGGTTCCTGAGGGTGCCGGGAATTGGTCGCGGCGGTGTCCATCAGGGTGGCAATGGGGTAGAATAGATATTTTTGACACGCACCCTTGCAGTCAGCCATGAAGCAAATGGCGGAAAAGCGCGACTATTACGAGATCCTCGGCATCTCTCGCTCGGCCAACGAGAAGGAGATTTCCGAAGCGTATCGCAAGCTGGCCCTGAAGTATCACCCCGATCGCAATCCGGACGACGATGGCGCCTCGACCAAGTTCAAGGAGGCGGCCGAGGCGTTCGAGGTGCTCAGCCACGCGGAAAAAAGGGCGCGCTACGACCGGTTCGGCCACGCCGGGCTGGAAGGGGCCGGTGCCGCGCCGCATTTCGATGATATCAGCGATATCTTCGACGCCTTCGGCGGCATCTTCGGCGATATGTTCGGAGCCGGCGCGGGCCGACGGCGCCGACGGCGACGTGGGGCCGATATCCAGTGCGAGGTCACCCTCGACCTAATGGAGGCCGCCCGCGGTACGTCGAAGACCATCGAATTCGAGCGGCACGAAACGTGCCAACGGTGCCAGGGCCGGGGCGGCGATCGACTGGAGGCCTGCTCCTATTGCGGCGGGCACGGTATCGTGGTCCAGTCGTCGGGTATTTTCTCGATGCGGACGACCTGCCCCTCTTGTCGCGGTGAAGGGAAGGTCGTGCGCGACCCCTGCGGTGAGTGTCGCGGCTTGGGCTTCGTGCCGCACCGGGTGACCCGGACCGTCGAGATTCCGCCCGGGGTTGACAACGATATCCAGTTGCGGCTCAACGGCGAGGGGGAGCCGAGTCCCGACGGCGGGCCCCGCGGGGATTGCTACTGCATGATCCACGTCAAGCCGCACCCGTTGTTCCAGCGCAAAGGGCGCCACCTGGTCTGCGAAGTGCCGATCAGCTATTCGCAGGCCGCGTTGGGTTCGCGGATCGAGGTGCCCACGCTCGACGGCAACGACGAGTTGGAAATTCCCGCCGGGACGCCTTCCGGCAAGATTTTCCACTTGCGCGGCAAGGGCATGCCCGACCCGAGGCATCGCAAGCCGGGCGACCTTTTGGTGCAGGTGACGATCGAGGTTCCGAAGAAGCTTACCCGGGAGCACCGGGAGATCCTCGAGCGGCTGGCCCAGTTCGAGAGCGTCAACATTTCCCCAGAGCGGCATAGCTTTGTCGACAAGTTGAAACACTATTTCGGATCGTAGCGGATTGGGAGGGCCTAGCGCGGCTCGGGAGGAGCCTCGCCCTCCCAAACTTGAAACGACGGATTTTGGATCCAGGCAACCGATCGGGAGACCCAAGCGTGTCGAAGCACAAAGCGCATCAACCGGACGCGGCGCAAGCCTCGGACGAGCATCGCCGGACGCAGTCGGTCGGTGAGTCGCATCACCAAGCCCCCGCGCAGCCGGAGGCCAACGAGGTCGAAATGCCTGGGGCCGACGAGCAGATGACGGCCTTGCGCAACGACTTGGACGCCGCCCAGAACCGCCTGTTGCGCAGCCAGGCCGAATTGGAGAACTTCCGCAAGCGCATCGCGCGCGAGCGGGAGGACGAACGCCGCTACGCGAATCTTGCCCTGATGCGCGACCTCTTGCCGGTGCTGGACAACATGGATCGGGCGATTGCCGCCGCCGAGAACACCCACAACACGGCCGATCTGCTCGAGGGCGTGAAGATGATCTCGCGGCAATTGACGGACGTATTGCAGCGTTACGGGTGTGAGCCGATTGACGCACAAGGCCAGCCGTTCGATCCCCACTGGCACGATGCGATCTTGCAGCAGCCATCCGCCGAGCACCCGCCCGGCACGGTCGTGCAGGTAACCCAGCCCGGCTTCCGGCTGCACGATCGGGTTGTCCGACCGAGCCAAGTGATCGTGTCGGCGGCTGTCGAGGAATCCGAACAACCGCAAGAAGAAGAGAACGAACCATCGAATGAAAGGTAGCGACGATGCCGACCTACGATTACGAGTGCGACGCTTGCAGCCATCAGTTTGAGGTGTTTCAGCCGATCACTGCCCCAGCGAAGCGGAAATGCCCGGAGTGTGGCCGGATGAAGCTTCGCCGCTTGATCGGCCCAGGCGCCGCGATTGTCTTCAAGGGGTCGGGGTTCTACAAGACCGACTACCGCAGCGAATCGTACCGCAAGGCCGCGGCGGCCGACAGCGGCAACGGCAAGAGCGCCTGTTCCGGCTGTAAGAACGACTGCCCGGCCAAGGCGAGCAATTCGTCCGACTGAGAGCGTTTCGCCCCATGGCCACCACACGATGCCCGCAATGCCGCAAGCAGTTCGACCCGGCCGACAGTCCGTCGCTGCCGTTTTGCAGCGAGCGTTGCCGGCTGGTTGACCTCGGAGGCTGGCTCGATGAACGCTACGGCATGCCCTACGAACCGACCGACGAGCCGGACGAACCGCCGGAGGAGGATCCGTAGATTCCGCCCGGCAGGGCGAGGCTCCCGCCGAGCCGTCGGCAGGTTGGCATCTCCGCGAAGGGGTGCGGCCGCGCCGATTCGCTTGCAACGCTCCGGCGGGGGCGTATAATGCCGGAAGTGACGGGGTCTTCTCTGGATTTAGCATCGGGATACCGCCATGATCGACCGCGAAGACAATATCGTACGCCATGTGGCCTGGTCCGACCTTTTTCCCTGGGTGAGCATCTTCCGCAGTTTCCGCGTGGCGATCAGCCTGTGGGTTCTGCTTTTGGCGGCGGCCGGGCTGTTGCTGACGCTGGCCGGATGGACCCTCTTTGGATGGGTCTTCTCGGCAGCGCCTGGAAATCTTGCCCTGGTTGGGGGGGGCTCCGATTCTCCCTGGCAAGCTGCGGCGCGGATGGTGCCCGATCGCCCCTCGCTGCCCGGTGATTGGCTGCCCGACCCTGAGGCCGAGGTGTCCCCCGCAGGGTTCCGCGACCCCATCTTCGGACCCTGGGCCCAACTGACGGCCCCGGCTCGCTTGCTGCTGATGAACCTCGAACTGGGCGTCAGCGGTTTGGCCTACCTGGTGCTTTGTGGGCTGTGGTCGCTGGGGGTGTGGGGGTTCGTCGGCGGGGCGATTACCCGAATGGCCGCCGTGCAATTGGCCTCCGAGGAGCGGATCGGCTGGGTGGCCGCGATGCGCTATGCGGCGTCGAAGTGGCCGTCCTACGTCGGCGCGCCGCTGTTGCCAATGCTCGGCGTGCTGTTGCTGGCCGTCCCGGTGGCGGTGCTCGGGCTGTTCCTGCGTTTTGGGGTCGGCATCTTCCTCGCCGCGCTGGTCTGGCCGCTGGCTTTGCTAGCCGGCTTGATCATGACCGTGCTGTTGCTTGGCGTGGTGTTTGGCTGGCCGTTGATGTGGAGCACGATCAGCACCGAAGGCAGCGACAGCTTCGACGCGCTGAGCCGGTCCTATGCCTATGTCTTCCAGCGGCCGCTGCATTATCTCTTCTACGCCCTGGTGGCCGCCGTGCTTGGGGCGCTCGGGTGGCTGCTGGTATCGAACTTCGCCGCTGCCGTCATCTGGCTGGCCTACTGGGGGGCAAGCTGGGGAGCCGGCGGTGCTCAGGTCTCTGAGATCGCGACCCTCGGCGAGGAACTCTCCGGCATCGCCTATGCCGGCGCTGTCGTGCTCGGCTTCTGGGCGGGACTGGTGAAACTCCTGGCGGCCGGCTACTTGTACGGCTATTTTTGGGTCGCCGCGACGGCCATCTACCTGTTGTTGCGGCGCGATGTCGACGCCACGGAAATGGACGAGGTCTATCTCGACGAAGATGCCGGCGAACAGGCCTTCGACCTGCCCCCGATGCAGACCGACGAGGCCGGCGCGCCGGTCGTTGCCGACGAGGAACCGACCGAAATCGAGCAGCCCGACGAGAAGCAACCGGCGGAATTCCAGCAAGAAGACGCCGAGAAGCCACCGCAGACCGATCCGTCGGGCGAGGAGGACGACGAGAAGGCCGGCGCGTAAGAGTAGCTCGGCTCTCCTGAGCCGAGTCGCTTTGCGCAGGCGTCGTCGAAGGGCTTCCGCCAAAGTGGAGCGTTGCCGTAGGATTGGCCCACGGCCGTTGCTTCCCGGCGCAGGAGAGCCAGGCTGCGGAGCGTCTGCCGGCTGGCAGTTACACGGCCCCGGGACCGCGGCTGGCGTCGTTGATCTGCACGGCTTCCCCCGAAGGCAGGACGAAAATCTTGCCGTCGCCGATCGTGCCGTCCGGGCCGGTGCGAGCGGCCTGACTGATCGCCTCGACCGTCCGTTCGAGGAAATCGTCGTTGACGACCACTTCCAAGGCGATCTTGCGCAAAAGTTTGGTAGTGTATTCGTAGCCGCGGAACATTTCCGTCCGCCCCCGTTGCCGGCCAAAGCCCTGGGCGTCGCAGACGGTCATGCGGGTGACTTCGATCTTCTCGAGCGCCTCGCGCACCGCGTTAAGCTTGGTCGGTTGGATGATCGCAATAACGAGTTTCACGGAGGGACCTCCCGGTCGGCCGGACACACCATGCAGCGCCGATGCCCCCAGCTCGGGGACCTATCCCTTACCATAACGACGCTGCCGAAAAATGCAAGCTTGCCCGAGAAATCCGTAACGTATTTTCCGTTCGGCGCATCCAAGACTACAATGCAAGTTCAGTAGTCGGATCGGTGACGCGTTTAACGGAAGCTGAAGGCGCTGTTATTTTCAGGGGGTAAACCGTTTCGCACCCCCGCGCCTTCGGCTTCCGTTAAACGAAACTTGGTGCGACCGGAGCTTCGGGGGGCCCGGCACCGAGGGGTCGAAAGAAAGGATTCGAGGAATGCAGAAGACGGGGATTTGTTCGATATTTGCCCTGCTAGCACTGATTCTCTGCGGGTTCGTGGCGGCGAGTCCGACAATGGCTCAGTTTCCGTCGTTCGGGGGCGGCTCCGTCGGAGGAGGACTCGGCGACGCGCTAGAGGCCAACCCCGTGTCGGTCACCGGCCGATTCGCGGCCGCTCGGGGTGACCAGCCGGCCTATCTCCTCGTCACCGCCAAAATGGAGCCTTCCTGGTACATCTATTCGATTACCCAGGCCCCCGGCGGGCCGATTCCCAGCGAGATCACGCTCAAGCCGTCGCCCGCCTACGAAGTGCTTGCGGCGTTTCAAGCAACCTCGCCGCCGAAACGGAAAACCGAGCCGGACGTCTACGACGACCTGGTCATCGAGACCCATGCGGGCACGATCGCCTGGTTCGCCCCGATCCGGATTGCCGAGGGTGTGAATCCCGCGTCGGTGACCATCGAGGGACAAGTGCGGGTTCAACCATGCACGCCGAACAACTGCCTGCCGCCGAGGCCGATTGGTTTTGTCGCACGGTTGGGCTCCACGGCCGAGATCCAGGCAGCCGTCGTCGCGGCCACCGCGCAGCCGACGGTCGAGGAACAGAAACCTTCGCCACCCGGCCGGACTTCATCGTCGCCGGAGGGCTCCGCGGGGAAGTCCCACAAGTCGGACCATCGGCTGCCGTGGCGGCCCTACACGACGTTCGAAGCGGCCACGAAGCTGCTGAACCCGTCCTTCGATCCGGTCGAGTTCAAGAAGAACGCCAACCAGCAGCTCGACAACGCCTCGATCCTTTGGATGGTCGTACTCGGCTTTGCCGGGGGAATCATCTTGAACCTTATGCCGTGCGTCCTGCCGGTCATCGGGCTGAAAGTGCTTTCGTTCGTCGAGCAGGCCGGCCACGACCGACGCCGGTCGCTGACGCTAAACATTTGGTATTCGCTCGGACTGCTCTCGATCTTCCTCGTGTTGGCGACCCTGGCGGTCGCATTGAACTTGGGCTGGGGGCACCTGTTCAAAAGCGCCCAGTTCAATATCGTATTGGCCGGTGTCGTGTTCGCCATGGGTTTGAGCTTCCTGGGGGTGTGGGAAATTCCGATCCCCGGTTTTGTTGGCAGCGGCTCGGTGATGGCTTCGGCCGAAAAGGAGGGCGCCGCCGGGGCGTTTTCGAAAGGCGTGATCACCACCATCCTCGCAACCCCTTGCACGGGCCCGTTCATGGGCTCCGCGCTGGCTTGGGCCGTCCAGCAGCCGCCCTGGGCAACCTACGCCGTCTTCGGCAGCGTCGGGCTGGGAATGGCGAGCCCCTATCTGCTGATCGGGGCCTTTCCCGCGTTGGTCCGGTTCTTGCCGAAGCCCGGCGCGTGGATGGATACCTTCAAGCAGATTATGGGCTTCATCCTGCTGGGAACGGTCGTTTATCTGTTGACCTTTCTGAAGTGGTCGTATGTGGTGCCCACGGTTGCGATGTTGTTCGTCGTCTGGGCGGCCTGCTGGTGGATCGCACGCGTGCCGGTCACCGCGGAGTTCGGGGCGAAGTTTAGGGCGTGGCTCCAGGCAATCACGCTGGTCGGGGCCGGAGCTATTATCCTGTTTCCCGGGCTCGACGAGATTTTCCCGGGGCGGTATGCGCCCAGCGGCCTGCAAGATGTCATGCAAAGCCGGTACGAGGAGAACGTCGAGCAGACCACCGAACTCCATTTGGAACATCTGCGGCAGCAGGGCTACGAAATGGTTCGCACCGACAATGCCTCCGCACCACAAACCGGTTCGCACACGGTGCTGATCGACTTCACGGCCGACTGGTGCTTGACCTGCAAAACGCTCGAAGCCCAATTTCTTAACACGCCGGCCGTCAAGGAGTTGGTCGAGAAGAACGGCGTGGTGTGCCTGAAGGCCGACTGGACGCACGAGGCCCCCGAAGTGACGCGCTTCATGGATCTCTTGGGTGCGCGGCAAGTCCCGCAGGTGGTCATCATTCCGGCCGACGCCCCGAACCGCCCGACCGGCGTCTTCCGCGACGGCTACACCGAGCGGAGCATTCTGGACGCGCTGCAGAAGGCGGGGCCCTCGAAGGGTCTTACGAATCTCGACGGTCGAACCCCCTGAAGCGCTGCGAAACGGGTAATCGCAAGTCGCCTTTGCTGCAACTTGGCATCTCCACGCATGTCCCCGTTCTGCCGAGCCGGACGCCGTCCGGCCAAGTGTCTTAGGTACCCCACCCGGTTGGTCGGAAAATCGTTTTCCGGCTGTCCCTCGACCAGCATCGGGCGTATTCAGGTCAGTGGAATTGTTTGCCATAGTAGGGACTAGCAGACTCTAGGAGTCTTTTTCCCGTCTGGAAGTGACCAACAGAATTGGGTGGCAGTCCTCATTCTGAAGAGGGCAATTTCTACGAAAACTGCGTGGTTTCCCACACTCGCGCTCTGTTAGGGGTTTTGCACGCAGTCGAGGTCTGGTAAACTCAATACCCCGCGATAAGGTGCATTGGCATGCACCACCAAGAGCGGGACGCGAGTCGACTTGTTCGGGTTTTCATCCCGAGGGCCGCGCTCGGAAGGGCCGGGATCGCAAATTGGGCGTCTCCCCTAGGATTGGACGCTAAAGACGCTAAGGAGAAGTCGGCCGATTGTGGGCAACCGGAACACCATGGGACGTGACCCGTTGGGGCATTTATTAGGATGGAAGAGCGACTGCCTGTCAAGCTAATTGTTTTGGGTGGGGATTCGTCGATCTTCGAGCGGCTCTCGAAGCTGATTGAAGAGCACGATCTCGGGTACATCTTGGAGAGGGCCAGTTCATCCGATCCGCCCAGCTTGGCCGATTTGGTCGAATCGGAGATTGCCCAGCTTCCCACTGCGGAGCAGATGGAGCTGCACGACCGTATTCAGCACCGCGAGGATGTGTTGAAAGCGGCTCGCTGGGAGCTGTTGCAGGAGATCGCCCGGCGGCATCAGGCGGAGGAGCGGGTCCACCAGTACCTTGAGGAATTGGCCCATGCCGAGCGTCTGGCCAGCGTGGGCCAGATGGTTTCCGGCGTTGCCCACGAGCTGAACCAGCCTCTGACGGCGATCTCGAACTTTGCCCAAGCCTGCCGGCATACGGCCGATGGGCTGGCGACCGAACACGGCGAGCAGATTGTCCGGATGATCGACGCGATCGCCGAGCAGACGGAGCGAGCCAGCCGGATTCTGCGGCACCTCCGCTCGTTCGTCCGTCGCAGCGAAGGGGCGCGCGAGTCGACCTCGATCAACCAGTTGGTCCGCGACGCGGCCGTGTTGCTGGAGGTCGAGGCCCGTCAGTGCGGCGTGCGTGTGGTATTGCAACTAGAGGAAGACTTGCCCGAGGTGCTAGTTGACCACGTCCAGATCCAGCAGGTGTTGATGAACCTTGGCCGCAATGCGGTGGAGGCGCTGCAGCAGCAACCGTCCGAATCGTGCGTCGTGACGATTCGGACGTCGCGTGCCCGGGTCGAGGGCATCCATGTCTGCGTGGAAGACAATGGTCCGGGGCTGAGCGACGATCTTTGCGAACGCATTTTTGAACCCTTCTTCACGACGAAGGAGCACGGTTTGGGGTTGGGGCTTGCGATCAGCCGTTCGATCGTGGAGGCCCACGGCGGCCGCCTCTACGCCCGCCCGCGCGAGTCGGGCGGCGTCTTCTCCTTCGTGCTTCCGCCGGCCAGTGCGGGAGACGGAGAATGACCGCCCAGCCCACGGTGTTCGTCGTCGACGACGATCCGGCCGTGCGGCGATCGTTGTCGGCCCTCATTCAGACCGTCTTTCCGCGCGTGGAAACGTATGGTTCTGCCTTGGAGTTCTTGGCGGTTTATCAACCGGAGCAACCCGGCTGCCTGGTGCTCGACGTGGCCATGCCGGGAATCACCGGGCTGGAGCTTCAGCGCAAGCTCAACCACCAGCGCAACGACTTGCCGGTGGTCTTCATTTCGGCGCACGGCAACGTTCCGATGGCCGTTCGGGCAATGGAGGCCGGCGCGGTGACCTTTCTGGAAAAGCCGGTCAAGGAAGAGCAGCTTTTCACCGCCATCCGCAAAGCGTTGGAACTGGACGCCCAAAACCGGCGTCGTAAGGCACGCCGCAAGGAAGTCGAGCGGCGCCTAGCGCTGCTGACAGCCCGGGAACGCGAGGTGCTCGACCTGATCGTCGAAGGCAAGTACAACAAGGAAATCGCCGTGCGGTTGGGCGTGAGCATTCGCACGATCGAGGACCGCCGCGCACGGGTGATGAAGAAGATGGGCGCCGACTCCGTCGCCGAACTTGTCCGGCTGGCCATGAGTTGAGGCGTCTGGCCGGGCCGATCAATCGCGACGGCGCTGGTATTGCCGGCTGGCGCTTTCGAGCGTGCGGCGCTCGCGGCGACTGAGGCTCGCCTCCCCCTCGCGCGAAATCTTCTCCAGGATGCGGTCTACCTCGGCAGCCAGGTCGCTGTCCGGCTCGGGATTGTGAACCCGCAGCTTCGGCTTCGGTTTCAGTTGCGACAGCGAAAAACCGCCGGGCACCAGCCGCCCGAGGTTCCAGCCGAATCGGTAGTACGCAAATGCAAACGCCGCCCCCGACAAGTGGACGCCGTAGGCAATGTTGGTTTCGCCGCCGCCTTGCGTCGCACCGTAAAGGTCGCTGACCACCACGAACACACCGACCAGCCAAGCCGGCACCGGTAGCACGAAGAACAGCAGCAGGGTCCGCCGCGGGAAGTGCAGCGCGTAGAGGATGACGATTCCGACGATGGCGCCCGAGGCGCCGACGACCATGCCCGAAGTGCCCAACAGTTGATTTGCCAGAGCCCAGCCCAGCCCCCCAACGACGATCAGCGCCAGATAGAGACGGAGAAATTCAGTCCGGCCGTAGGTCGATTCGATATCCCGGCCGAGGAACCACAGTCCCAGCATGTTGAACAGGATATGGCTGAAATCGACCGGGCTGTGGGCGAAGCCGTAGGTGAGGAATTGCCACCACATCCACGGCTTTCCGAGCGTCGCGACGTGGGCTCCTAGCAAGTCGGTGATGCGGTTTGTCTCGCCGCTGAGCAGGCCGTTGGCCAGAAAGGCCACGACATTGATCAGGATCACCCAACCGACGACCGTGCTAGGGCCTCGCACCGAGAGTCCCTGCCGGGATGGCTGGTAGTATTCGCGGTCGTAAATTCCCATCCTGAGTCAGCCGGCGGGGGTTATGGCGGGAAGGACAGGCCGAGGCTGTGAAAAAACGGGACTGGCTCCGAGCCATACCCACAAAAACCCCGAGAATTCGTCCTGTTGCAAGGTGCCTGTCCTAGTCTTTTTCACAGCCTCGGCGTGTTGCGTATGACCCCAACCGTCAGTTGGACGTGCCCGCGGCTTGTGCCATTTCGCGTGTGCGTGCGTTGATCCGGCGAGAGGCATCGAGTTGGATTTTGGCAATCTGGCCGGCAACCGCTTTGTTGGTACTAAGAACCTTGACCACGGCCGATTGGTAGGCAGCCGCGCGGACCTGCAACTGCCTGGCCAGCGAGGCGACCACATCGCGCTGGCGAGCAACGGCTTCGCGTTTCTGACGCAGCGTCTGTGCTTCGCTCTCACGGAACTGGAGTTGTTTCTCGGCGTCCGTCCTGGCGTCGGCGGCGAATTGGTGATCGCGGCGAACCGTTTCTTGCTGGTCGGCCAGCAACACGCGCTGCATATGGTGCCACTTCAGCAACGCATCGTAATCGCGCAATCGGCGGACGTAGGTTTTCTGCCCATCCTCGTCGGTTTCGACCCGCTCCGGCGGATCATCCGGCGCTGCCTCCTGCCCGTCCTTGATGTACTCCTGGACGCTGCTTTCGGGTAAGAGGGCCTGCAATTCGGCTTCATTCAGTGCGGCGAACAACTCGCGGTTGTCGGTGGGCATCTTCTCGTAAAGCAGCCAGGGCCCCAAGCTGCCGGCCAGCTTTTCCAACTCCCTTGGCTGTGGTTTCATCAGCGGCTCGATCTGGATCTGCTTGTCCGCGACACCGGTCACCTTGAACGCCCCAAGGTAGCGCCCTCCCTGCTGGACATCGGCTTCCTCGAAGACGTAGAGCACCGATTTGTCGCGAATCTGGTGGGGGTCGGGCAGGCCAACCGTCACGGCCGCTTTGCCCGTCCGCGGGTCGACCTGGTCGGGCTGGCACTCGTACCAGACGCGGCCTCGATCGATCAACATCTTGTGAAGTTCCACGCGGAGTTCGTCGATGCCCATCAGCCGTTGTTCCTCTTCGCTCTCCTCCCCCCGGACCAACTCGATGTTCTCCTTTGCGATCGCATCGATTTTTTCCTGATGCGCCTCGGCCAATTCCCGCCAATACTGGTGGGTCTTCAAGGTCCGGGCGGCCATGTAGAAGAAGACCGCGGATGTGACGACAATCAGCCCGATCAGGACTTTGTTCCAGATGCTCATGAGTGACCTAAGCCGTTGGGCGTGTGCGCAGATTGGTCGGCAGCATTCGCTTCCGACGATGGGTTTGCATCCAATCCCCTCATATTGATGTTATTCGCGGAAATGCAGCCTGTCAAGATTCGGCCACGCTTGCTTCCGGCCGATCTTCTTGAAAAAATGGGGTAAGAGATTGGTTTGGCACGGTTGTTCCGTTCCCCCAAGCTAAGGGGTCGGGCCGGCCGGCTGAGACGGGCCAACCGGACATGGGGCCATGCTATCCGCCAACAGACGCTATTCGCAACAACCATGGGTTTCTTCAGCACACATCGACCCGGGCGGTGGGTGAGCCACGGACGGTCGAGTTTCGAACTCCCGGTCCTCTACTACCGGGACGACTTCTTCCTCGTTGCCTATACGGCCGACGCGGAAAAGGTGCGGCAGCGGCTGCCCTGCGATTCGCTACGGCCGGTGACGCTGCCGGGCGACAGGGCCGTGGTCGTTTTCATGGCAGCCAATTACATCGACACGACTCTTGGGCCGTACGGGGAGGTCGCCATCGCCGCCCTGGTGTACCATGTGCAGCGAGGCCCGGGCGGCCTGATCCCGGTTTTGCTTGGGCTGCACAACCCGGGCTACCTGGTCCTGGATTTGCCGGTGAGCGGACTGGCCCTCCGCGACGCCGGCCGGGGGGAATGGGGATATCCCAAGTTCATTGCCGACATCGATTTCTCCATTACGCCCGAAGGGAGTCAGTGTGTCCTTTCCGACCGCGACTTGCACATTCTAACCCTCCAGGTGGGCAACCGAGGGTTCCTCGCCCGGGAGCGATGGCCGATAGTAAGCTATTCGGTCCGGCAGGGCCAACTCTTGAGGACTACAGTCCTCCAAACGGGGGTCTTTCGCCGCTCCTGGTATCCGCGTCATGCCGATGTTGTGCTGGGAGAGCATCCGGTCGCTGAAGCGCTTCGGGAGCTGGACTTGTCGTCGCGGCCGATCCAGTCCCGCTACTATCTCGACCGATGGGGGGTGCTACCGGCCGGCGAGGTCGTCGAAGAGGGCGTAGCGGATATGGATTTCTACCTTGGCGAGGACCGTGAAGGACGGCACCAGGTGCTCTATCTGCCGGATCTGCCGCTGTCGGCCCCTCCCCAGCACGGGCGGTTGGATTGTTAGGAAATCCGAAGATTCACTTGAATTGCCCGCCCAGACCAATTAGCCTATACGGGAAGCGGGATAGAATCTTGGGATTGTGGCGGCCTGTGCGGCTACTCTCGCGCCGTGCGCCCTAGAATTGACTGTACCTAGAGTTTCAGAAGTCCGTCGGCAGTGCCAAGCAGGGAAAACGCTCTTCCTGCGGGGCCTGAGTTCGCATCTACCAGGAGACTGATCATGCTTGGCCGCGTCCTGTCGCGTCGCGCAGCTTGTCGTGTTGGTGTCGTCGTATCCGTGTTCTCGTTGGGGCTTGGCTTGGCGACTTTGGCGTCGGCGCAGGTCTTCGAACGGGAGCGTTCGGTCGGCGGTATTTCGATCGATCCGCAGGGGATGCTCGAAGCCGCGCAGCCCGATGCGATGGGCCGCCTGGCGGAGATTCGCTCCCGCTCGATCGACGCCATTCCCGCCGAATTGAACCAGGCCGCCACGATGCGGAAGATCTCCCTGCGGAAGCTCGAAGCGGCGATCGAGCAGAGCCGTCAAAGCGGTGAAGAGCTGCCCGATGAGATCCAGTACCTCGCCGGCTTGCAGCGGATCGAATACGTGCTGGTCTATCCGCAACAGCAGGATATCGTGCTGGTCGGGCCCGGCGAAGGCTGGAAAGTTGATGCAAAGGGGAACGTCGTCGGTGTGACGACCGGCCGGCCCGTGATGCTGTTGGACGACCTGCTGGTTGCGTTGCGCAGCGCGCGGCAAGCGGCCCAAGGGGGCGTGAGTTGTTCGATCGATCCGACCCCCGAAGGCATGGCTCGGGTGCAGAATGTTCAGCGGAGCCTGTCGCGGATGGGCAACCCCGCGGCGGTGCGGCAGACGCTGGAACAGGCGATGGGGCCGCAGAAGATTTCAGTGCATGGCGTGCCGGCGAGCAGCCACTTCGCCCGGGTGCTGGTGGCGGCCGACTACCGGATGAAGCGGTTGGCGATGAAGTTCGACCCCTCGCCGGTTCGCGGCTTGCCGAGCTATCTGGACATGCTTTCGGCGACTAGCCGCGGCATGTCCACGCCGCGCTGGTGGCTGGAGCCCCGCTACGAGCCGTTGCTGCACAGCCCCGACGGCTTGGCCTGGCAGCTCCGCGGCGCCGGCGTCAAGGCGATGACCGAAGAGGATTTCTTCGCGGCCAACGGCCAGCGTCAGCAGAGCGTCAAGGCCGGTGCGTTGGCTCAGCGATGGGCCGATAAGATGACCGAGCATTACGAAGAACTCGCAATAGCCGACCCAATCTTCGGCGAACTGCGCAACTGCATGGAACTGGCGATTGTCGCCGCGTTGATCGTCAAGGAGCAGTTGCCCGAAAAGGCCGGCTACAGCATGCCGACCCTTCTGGACGCCTCGGCTGTTGCGGCCGAAGAGTTTCCCGCGCCGAAGCAGGTGGCCACGAAGGTCAACATGATCCGTCAGCGCGGCGGCTGGGTGATCAGCGCCTCCGGCGGCGTGATGATCAACTCCTGGGCGATCGCGGACAAGAAACAGTCGAGCGAGAAGCCTCAAAAGATTCACGCCAAGGCAACCCCCACGGGCCAGGGTGATTGGTGGCGGAACTAACAATAGGGTAGCTCTTTTTCCTCCTTGCACTGCTTTTCAGAAGACGGCCGGGCAAGCCCCCCTTGCCCGGCTGTTTTCGTTTTGCGAATGAGAGTGGCCGAAAGACCGTCCGAAGGCCAAGGGGAAGAGAGAAAGAAAGGAGAAACAAGAAGAAAGGAACGAGAAGGGAGGCGGCGTCAGGCCGCCGCACTCCAAAAGGTGAGCTGGACCGGCGTTACTGGCCGTCTTCGAGGATCGTCCCGGCCTGTGGATCGATCGCCAGACCGTCGGTCAATCGGGCAAGCACTCCGAGCACAAGCAATAGTGCGCTGGGGTCGAGCATCTCTTCCAACTCGTCCTCGACGTCGGCCTCGTCGGCGAGTTGCTCAAAATGGAGCACGTCGAATCGAGCGTCGCAATGCTTGGCCCGTTGCAAGTCGGCCTTCTTGTCGGCTTCGCGGGATACAGTCTCCAGTTCGCCGAGAAGTGAGTGGACGTGCTCGCGTACTTCCTCGCCGGTCGTGTAGCAGATGTCCAACGCGGAGAAGTCGTCGGGCGACAGGAGCGTCACCGACTCGAAATTTTCCTGCTCATCGGCGCACGGGTTGATCAGATCGTACCGCTCGCTCAATTCGGCCAGTGCCTCCCGCACCGCCTCGAGCTTGGGTCGGTTCTGCGCCTGGAACAGCACGAAGTAGGTTTCGCGCCAGCGGTAGTTGGTGTCTTCGAACATCGACATGGCGGCCTCCGCGCTGTGTTGGGAAAGTGGCCAGGCGTCTAAGTCGTCCAGGTTGTTCGATCCAAGCTCAGCGGATTACGAGCCGCCCAATTCTTCGGACCGCAGCGCCGCCGCTTCGACGGCGTTGATAATCGCGCCGCGGACGGCATCCAATTCAAGGCTCTGCAGGCCGACGATCGTCGTGCCGCCGGGACTGGCCACTCGATCCTTCAGGACCGCCGGATGCTCGCCCGTCTGCCGGACCATCGCGGCGGCGCCAAGCACCGTCTGGGCCGCCAACGCAGTGGCCACATTGCGAGGAAGCCCCATCAGCACGCCGCCGTCGCTGAGCGCTTCGAGAATCAAATAGACGAACGCCGGGCCGGAACCGGACAGACCGGTCACGGCGTCGAGCAGCTTCTCGTCCAGCTCGAACGCAATGCCGACCGCCGAGAGCAGTTGGTCCACCAGGGCCGCATCCTCCGGCGTTGCCTCTTCCCCCCGGCAGAAGCCACAGGCCCCTTGGCCGACCAGGCAAGGCGTATTGGGCATCACCCGAACCAACCGGCCGTGGCCGCCAAGCGACTCGCTCAACGTCGCCAAACGGACCCCGGCGGCGATCGAAACGACCAGGGTTTCGGATGCCAGCCCCGGGCCGATTTCCCGACAGACCCCGGCGATCTGATGGGGCTTGACGGCCAGCAACAGCACGTCGCTGGCGGCGGCCACTTCCGCGTTGTTCGCGGTGGTCTTCCCGCCAGTCGCCTCGGCGAACGCACATCGGGCCTCTTCGCGAGGGTCGGACGCCAGCAAACGCTCCGCGGCGACCAGCTCGGCATCGACCATCCCCCGGGCCAACGCCGCGGCCATTTGGCCGGCCCCAATCAAACCAATGCGATGTTCCAACATGCGTTGCCAGAGCCTTCAATAGGAGAGCGATCGCTGATACTAAGGAGTGTGGCGTGCCGCGTCTAGCGAGGGGTTTCGACTGCGGTTCCGTGTATCGCCTCAGTCGAGCCTTCCTCTGCGAGTCAATCTACGCCAAACGGTCGGAATTCGCAATGGGGTCGAGAAACTAGGTCAGAATACCGCCATCCGAGAAATTTCCGCCAGCCGCGCTGGTCTGTTTCTTGCTGCTTGGTGGCAAATCTTGCCCTGTTTCCCTCGACGTGGGGCGGGCAAGTCGTTAGAATCAGGAGTCTATCTTGGAATGCCTAACACAATGGGGACTGGCTCCGAGCGTGGTAGCGAGCGACCGGCGAAAAGCAGCTCACTACGAGGTGGCTGTCCCCCTTTTGTTAGGATCCTTAGTTTCGCCGTTGGCGGTGGCTGGCGGCTGTCGAGAGTCATGAACGGTGAACGGATGGTTTCCAGTCGGCGACGCGTTGTGATCACAGGCCTGGGGATGGTTAGCCCCCTTGGGGATTCGAGGGAGGAATTCTGGGCGGCTCTTTGCAGCGGCACCAGTGGAATTACGGCCCAGACGGTTCTGCCCGCCGAGGCCCTGCCGGTGAAGGTGGCTGGCGAAGCTCGGCGGTTTAGCGGCAAGATCGACGATTTCGGTCCGTTGGAGAAGGAGACGAAGAAGGCGATCCGCAAGGGCTTAAAGGTCATGTGCCGCGAGTGCCAAATGGGGATCGCCGCCGCCCAATTGGCCCTGGCCGATGCCGGATTCGAGGCGGGGCTGTTCGACCCGCAACGGATCGGCGTCACCTTTGGCTCCGATTACATGATCACCGTGCCCGAGGAATTCGTCGAGGGCATCCAGGGGTGTCTTGACGAGCAAGGGGAATTTGAATTCTCGCGTTGGGCGACCGAAGGTATGCCGAAGATGTCGCCCTTGTGGCTGCTGAAGTATCTGCCAAATATGCCGGCGAGCCATTTGGCGATTTACAACAACCTCTGCGGCCCGAGCAACTCGATCACGCTGCGCGAGGCTTCCAGCAACGCGGCGGTCGGCGAGGCGTACCAGACGGTGCTGCGCGGCCATGCCGAGGCGATCGTCGCCGGGGCGGCCGGTACGCGGCTGCACCCGCTGAAGATGGTCCACGCGGTCCAGCAGGAGGAATTGGCCCAGGGCAATGGCGACCCCAGCGCCGCAAGCCGTCCGTTCGACCGCGATCGCAGCGGCATGGTGCTCGGCGAAGGGGCTGGCGCGGTGCTGCTGGAGTCGCTCGAATCGGCCGAAGCCCGAGGAGCGACCATCTATGCGGAAGTGCTCGGCGAGGCCACCAGTTCGTCGGTCGCCCCCGGGTTGGTTGCCCGATGCGATCGGGCGATGGCCAACGCCATGCGAGCGGCGCTGCGGGGCGCCGGCCTGGAGCCGGGCGAGGTCGGCCACGTCCATGCCCACGGCCTGAGCACCCGCGCCGGCGACGTCGAGGAGGCTCGGGCGATCCAGGAGGTCTTCGGCGAGCGTGCCGAGCCGGTCCCGGTGGTCGCGGGGAAGAGCTATTTCGGCAACCTCGGGGCGGGCAGCGGCGCGGTCGAGCTGATCGCCAGTCTGCTGGCGCTGCACCACGGCCAGTTGTTCCCCGTGCTGAACTACGAGTCGCCCGATCCCGAGTGCCCCGTGGCCGCCGTGACGGAATCCGGCGGCGACCCCGGCCGGTGTTTCGTCAACCTGAATGTCACGCCCCAAGGCCAGGCCGCCGCCGTGGTGATCGGCCGCATGGGGTGAGAGGCTGTTTGAAAACGGGGACTGGCTCCCGTGGGATGTGGGTGCTGCTCTCTGCCTTTCCACAAGATAGAGGGTGCCTGTCCCGCTTTTCCAATCAGCCTCTGAGTGTGTAGGCAACCGTGACGCGACTTGTCGCCCTGTGCAGGAGTAGGCCATGCCGTTCGCTTCCATCGGCCCCATCGCGATCCACCTTCCGGAGAAAGTGGAAGACAACGACTTCTTGCAGGCCGAGTTCCCGCGCTGGGATATGGACCTGATCTACGCCAAGACGGGCGTCCGCAAGCGTCATGTCGCCGCGCCGGACGAATGTGCCTCCGACCTGGGCGTGGCGGCCGCCGAGCGCCTGCTGAAGCAACACCAGATCGACCCGGAATCGATCGATTTCCTGCTGTTCTGCACCCAGACGCCCGACTACCCCCTGCCGACGACCGCCTGCCTGATGCAGGAGCGGCTCGGGCTGCCCAAGTCGATCGGAGCGCTCGACTTCAACCTCGGCTGCTCGGGCTTTGTCTACGGCTTGGCCATGGCCGACGGGCTGATCCAGGCCGGCTCGGCCCGGCGGGTGTTGCTGGTCACCGCGGAAACCTACTCGAAGTACATCGATCCGACCGACCGCTCGCTACGCACCATTTTCGGCGACGGCGCGGCTGCCACGCTGGTCGAAGCCTCCGAAGAGCCCTCGCTCGGCTCGTTCATCTTCGGCACCGACGGCAGCGGCGGCGACATGCTGATGGTCACCGAAGGCGGCAATCGGGCCAAGGATCAGGCCATCCAGCCGCGGAAGCGCAAACGCTGGCCCAGCAGCCTCTATATGGACGGCCCGGAACTGGTCAAGTTCACCCTCTCGGTCGTGCCGCCGGTCATCGAGCGGCTGCTGACCTCCAGCAAGTGGGCTCGCGGCGACGTCGATATGTTCCTGATGCACCAGGCCACCACGTTCATGCTCGACCACCTCCGGCAGCGGCTCGCTCTCGATGAAGAACTCCTGCCGACCGTGCTCGAAGAGTACGGCAATACAGTCTCCTCGACCCTGCCGTTGATGATGTACGACCTCCGCAACTCCGGCCGGCTGCGGCCTGGCAAACAGACGCTGATGATCGGTTTCGGCGTCGGGCTCTCCTGGGCCGGCTGCGCGTGGACCGAGACCTGGGCTGCCGAACAGGCCGACGCCGAGGACTCCGACGCCGTCCACGAAGCCGCATAAGCGTACGATGCCCACGTCCGTGCCGCACTCCGCCGACTCATCCCAACTGCTTCCATGGATCGCACAGGCAACAGCCTTCACGGCCGTCGTCGGCATGCTGATCGTGCTGGGAGGGATGGCTTTGCGGATCTCTTATCCGTATGAACTGGAGTGGATGGAAGGTGGTGTGCTTGCGCATATCGCGCGGGTCCGCGCGGGGGAACCAATCTATGTGCGGCCGTCGTCCCAGTTCGTGCCGTTTATCTACCCACCGCTCTATTACGTACTCGGCGCGGCCGCGTCATGGTTCACCGGCGAAGGTTTCCTCGGCCCGCGGCTGGTCTCGGTGTTGGCCTTCTTGGGACAGTTGGGGCTGATCTTCCGGTTCGTCCAACGCGAAACCGACGACCGGTTGGCCGCGCTCTGTGCCGCCGGTTTCTATACGGTCACCTACGACGTCACCGGCCGATGGTTCGACGTTGCCCGGGTCGATAATCTCCTGCCGTTGCTGGTGCTGGCCGCCGCATACCTGCTACGTTTCCGACAGACGTGGCGCAGCGCCGCCGTGGCCGGGCTGCTGATTGCCGCAGCGTTCTTCGCGAAGCAGTCGGCGTTGGTCTTCGCGGGCCCGCTGTTGGTCTACTGCCTCATTTGGCAGACGCGCCGCCTGCCGGCCCTGGTGCTGGCAAGCGCCCTGCCGGCCGCGCTGGGCTGGTGGTGGCTGCATGCGACAAGCGACGGCTGGTTCACCTACTACATCTTCACGCTGCCGAAGCAACACCCGATTGCCGCGGACAGCCATTGGCGGTTCTGGGTGTGGGAAATGCTGGGCAATGTGCCGTATGCGCTGGGGCTGGTCGGGCTGCTGGTTTTCTTGGGGTGGCGACGCCGCCACGATTGCCCCAAGCCGAGCATCGGCTTCTACGCGTTGTTGGGCATCGGCGGACTGGCCACGTCGTACATGTCGCGGCTGCATACGGGCGCCCATGCGAACGTGTTGCTGCCGGTCTTCGCGGTGCTAGCCATCCTCGCGGGCCTGGCCGTCGCCCTGTTGCCGCGGCTGACCGCACGAGAAGAGGGCGTTCACCCTGCCCCACAAGGCCAAGCCCGGGCGATGGTTCTGTTGGCGACGCTGTTGCAGATGGTCGCGTTGATCGGCAATCCGCTGGCCTGGATTCCGTCGGCCGCCGACCGTCGGGCAGGCGACACGCTGGTGGCGACCATCGAACAAGTGCCCGGCCGGGTGTTGGTGCCCAGCGCGCCGTATCTGGCCGTCAAGGCCGGTAAGCCGGGCCATGCCCACATGATGGCGGTGGCCGATATCCTGCGGGCGGAAGGCAGCGAGCCGCTGCGGCGCGACTTGCGTCGGCAGCTTCGCGAACAGCTCCACGACCCGCGGACGGAGGCTCTGCTGTTGTTCGACGACCGTGGGCAGTTCTACGACATGCCGCTGCCTGAAGTGTTTCGCGATTGCGGCCCGATCGTCGAACCGCCGTTGTTTCGGCCGAAGTCGGGAGTTCCGCAGTTCGCGCCGGTGTATTGGTATGGGAAACCAAACTGTCCGTAGTCTCGCGCGGTTATCCTTTGTTGTGATGCCGCTAAACAGTACGCGTATCGTCCCCGCGGCAACCTCGCTCCATGAACCTCCCGTGGCTGATCATCATTGGCACGACGTTCTCCGTCTATCTGGTCATCGGCACGGGGGCGGCCGTCCGGCAGATCGGGTGGCTGACCGAAGAGGCGGACCAGAGCCTGCTTCGCTTAATGCTGCGGGTATTGTACCCGTGCCTCATCTTTTCGGTGGTGGCCGACAATCCTGCGTTGAAACAGGGCGAAAACCTCTATTATCCGCCGGTGGTGGCCTTCGGGTCGATCATGCTGGGGTTCGCGGTGGCAGGCGTCGTCGCGCGGCTGGGGCGGTCGGCCACGGGCCTGACGACGGCCGCCTCGCGCAGGCAGTTCACCTTTTCCGTCGGCATCTACAACTATGGCTTTGTACCAATCCCGCTGATCAGGATGCTGTTCGACGACCCGACGCTTGGCGTCCTTTTCGTCCATAACGTGGCGGTGGACCTGACGATATGGACCATCGGGATTATGCTGTTAAGAGGCTCGTTCGGTCGCGACTGGTGGCGACACCTCCTGAATCCACCGGCGATCGCTCTAGCCGTGTCGCTGGCGGTGAATTTCCTTGGCGCGAAGGCCTACTTGCCGACGTTTCTCTACCAAGCGGTCGGGCTGCTCGGCCAGGCGGCTATCCCAATGTCGCTGGTGTTGGTCGGAGCCACCATGGCCGACGAAGTCGCTCACGCCCGGCGTAAAGGCGGGCGGATCGGCGATGGCGCGAAGACGATCGGTTGGGCCTGCCTGGTGCGGCTGCTGGTCTTGCCGATGTTGTTTCTCACGGCGGCCGTCCTATTGCCTTGCAGCATCGAATTGAAACGCGTAATGGTCGTCCAAGCCGCCATGCCGTCGGCCGTCTTGCCCGTCGTGCTTGCCCGAATCTACGCGGGCGATGCCGGCGTCGGCCTGCAAGTCGCACTGACCACATCGCTGATGAGTATCGCGACGATCCCACTGTGGATCGTCTTGGGCATGACGCTGATTGGGTGACTTGCACGAGAAGAAAACCGCTAATGAACGCTGATCGGCGCTAATGAAGAATAGCAGCGGACACTAGCGTTTATCAGCGGTTTGTTCAGATGATTCACCAATCTCCGCTTCCACCGCGTGGCAGCGAACGAAGTGCTGATCCAACTCCAACGGGTTGGCCGGCTGATGGCGGCAAATGTCCATCGCCATGGGGCAGCGGGGATGGAACCGGCAGCCGGCCGGCGGCGCGATGGGGCTGGGGACGTCGCCTTCAAGGATGATCCGCTTGCGACGGGTGGCCGGATCGAGCGTCGGCACCGACGAGAGCAGCACCTTCGTGTACGGGTGCAGCGGGTTCTTGTAAAGCTCCTCGCTCGGGGCCATCTCGACCAGCTCGCCCAGGTACATCACCGCCACGCGGTCGGAAATGTATTCGACCACCGACAGGTCGTGCGAGATAAACAGGTAGGTGAGCTGGAATTTCTCCTTTAGCTCCATCAGCAGGTTGATGATCTGCGACTGGATCGAGACATCGAGCGCCGAAATCGGCTCGTCGAGCACCATGAAGCGCGGGCTGAGCGCCAACGCCCGAGCGATCGAGAGCCGCTGACGCTGGCCGCCGGAGAATTCGTGCGGGTAGCGGTCGATGTAGCTCGGGTCGAGGCCCACTTGTTCGAGCGTTTCGCACACCCGATCGCGCCGCTCGGCCCGCGTTCCGATGCGGTGGACGGCCAGGCCTTCCTCGATGATGCCCTTGACGGTCATGCGCGGGTTGAGCGAGCTGAAGGGGTCCTGGAAGACGATCTGCATATCGCGGCGGAGCGTGCGCAGCTCGCCGCGTGTGGCGGCGGCGACGTCGCGGCCGGCGAAGTCGACGCGTCCGGAGGTCGGCCGCAGCAGGCGGAGGATCGTTCGGCCGAGGGTCGTCTTGCCGCAGCCCGACTCACCGACCAGTCCGAGCGTTTCGCCTTCGCGGATGCCGAACGACACATCGTCGACCGCCTTGACATGCCCGACCACGCGCGAGAACAGCCCGCGATGGATCGGGAAATGCTTCCGCAGATGGGTGACTTCAAGG
>Ga0180434_10002498_pt1 | contig 24384 bp, 23 predicted proteins | sample SS_ome_7_FD_132453 | JGI IMG/M metagenome (GOLD analysis project Ga0180434, IMG submission 132453) | Hypersaline lake sediment archaeal communities from the Salton Sea, California, USA - SS_1_D_2 metaG | ecosystem: Environmental > Aquatic > Non-marine Saline and Alkaline > Hypersaline >... | reverse complement strand
CGTCATTCGACGTACAGAAAGTACGCCTCATTCCTCGGGATTTTGCCTGCCTTGCATCTGGAACTTTTTGAACAGCCTCCAGCAGGCACTTTTTCAACGGCCTGTTAGGACACGGGATTCTTATTTGGGGGGGGAATTGATGGCAAGGGTGATGTTCTTCATGTTGATTCCGCTTCACTTCGTCTCTCTACGATATCCACTACTTTTTCCGCGTCTATTCTCCTGCGGAACCGTACCACAAAGGCGTTCTGCGGCAGTTCTTCATCGGCACAGTTCCGTTCCTCGTCGATGCACAGGATCAGGTTGGTGAGTCGAGCAGCCCGCAACCGCGCGAGCTTATTCCTTACGTAGTCCGGCGTCCAGAACCCCACGATCTCCAACAACCAGCGCCGCTTGGGACTGTCGCGTCTCCACAGGGCGAAGTCCGGGAAAATCAGCGTGCCGTCGGCCCGGACAGGCTCGGGTTCACGAATCAGGTCCCAGTTTGGAGCAAGCTTGGAGAACTCCCTGGCAAATCGTCTTTCCAGGCGACTATCGAATCGTCTAGGTTCACGGCTGGGGAAGATGGGATCCCCGGTCTGCAGGCGTAAGGTGGCGATCCTCTCCTTGATGACGCATTCCGCCGAGAGGTGGAAACGGTTGCACCAAGCCAGAAGCGGAACCAGCTCGCCCAAGAAACGTCCATAGACGAGTGTCCGCCGGAACAAGGCGAAAGGGCCTGAGATATCGAGGCTGCATTCTGTCTCGGCAGACGATGGAGCACGGACCGTGCAAATCAGCCCTCGCAACCGGGCATGTCGCACAATAGTCCGTGCGTTGCCCAGGATCTCGATCCGGACCGAGGATGCGCGGAACAGCAATGTCTGCGCCAGCGAGAGGTTTGTCCGTAGTGCCAGTTCACCCGGTGACAGCTCCGATGGAGGGGGCGCCAACCTTCGCTCAGTGGGCAGGTCTGCGAATAGTGACTCGCGAAGCGCCTCGGGACTGACGTTGAGGGTGTGGGCTGCCACGGACCAGGCTACGTCAGAGCGTCCCTGATACTTCCTTCCCGCTCTGAACAAGGCCCTACGGGCGTCACGCGGCTTGACAGGAGCGTGCTGTCGTTCGCGGCAGAGACGACTCAGAGTATGGGCGGCGAGAGCTCGTTTGCCAGGAGGGCTTTTACAAGGGAGTGGTTCCTGCAGGCGATGGTCCAGCTCTCGCCGTGGTCTGCCGGCGAAACGATGGAATTCATCGATCAGCACCCTCAGCCATGGGTGATCATGATCACCCAGGAAGTGAGGGATCACCTCGCTCCCCCGCACCTCACACGTGTACTTCAGCAACCTACCGGGAACCAAGGCCTTGCCTCCTTCTAAACGCTTGCCTCACCTCTCCGGTGCCGCGAACCACGAGTTCATAGACCAGCGCCCGTTTCCCTTGGGCCGGGCGCAGGATGCGTCCCACCCGCTGGACGTGTTCACGCCGTCCCATCGCACCACCGACCACCACGGCTACGTTCGCCTCCGGCACGTCCATTCCCTCATTGAGCACCCTTGCAGAGACGAGCGCACTCAGCTCCCCTTTGTGGAATCGTTCAAGTGCCTCCTCACGCTCGGTCCGACCGATGTCACAAGTGATAGGCATGATCAAATGCGTCTGTGCAATGTTGTAAGCGGTTTCGTTGTCGGTGGTGAACACGAGCACACGGGCGTTCCGGTGACGGCGTAGTAGCATCCGGACCGCCTCGGCTTTGCGGCGAGGAAAGGCCAGCAACTTCCGAGCTCTGCGCCACGAGTCCAACGCGCAGCGGCCTTCCGGTGTTCGGTATGCACTCCTGACAAAGTCAGTCCAACTCGATGTGGGTGACAGTCGACGGAACCGCAGGAAGACCGGACGGAACCGCCCCATTTCCGCTTCGTAACAGCGCCTCTCCGGTGGGGTAAGGTCCACCGAGATCGTGATCAGGTCCAAGTCCGCCAGGAATTGTCCTGTCAGGTCCGAGATCAACAATTCGTATGACGTCGGGCCGATTAGGTCGGCGAGGCGGCCTGCGGCCTCACCAGGTGCTGGTGGCGTCGCTGTGAGCCCCAATCTCGCTTCGGCAATGCACATCTCGATCGCCTCATCCTTCACTTTGCCTCCGAAATGATGTGCTTCATCGACGACCAGCATACCGAACCGGTTGCCCAACCTCGGCATGTGACGATAGGCGCTCTCGAAGGTAGATACGGTGATGGCCTCCACTCTGCGGTCGCCATCGCCGAGACGACCGATGGGTCCTGCGTACACCCGGGATATCTCGCGGCACCACTGGTCAAGCAGCACGCGCGTCGGCACCAGGCAAACTGCGCTCGACAGGCAGCGCGATGCAGCGGCAAGCGCCACCCTCGTCTTACCGCTCCCCGTTGGAAGTACTACCAGAGCGCGCCGTCCGGAAAGTTCCCATGCGTCAAGGGCTGCTTCCTGGTACGGTCGCAGCTCGATTCGGTGGAATCTTCCCGGAATCCGTCGATGAAGGGAAACCTCGTCCGATATCCCGATACCACGATCGTCCAGTTCCGCTATGATTTTTCCGTACCGGTAGGCGGGCGCTCGATATGCACCGACGCGCGGATCCCACATCACGCCTGGCAAGGCGGAAACGTTTGGGTGACGCCTATCTACTTCGAACAGTAGCGTCCCCCTGTCAAAGCGAATGCGCATGCAGGCACTTTTTGCAGTTTCTGTGCCGACCGGTCTATGAGACTTGCTTGGAGTACGCTCTGCGGCACGGGAACGGGCCTGGTGGCTTGCGGAGAGAGTCGTGCTGTTGACGCGGATCCTGGATGAAGCGCAAGGCGGGAAATGTGGAGGTCTGGTCACACCCACTGGCGGAGAAGCTCAAGCTCCACTTCGTCAGCCGGCGCGCCAATACAACGAACAAGCGATGTACACAAATCCACAATTCAAAGATCTGGTTGATGGAGGCGCCAAAGTCTCTGCGGCATGCCGGGATTTGAAGCCTGTGATAACAGCCCCAAGGCCGTGTCGCTGGATCCGGCAGGTGGACGCGACTGTTAGCTGCCCTTGCCAATATACCGATCCACGAATTCCCTTGGCCTCATCACAGGAATCATCAGTTGTTCGGAGATGGCGAGCAGGTCCTTGTCACCGCTGACAATGACGTCGGCACCTACCGCAAGAGCGCAAGCGATGAACTTGTCGTCGTGAGGATCGCGGCATACCGGCCGGGCCAGATCAGGCACGTCGACTATCAACGCCTGCGTCACGAGGAGGCCAAGGAGTCTCTCGAAATCCGAGTTGGGGTGCATTTGAGAAAACTCCTGACCCACCCGCCTGTACTCGACGAGAATCTGCGGCGAAAGCACAAGCTGGAACTCGCCCTCCAGGCATGCCTGCAGGATTTGGAGCGGGGGACCCGAAAAAAACGCACCCGAGATGAGTACGTTGGTGTCCACCACGACCCTCAAGATCACCTCCGTACCTTAGCCACAGCTTTAGCGATGTCCTTGCGCTTGAGGCCCGCCTTTCGAGCTGCCTGTTGAAGCCGCTTTTGAACCGCGGTGAATTCTTCCAACGAAGGAGGCGAGATGACCTTAAGCATCACGACGTCGCCATGCCACATGACGATGAATCTTGATCCCGGCTCAAGGCCCATTTCGCTTCGAATCGACTCAGGAATGACTACTTGCCCTCGCGACGACATCTTTGTGGTAGCAAAATCTTGTTCCATGGCGATCTCCTATAGCAATCTTATAAATAAGATCCTACCGGGCGCGGCATCGCGAATCAAGCTCGTCTTTCCAGGGCAGCTAACGATCAGTCTCATGATTCTGCTCGGGCGGCGACGATATCATCGTGCAGCCCGTGGTTGGCTGGTCTCAGACCTGCCTTCTGCTGGAGCAGTAAGGGTGTACGTGTGAATACGGGTGTGGAGAGAGCCCAGATCCTTGCCCGGGCACTCAAGTGCCATCCTGCGGTTCTCGAATTCCCGGGATGGGATGTTCACCAAGAATCCGCCGTATGACGGATTGTCTGGTCGAGCCGTCGAGGTTGGTGTAAGTAGCCCCTGATTCTTCATTGGGCTGCAGGCAGCGTGCAGGCAGTCGAAATAATATATATTTAAATCAGATAGTTATCCTGCCTCACCATCTGATTCGCAATCAGCTAGGATCGACGGTTCGATTCCGCCCGCCGGCTCCAAGGGAAATCAAGAGGTTAGCCCACATGGCCCACCTCTTTTCTTGTGGGAGAATCACGGACTGTGCCCGTGATTCTGTGACTGGAGGGAGGCTTCCGTTCTGGTCGACGCCCGCTCGAGATCGTCGGGGCTCACGATGTTGTGGCGGTCGAAAACAGAGCGGGTCTTGTGGCCTGAGACCATCATGGCCACCCTTTCCGGGACGCCGGGACGCACCATGTTTCGTACCGCCATCATGACCAAGGCCTCGAAAGCATGCTTCTCGCAGTCAACTCGGGCCATTGAGTCAGCAAGCCATCAGGTCCTCATGTGGAACATCATGGTGTACTCGAACACCATCACGGTTTCTTCTCTTTGATTGGTGACCGAATAGAGCCAAGTCTGGACACCCCGGGAAGGATCCTTGGTCGGTTTCTGCTCCATTACTTCCGTGGTCACCCTTATTGTGTCACCGATCTTAACCGGCGCGGTCATTCGCATATTGTTGGAGCCCATCCAGGCTATGACCGAATCCTTGCCGTAATTTGAAATACTGACCAGCCCCACCGCTAGGGCAAAGATCAAGGGCCCGTGGGCCAGTCGCTCCCCAAATGGGCTCTTGGAGGCGAACTCCTTGTCCACATGAATGGGGTAATAGTCCATGGTCAGACCGGCCCAGTTGACCAAGTGGGTTTCGGTTACGGTTATGGCCTGGGTTGTGAATTTTTCCCCAAGTTTGAAATCGTTTCCGTATTTTTCGCGTTCCATAGATTCACCTCATCCGGTTGCCAGTTTGAATTTCGGCAGCGTGAACTCGTCGTTGAGTTTCTCGAAAACAACTTCCACCGGCATGTCGCATTTCACCTGGTCCGGGTCACAGCCAACGACGTTGGACAGCATCTGAACGCCTTCCTCCAGCTTGATGATCGCCACGATGTAAGGCATATCATCCATGAAGAAGGACGGTGAATTGTTGTGGACCACGGTGTAGGAATAGATTTCGCCTTTACCGGAGGCGTCCACCCAGCCCAGCTTGTCGGAATGGCAATCGGGGCAGACAAGGCGGGGATAGAATATGACCGCACCGCACTCTTCGCACTTTTGCAGAGTCAGTTTTTCCTGCCGGGTTGCGTCCCAAAAGGGTTGAGCGCATGGGTTGACGTCCGGGACGGGCTTGTTACCGGTCACCATGATGCTATCCTCCGTGGTTAGGGAATCTCGGTTCCAAGAATGGTTACCTGGGAATCCATATAAGTGCCGCCGGTGCCGGTCTCAACGGCGAACCTGGCGTTGGGGACCTGCCGCTCACCGGCTTTGCCCATGAGCTGGCGGGCCGCTTCGACCACCAGGGCTACGCCGCCGCCAGCTCCCGTATGGCCCTGGGACAGCATGCCGCCGTTTGTGGTGGTGGGGATTTTGCCACCCGGACAGGTGTCTCCGTTCAGGAACATCTTGCCGCCCTCACCGCGCTCGGCAAAACCAAGCTCCTCAAAGGTGATCAATTCATAGATGGGATAGGAATCGTAGATTTCGGCCACGTCGATGTCAGCCGCAGTCAAACCAGCTTCTTCGAAGGCGTCCTTACCGGCTTCGGCCCAGCCGAAGCGGGTAATGTCTTTTTCCTGGCTGAATACGAAATGCGATACCCGGGAACCTTCCCCCAGCAGATAGGCCGGCCGTTCGCAAACGTCAGCCGCTCTTTCACCCGTGGTCATGACAAATGCCGATCCACCGTCGAACAGCATGTTGGACATCTTGGCCCTGAGCGGGGTGGATAGCATTTTGGAGGCGAGGACCTCTTCAATCGTCAGGGGTTTGCGGAAGAACGCGTTAGGGTTCAATTCAGCCCACTTGCGATTGGAAACGCAGACCGCCGCCATCTCTTCATCGGTCGCACCGGTTTCGTGCATATACCGGGTCGCGGAGAGAGCGGCAATGGTGGAATAATGCTGACCGAAGGGCACCTCCCATTCTCCGGAGATCCCGGCGGTGGAAAACAGGTCGATAACGGCTTGCCCGCCGGAAAGGCCTGTACCCAGTCTCTCCGTATGAACGCAAAGAACGTTTTTGGCCACCCCGGAAGCGATCAGGCTGGCAGCCGTTTTTACCAGACAGCTTCCGCTGGCCCCGCCGGCGAAAACCTGCTCATTGGTTCTTACGTTCTTCAGCCCCAATTCCTCGACCAGGCGGCAGGTCACCAGGTCGCTGTTGAATTGGCTGTTATAAACCGATCCCGTCGGCATGACGAAATCGATTTTGTCCTTATCGATACCGGAATCCTTGATAGCCTGGCGGGCAGATTCCACGCCGTGGTAGATGGCCGCCTTGTCGGCGTGCCGTCCGGTGGGCACTTCGCCGATTCCGACAATGGCCGCTTTTCCTTTCTGGTTGCTCATGATGTTCCTTCCCGGTTAAATCTTTCAAAAACAGTACGTTTAAGCGTCTAAGTCATGTTTTCTATCGTTAGCCAAGAACTCAAGAGAGGATCACCTCGAAGCCGGATTCACCCCCTTCTCTTGTTCGCTCCGGACGTATTGCTGTCAGGCCTCTTTCGAGGATTCCAGAGCCATTCAGGCAGACGGTTCGCCGGAAAGGGTTGAAGGATGCCTCTACCCGATCACCTTTCCCACCAGGCTGAGTTCATGGCCGGGAAACACCAAGTCCCTGCTCGATGCCGCAGCGACCAACTTCCACATGCTGTCGAACCACTCGGTCAGGTTGACGTGGGCAGGCTGCGGTCGGAAGGGCAGATCCGGACGCGCCGGGAAGACGAACCGCTTCCCCGTGTAGTCAACCACTTCGGTCACGGTCGGATCCAGGTTGAGGTTGACGTAGCAGGCATCTCCGGCCAGCACGACCTTGCCCTTAGCGGTGTCCACCGCCAAGCCCTGGTTCCCCTGGGTGTGACCGGGCACGAGAAGGGCCTGCACTCCGTCCGCTACGGGGTAGTCTCCATCTACGAGGACCAGATCCATTCTCTCGAGAGGCGCAAACAAAGAGGAATCATAGATCGCACGCATCGTCGGGATGGGGTTGAAAGCCGTCTCCCATTCCCTCTTCTGGACGATGATTCGTGCATTCTTAAACAGAGTAACCTCGGAACAATGGTCGATATGTAGGTGACTCAACACCAGTATGTCGATTTCCTCCGGTGTGGTCCCTACCGAGGCCAAGGCCTTGCGGACGGCCTCTTCTCCTCCACCGGAAACGGGAAACCCATGGGCCGTTCCGTCGCTGTCCGGCGCCGCTACGCCTGCGTCCATCAGGATCTTCTTTTCACCTCCCTCGATGTACCAGATATAGACCGGTCCCGTAATGGCCGAATTCAGGTCGCCCGCCAGGCTGAGCATGGTAAAAGGCACAGTGAAGTCCGCCACCTTAAGCACATGAATCCTGTACTTCGCCATAGTCACCTCCTCCTTTGTACTGGTCCATGCGAACCAGTCGTAACGGGTTTGAGTTGCCCTCGCAGGCAAGAAACGGATCGGATGTCCCTTCTATCCAGTGGGCAGCCGCTTCTTGGTCTCCTCCTCCAGGACAGCCGAGTCCATTTTGCCTATCGAGGTCATTGGCCAGGGTCCCTCCCACTGGAGAATCACCTTGGGAATCTCGTATTGCGCCATCTTCCCCTTGCATTCCTCCTTTATCTGCTCGAGGGGCTTCAACGATCCGCCAGGCTTCATTCTGACCCACGAAACGATCTTTGTTCCCCAGTACGGGTCGGGAATCCCCACGGTCTGAACGTCCTCGAAATCATCAGGGAAAAGCTTCATGAGCAGGGAGGACACGTAGGTTGTGGAAACGTTCTCGCCGCCCGATTTCACGATGCCTCCCAGGCGGCCGAGGAAACGGACGTAGCCATTCTCGAACGTACCGTAGTCACCGCTGTGGAAAAATCCTTCCTCATCAAAGGCTTTCCTGGTTTCCTCCTCCTGTTTGTAATAGCCCTTGAACAGGTAAGGGCTGCGATAACAGATTTCACCCGCTTCATTGGGGGGAAGCTTCTCTCCGCTGGAGATGTCCTTGATCACCAGTTCCACTCCGGCCATGGGCCTTCCGTTCGTATACTTCTGGATGTCATAGACAGGGCAATCCGGTTCGCAGAACGAGACACCTGGGCCATCCTCGGTCTGGGCATATATTTGGATGATCTTGGCATCCCTGCCCTTGCACATGTCGGTTGCAAGCATCTCAAAAGTCTGGGGCTGTACCGCGCAAAGGGCCTTGTTGATGGTGAACTCGTAGTCTCCGGAATCGAGCACACGTTTCATGGCCTGCCAATGGGCGTCGAAGCCGAAGGTCGCGTCTATCTTTTCCCGGTCGATCAGTTCGACGGCCCCCTTGGGGTCAAAGGACTCGGTCAGGTACAGAGTCGCGCCGGCCAGGGCGACGGCAAGATTGAGGGCCACAACCCCGGTGTTGTGGTAGAACGGGCCCAGATTGATATAGGTGTCTTTCTCCTTGAAGGTTGTGCACCTGGCTCCGAAATAGGCAGTCGAGAGGGTTGAACGATGGGTCAGGAGCACGCTCTTGGACAGGCCGGTGGATCCGGAAGTCTGCATGATGGAATGAACATCCGTGCATTTCGCGGCCCCTATCCGCCGGGCAATGTCATCCGGGTCGAACTTCTCACCACTTGCCAGAAAATCGTTGAAATCAATGAATCCTTCGTGTCTCTTCCCCTGTCTGCTCAGACTCACGAGGTGCGTCAGCGTGGGAATCCCTGCCGAAGACACGCCATTCCCTTCAATTTTCAGGTCCGGGACGGTATCTCTGAGCAGTTGGACATAATCCCTTTGCGCATGCTCATCGATAGTGACAATGATCTTCGGGTCATTGCGCTGCAGGATTCCCTCGTACTCGATCGTGCCCCAGAGAAGGTTCAGCGGATTCACCACGGCGCCGATCTGCAACGTGGCAAAATACAGACAGGCAAACTCGGGACTGGGCGTGGGAATGGAGGCCACGTGATCGCCGCCCCGGACCCCCAGGTTCAGGAGGGCCTGAGAGCACCGGTCAACGTCTGCCTGAAGCTCCCCATAGCTGATTCTCTTGTCTTCGAATACGATGGCCGTCTTCCCGGGCCGGTCTTGGCAGACTTCTCTGAACAGCTGTGGAACCGTGGACTCATACCATCTGTTTTCAGCCATCCTTCTCTCTAGCATGGTTCCTTCCTCCAGGCCCCTTGTCGGCCCGTTTGTCAATTGGCATCGAAGAATGATCCGGGTTCCGGCAATGCCGCGTAGGCGTAAGCCACATGCCTCAAAGTAACGGGATGCAGATCGCGGGTCGATTTTCCCATCCCTGGAGGAGGGGGCACCAGGGCACTTCCTGCGACATGTGTTGCAGCAAGGGAGGCGGGATATGGTCAACCCACGATCCGCTTATTCGAGGAATATGTGTTCCTTCATGAATCTCGTGTTCAAGTTTGCCCTTTGCATCGACGGCCTCAGGAAGTAGAACGAAATCCTGCGTTCTCCTGAAATCGTCAAAGAGCATCTTCCCGATCTTGGCCTTCTTGCACGCCTTGTTGCACGCACCCCTGAACTCCTTGATCCCTTGCCCATCGCGATGGTTGTGCTCTCCTATGGGCTCCGGTTCAGGCTGCCCCCTTGATGAGATCAGTGGGCGCATTTCCTTACCGTGTCCACGATCTCTTCACTATGGGCGCCCGAAGGGAAGGCCGCAGCAACGCCCATCTCGAGAAGTCGCTGCCGGTCTCCGGGCGTGATGACAGACCCGCCCACGATCACCGGGACTTCTATGTTCTCCTTCTTCATCAACTCGAACATGTCAGGCAGGTAGTGCAGGTACTCCCAGGAGTGGCAGCTCAGGCCGATCACGTCCAGGTCTTCCTCGATGCTCGTCTTGACGATTGCGGCCGGCACGTTGAACCTTCCCCCGTAGATCACTTCCATCCCCTCGTCACGCAGCATCTGCGCAATGGCGATGGCGCCCAGCTCGTGTTGATCCATCCCAAGGATTCCAACGAATACCTTGATTCTCTTCATTGACTCTGCCCCTTCATATCAGTGACTCGATCATCCCGTGCGGATCGTACGGGCAGTTATACGCCATGCGCATAACGCCGGTGATCTCGCCCATGGTCGCGCCGGCCTCGAACGCCTCGATCAGAGGGGGCATCAGGTCGGCGTCTCTAACCTCGGCCAAATGATGGCACTTTTGGAGCGTCACCTTCACCCTGTCCATGTCCCTTCCGGCTTTGTAATCTCTTGCCCATTGGATTCTGTGCCACGACGGTTCGAACTTGGCTTCGGTCACGTCACGCAGCAGGGTGTCTTCTTCCTCCGCCATTTGAAAACAGTTCAAACCCACCTTGGGCAGGTCGCCATCCCCGATCTGCCGGGTGTAACGGGTCATCACGTCGTCAAAGAACTTCTTGAACCATCCCTGGTTGGACAGTGTGGTCGCGTCTCCCCTGGCTTCGATTTCCGCAATCATATCCGTAATGCGCCGTTCGATGTCGTCGGTCAGCGACTCGATGTAGTACGATCCACCCAAGGGATCCACGACTTTGGTGACGTTTGTTTCCAAGCCCAGAACCTGCTGGGTGCGAAGCCCGACCAGGTGAGACTCCGGGCTGGGCGTGCGGAACGCCTCGTCAAAGGCCGATATTTCGATGGCTTGTACGCCGGCCATGAGCAGGGCAAGAGACTGGACCGCACCGCGGACGATGTTGTTAAACGGCTGTTGTGCAGTCAAAGACAGACCGGAAGTATGACAGGTGATGACCGGGGCCATGGAACGGCGATCTTGGGCCCCGAATTCCTCTTTCATCATTCGCGAGAAGATCCGCCGCGTAGCCCGGATCTTGGCGATCTCCTCAAAGAAGTCCATGTTGCAGTTGACCAGAATAGCGATTCGCGGTGCGAAGCTGTCGATATCCAATCCCCGGCACAGCAGTTCCCGGATGATGGCCCGCATCTGAATGAATCCGAGTGCCATTTCTTCGACCACGTCCAGACCGGCCTCGCTGAAAAAATACGTATCTTCCACATAGGAATGAAATTTGGGCATTTCCTTGGTGCAGAACTGGATGGAATCGCATGCCAGGCGCATCCTCAACTCAACCGGTAACTGGGTGGCGTATCCGCAGTCTTCGCCGTAAATCGGCGCCTGGATGACCGAACCGCGAAGCACCTGGGGCGAGACGTTGTTCTCCTTGGCAATCAGGTACAGGGCCGCCGCGGTAAAGAACGAGGGGAGAGAGTTCGAGATGGTCAACCGGTCGAGAGGCAGATCGGCCCACAGATCACGGAAGTCCTGCAGACAGCAAAGGGAAACTCCCTGAGTGCCGATGGCGTTGGCCGACAAGGGGTGATCCGGGTCCATCAAGGCTTGGGACGGCGCATCGGCGATCACATCGATGCCGGTTTGTCCGTGGGCAATCAGGTATTTCAGCTGCTCGTTGGATGTCTTGGGATCGCCTTCTCCTGACAACTCCCGCTGGATCCACGTCCAGGCCCCGGCAGGCCGGATGCCCCGGGTGTAGGGAAAGCTGCCGGGTTCGCCCAGTTTCGTCTCGTAGTCGAAATCTTTGATATCGTCCTGGGTGTACACGGGTTGAATCGGTATTCTCGATCTGGTGAATTGCTCGGACACTGTTCTCATACCCCTTTTGTTTCGCTTTCGAGATTTTCGGTGAGATTCTTCCGGATCTCCCTCTTCAGTATCTTCCCCGCAGGATCCTTTGGGAGCTGGTCCACCACGAAGATCTTCTTCGGCACTTTGTAGGCCGCCAGTCGTTCTTTGCAGGTCTGTTTGATCTCCTCTTCAGACAGTTGCTTGCCCTGATGTGGAACCACTGCGGCGGCCACGATCTCGGCCCAGTAGGGATCCTGTACTCCCACGACCGCCACCTCGGCTACGCCGGAATGCTTATAAATGGCATCCTCCACATCGAAGGAAGATACGTTCATGCCGCCCGTCTTGATCATGTCTTTCTTGCGGTCGAAGAAGAACAGATTGCCCTCCTCGTCCATCCGGACGATATCCCCGGTGTGGACCCAACCTCCCTGAAAGACGTCCGCCGTCTTCTCCGGGTCCTTGTAGTATCCGAGCATGGTGGAAGGACTTCGACAGACGAGTTCCCCCGGCTCCCCGGGGGCCATATCGTTGCCGTCCACGTCCACGACCCTCACCTCCAGGGTGGCCACGGGCTTGCCGATCCAGGAGGGATCACCGCCGGGGACGTCTTCCAGGGTCTTGAATTTGCCCACGGTACCGAGCTGGCTCAGCTCGGACTGACCCCAATAGGTTGTCCAGAGGATGTTGGGGGCCTTCTGGTTCCAGGCATCCAGCACCTGCGTGGACAGCAAGCCGCCGAAGGTCAGGCAGGAGCGGACAGCAGTGAGATCCGCCTTGTCGAAGCCCGGCTCCTGCATCATCTTCAGGAAGAAGGTCGGTGTCTGCCCGATGAAGGTGGCCTTCTCCTCCTCGATGATCCTCAGGGCCAGCGAGGCATCCACCTGATAGGGGAGCACAACGGTGGCGCCGATCAGGCCCAGGGTGGTGTAGGTGCCCAGACCCCCAATCGTGTAGAAAGGGAGCATGAACAGAGCCACCTCGTCGCGGGTCCATCCGAGGTCCATCAGAAAGGAAGGTGTTGTGGAAGAGAAATAGTTTCGATGCTGGATGAGTGCCCCCTTGGGCTTGGCCTCCGTGCCGCTCGTATAGGTCATGAACGCCACGTCCTCGTCCGCGATCTCCACCTCGGGCTCGGCATCGGACTGCGTATCGGAGATCAACGCCTCGAAGTCGATCCAGCCGCCCGGCGTCTTCGTGCCGGTCAGGTTGCTGCAGATGTAGTGCTTCACGCCGGGCAGTTTGTCCCGAATGGCGTCCACCCTGTCGGTCAGTCCCCCTTCGACCACGAGGACCTTGGCCTCACTGTGGTTGACCTGGTAGGCAATCTCTTCCCCCACGTACATGAAGCTGATCCCGGAGAGAATGGCGCCGATCTTTGTACAGCCGAACCAGGCCATGGCATAGTGCGGGCTGTTGTGAGACATGACCGCCACCAGGTCCCCCTTCCGTATGCCCAGGCCGGTCAGGGCGTTGGCGAAGCGGCAGCTCAGCCGGTTCATCCGCCCGTAGCTGTACTCCGTTCTCCTGCCCTCGATGTCGTAATTGATGATGTGGGGCTTGTCGCGATGGGTCCGCGCATGCCTTCGCAGCTGATCCCCGATGGTCGCACGCCTCATCATGTTTCTCTGCAACGCGGTCAAGGGTTCCATACGTTGTCCTCCTCCCGTTACGAATCATCCAAAGCCCCCCTGCATACGGGTCTACGCAAGAAGCGGCACACCGATCACTGGCCGTAACCTTTCCAGCCGCCCTCGGCGATCACGCCGGCATCCACGGGCAGGGTAACGCCCGTGATGAACCGGGCCTTCTGCGAGCAGAGAAACAGGGCCGCCTCGGCGATGTCCTCGGGCATAATGAACTCCCGCATGGGGACGAGACCCAGATAGACCTCCCGGTCCCGCAGGCCTTCTTTGATCATCCCATCCATCAGTGGGGTGAGCACCACGCCCGGGGCAATGGCATTCACCCGCACGCCCTTGCGGATCCAGCCGCGCGCCACGATCTTGGTCAGGTGGATCACCGCAGCCTTGGCCGGCGCGTAGGCCACCAGGGGAACGGAGATGAGGCCTGCGGCCGAGGTGATGTTGACCACCGCGCCCGAACCCTGCCCGATCAGGATCGGACCGGCTGCGTGCGTGCAGTTGTAGACCCCCTTGAAATCCACATCCACCACCCGGTTCCAGTGGTCGGGGTCCAGTTCCAGGATGTCCACGGAGGGCTGCGAGATCCCTGCGTTGTTCACGAGCACGTCCACCCGGCCCAGGTCCTTCACGATCTGCTCAAAGGCCGCATCCACATTCCCCCGGTCGGTCACGTCGACCTCGATGGCCAGGGCCTTTCTGCCCTTTTCCTCCACCTTTTTCTGCACCTCCTGGGCCGCCTTGAGGTTGATGTCCAGGATCACGATGTCCGCGCCGTTCTCGGCGAACTTCAATGCGATGGACTCTCCGATCCCCATGCCGGCCCCGGTCACCACAGCACATTTGCCCTCGAATTCCATGATGTTCCCTCCTGTGCGCCTTGAGGCGATGTTGTTCCCTTTTTCCCGTTGCCAGGGTACGAAGCGCTCTGCTCAGGCGCGCTTCCGTCCCGTCTCATCAAGGTACTGTCCGTAGACCTCGATGTATGCCTTCACCCCCTCGCGAATGGGGTATGCCGACTCGAATCCGAATGCCTCCCGGGCCCGTTCGATGCTGAGCTGCCCCCTCTTGACCTCCCTCTGTTCTATCTCGCTCCGGCCGCCGCCGATCTCGATCGATGCCTCGGGCAGAACCCTCTTGATCTCCTGCGCGACCTCCGAGGCCTTCACCAGGGGCCTGCCGCTGGAAACATTGAAGATCCGCTGCTCAAGGGCCTTCTCCGCATCCAGGGCCCGCAGGGTGCCATCGACCACGTCTCCGATGTACGTATAGTCGCGACACATGTCTCCTCCCTGTTCAAAGGCGGTGGCCTGTCCGCTCAAAGCGTTTTCCACCATGGGCTTGATATACATGGGATAGCGCATGCCGAACCCATAGACCGCGGAAAGACGAAGGGCCAGGAAGTCCACCTCGTAAAGCCCCCAGTAGGTCAGCCCGATGGACTCCGAGGCCAGCTTGGAGGAGCTGTAGGCACCGATGGACGGAGGCTGGTCGGTCCGGTGGACCGGATGGTTCTCATCGATGGGCTCGTATTCCATGGCCGCATAGACGGCCAGGGAACTGATGTAGATGACCCGCCTCAAGCTCAGCAGGCGCGCCGTTTCGAGCACGTTCAGGGTGCTGCCCACCATGGATTTCATGCTGAACAGGGGCTCCCTCATGATCAGGACCGGATCCGTGAGGGCGGCGGCATGGATGATGGCCTCAACCTGATGGTCCCGGGCGGCACGAACCAGCCCCGCCAGGTCTCCGGTATCCAGCCTCACGAAGGCAATCTTCTCCTTGACCGGCGAGAGAAGCCAGTCCAACTCCGGGTCCGCTTCGAGGGGTTTCTGGTCCACGGCCACTACGGAATCACCCCGCTCAGCCAACCCTCTGCAGAGATGAGCGCCTATGAACCCGCATGCTCCGGTAACCAGAACCGTCCTGTTTCCTTGTTGTTGTGACACGGCATCACCCTCCTCGCACGGTAAGAAGACCAACGAATTCGTTCACATCGGGCCAGCTCTCCACAACCTTGATCCGCTCCACCAGCTCGTCCGTAACCGAAGAAGGCACCCCGGTTTCCTCATGGATCGTCCGGAGGATCTCGATCACCTTTTCCATCTTGAAGCAGTAGTGTTCCGGAGTGATGTCCATGCGCTCTTCGGCTACCCCTCCGTCCCGGAGCCGAACGGTCAGGCGGCAGCTCAGCGGTGCGACCGCCTCGTCCGGGATGACCCGGGTCATCCCGCACATGGCCAGAACGTCGGGATCATCAAAAAGGTACCCGTCGGCCAGGTGAAGCCTCCTGTGGACGATCACCACGCCCAGCATAAAGACCGTACTCATCAGGGTTTGCGCAAGGGTCCGATACGGTCCCAGGTAGCCCATCCCCGGATAGTTGGCCTCGTACGGATTCATGCGTACTTCGATGCCCTGCACCTTTTCCGGCTTGAGGTCCTCCCGTTCGATCAATCGGAACATGGCGGAGACCGGGGTTTGATTGAAGGCACAGGTGGAATACGGCTTGAAAGTCACATTCAGGATCTCGTTGGCCACACCGATCCTCTTGCCGATCTCTTCGAGAGGGCCCCGCGTTCCGGCAAAGGCCTGACAGAAGCCGGTCTCGCCGCTGAGGAACGTGTCTGCGGCAGGGATGTCGAATTCGGCCAGCAGGGCGGCCAGGAGCCCGTTGCGGGCGGCCGCTCCGTTTTCGAAATTCCACTCCATCGTGCCCGCTGCGAAGGCCTCCGTGTTGCCGCAGGCGAAGGAGGCCGCCATCCCCAGTGCGTTCTTCGTCCGTTCCGGGTCGTATCCAAGGATCTTGGAGACCGCGGCCGCCGCGGCCAGTGTCCCGTAGATCGAGCTTGCCCGGAAGCCCCGCGCCGTGCTCGAGGCGGTCAGGTCCCTTCCCAGCGCACCCCCGACCTCATAGCCCGCGACGACGGAGAGGAGGAACTGCTCGCCTGTGGCGCCCGCGTGTTCTGCCATCGCAAGGGCCGACGGGATGACCACGGTGCCCAGATGGGAGGTACCGTGGGTATCCTCCTGTCCGCGCGCGTGAAATGCCACGGCATTGGCAAAGACGGCTCCCATGAGCGAGGCCTTTCCGCCGCAGCCGACCAGTGTTGCCTCGTCGCCCGGATCGTACTTCCTGACCAGGTCGAAAGCGGCCCTCGGGTTGGGCATGTTCCGGTTGGCCATCCCGATCCCGATCCCGCTGAGCAGACAGGTCTTGCCCTTTTCGATCACCTCTTCTGTGAGGTCGGAAAACCTCAGCCCGGAAACGAATTGGCTGAGCTTCTGTTCAACGGTCTCCATGCTGTTCCTCCCTTAGGCCGGCCCTGAGCGGGTGTCAGTCCGCAAAGAACGCCTCGGTCATCTCCAGGGTCAGCCCGTCGCTCGCCTTGAGCCGTACGGCAAGGCCCTCGATCTTCGGCAGTTCGTAGCCGAAGAAGAACCTGCAGGTGTAGAGCTTGCCCGTGTAGAAATCCCGTTCCGACTCGATGGGACCTTCCGCCAGCGCCTCCTGGGCCTTGACGGCCTGCACGAGCCACTGCCAGGCGATGGCGATGATTCCGAAGAGTTCCAGGTAGAGGGTCGCATCCGCCAGGAAGAGCTCGATCTTGCCCTCTGCAGCAATGCCGGTCAGGTGGCCGGTTATCTCCTTGAGCGTTTCGAGGGCCCCTTCCAGCGCGTCCGCGTACGGTTTCAGCGGTTCGAGGGTACGCGCCTTCTCGATCGTCTGCTCCAGCTCCTGTAGATAGAGCATGAAGGCCTTGCCGCCCTTCATCACGACCTTTCGGCCGAGCAGGTCCATTCCCTGGATCCCGGTCGTGCCCTCGTGGATCGGGTGGATGCGCATGTCACGGTAGTGCTGCTCCAGGGGAAACTCGTCACAGTATCCGTAGCCTCCCAGACACTGGAGGCCGGCGCTCACCGACAGGCTGCCCATCTCGGAGGGGTAGGTCTTGGCGATGGGCGTGAGCAGGTCGAGGAGCAGTTCGCACCGTTCTTTTTCTTCTCCGTCGAGCACCCGGGCAAGATCGACGAACCTGGCACACTGGAAGATGAGCGACATGGACCCCTCCACCACGGCGCGCTGGAACAGGAGCATGCGCTTCACATCCGCGTGCTCGATGATCGGGACCTGCGGCTCCGTCGGGTCCTTGGAGGTGATGGGCCTTCCCTGGGGGCGTTCCTGAGCGTACTGAAGAGAGGCGTAGTAGGCGGCTGAGGCAATGGCTGCGGCGCTCATGCCCACGTCGATCCTCGCCTCGTTCATGAGCTGGAACATGTAGCGAAGTCCCTTGTGGGGCTCTCCCACGAGCCAGCCGCGGCAATCGTCATCTTCTCCGAAGCTGAGCTGGGTGATGGGTGAGCCCCGATAGCCCATCTTGTGGTAGATGCCGGTGGTAAGCAGATCATTGTCCTCGAGTGCTCCGTCCGCCCCGATTCGCTTCTGGGGCACGACGAACATGGAGATCCCCTTCACGCCGAGAGGGGCTCCGGGGATCCGTGCCAGCAGCAGGTTGATCACGTTGTCCACACCGTCGTGATCCGCCGCGGAGATGAAGATCTTCTGCCCCTTGATCTTGTAGTACCCCTGATCCGTGGGTTCGGCCGTGGTCGTGAGATCGGTCAGGGAACTGCCTGCCTGGGGCTCGGTCAGGGCCATGGTGCCCTGCCACTCGCCACTGAACATCCCGGGCACATAGGTTTCGATCAGCTCTTCCGAGCCGAAGCTCTCGATCAGAGCGGCTGCGCCGCTGGTCAGGAAAGGGTAGACGCTGGCAGAGTAGTTCGCGGCGCAGAAGATGAACCGGAAGGCGCTCATGATCTGCACGGGCATCTGCTGTCCGCCCCGCTCGTATGCGGAGTGGGCTGCGATCCAGCCTCCCTCACCACACTCCTTCATCAGGGTCCTGACCATGGGCAGGACCTTTACCTTGCCGTCCACGAACTCCGGCGGGTTCCGGTCCATCTCCACGAAGCACGGATGGAGCAGGTCCCTGCCCATCTTTTCGCCCGTGTCCAGGACCATCTCGAAGATCTCTTTGCTGTGGTCTGCAAAATACGGGTACCGGGTGATCGACTCGACGTCCAGGACCTCGTACAAAAGGAATCTCAGGTTACGCATGCTCACGAATTTATCTGCCATGGATCTTCTCCTCAAACCTCGTTCCGCCCGGACCCGATGCTTTCCTCTTTCGAAGCAAGAACAAACGTATGTTCACCGTTTCGGACGTCCTTGTTCCTCGTGCCGTACTCTCGTTGAGGATCACTCCCCCTGTCTTCCCGGTTGCCGGTGGATTCGGCGCCCTATACACGCATGTCGACCCAGGACGCCTTGCTGAACCCGGTCGTTCTCCCTCTTGAGCAGGACCCCACCGCTATTCTTGGTTCCGGCTGGTCCTTTTCGGTTCGCGCGATCAGTGCTCTGCGCTCGGGCCGCGAGTGCTTCTGGTGCGGGAGGCAGGACGTCTCCCCCGATGAGGGGTAGAAGGGTCGAGGATTATGGTTTCCATATCAACCTGCCTCAGGTTCCAGCCCCTGTTGGGCATGAGGGCGATCGTTTAAACCAGCAGGTTGGCCACGATGTGCAGCCCCTCGTCATCCTCATCCTGCAGCCCTGCGATCACCTTCAGGGCGTCGGCGATCTCCTGGATGTACCTGGCTTCCGAGGCCAGCACCTTTTTCAGGACGTCCTTTTCAAGTAGAAAGGATTCCCGATAGAGAACCAGCACGCGCACGGCACAAGGTGTCCACGACGCTGGGGGGGGAGACTCACACAACCGTCTTCCTCTTGAGGAACTCCATCACGACTTCTGCCGTATACTCGGGTTCTTCAAACATCGGGTAATGTCCTACTTTTTTTCCTGTGTATCTTTCAGCCAGTCCCTCAGGAATTCCGGCCATGGTTTCTTCAATGAGTTCTTCCGGAACGTAGTAGTCCGCCTCACCCTTGAATACCAGGATCGGACACTTTATGTCCTTTAGCTTCGCACCACAATCCTGGCTCGGCCAGCACTGACCGACTCCCCAAATGGCCAGTTGCCCTGCAAACCGATGCTGCCATCTTAGCTCTCGCACCCGCTCTTCAGGACAAGGATAATACATGGCCGTAATTGCAGCCCTCTCGATCAGGTATTGCGCGCCAGGGCAGGCATGAGGCTCCTCCAATTCCCGCACGTTCGGAAACGTGGGCGTCCGACATGCGCCTTCCATGACCACCGCAGCCAACATCCCTTTCGAATGGTAGCAGGCCATATCCAGAGCCATGTCTCCGCCGACGGCGCAGCCATAGACCACCGGCTTCTCTCCGTCGCATATCGCTTCCGTCACCTTCCACATAAACTCTGCATGTTCGTGCGTATTTCTGATCGGCTCCCAATTCACGGGATAGGACTTTCCGTGTCCTGGATAGTCAGGCGCAATAACCCTGAAGCCGTTACGTGCCATGATCGGCATGAAGTACCTGTAGATTAGGGACGATGCGCCCACGGTGTGTAAGCACAGGAACGGTATTCCATCGCCACACTCATCATAATAGATTCTCGTACTGTCAACGGTTACATATCTCCCGGTGATTTCCTCAGGCATTTCCTTCCCCTTCCAGTACTGAACCCGTTTGGGATTTGCCTGGCCCCTTACCCCATGAGGCGTCCTACCCATCAACTTTTCGGCCGATCCCTCTTCTTGCAAGAAAATCCAAAACGATTTTCGCTGCAAACTCAGGCTTCTCAAATGCAGGATAATGCCCGACCTCCTTCACGATGACCTTTTCCCCAAATTCGCTTGGTATTCGTGCCAAGGTATCGTCCACAAGTTCCTCGGGCACATAGTAATCATCCTCGCCTCTGAAGATCAGAGTCGGGCACTTGATATCAGGCAGTTGCTCTCTGCAGTCATGCTTTGACCAACATTGGAGATCTGCTGTCCCTATCTCCTGACAGGCAAACCGATGTTGCCACGTAAGTTCCGTCAAGATCTCCTCGGCGCACGGATGGCTGACGCTCATCGTCGATCCCCTGTCGACCAGCTCTTGGAAGCCCGGACATGCATGGGGATGCTCGATTTCCATGGTATTCGCAAATGTGGGGGTCTGCCCAGCCCCTTCCATAACGACCGCTGCCAGAAGCTCTTCCGAATGATGGCACGCGATATCCAGGCTCATGTCGCCACCAATAGACATCCCCAGAACGACGATCTTCTCTCCTCCAAAGATGGCCTTACCAACCTTCCAGACGAACTCCGCATATTGGTGCATTTCCCTGATCGGCCCCCACCCCACAGGGTAGGATTTTCCGTGCCCGGGCAAGTCCGGCCCGACAACCCGAAAGCCATTCTCAGCCATTATCGGCATGAAATGTCTGTACTCGAGGGAACATGCGCCTGCGGTATGTATACACAACAAGGGGATGCCCTCGCCACACTCGTCAAAGTAAATCCTTGTATTGTCGACAGTGACATATCGTCCGGTAATCTCTTTCCCCATTTCGCTTCCCCCAGAATACGGTTCAGCCTATGTCCCGTACCGCCTCGAGTATGAGATAGTTGCCCTCGTGCATTCGGTTCGCCTCAAGCAGGTTTCCATCCATGGCGATATGACCAAAATTCACAAGTTCCCCAAGGGCTTTTCTCTCTTTCCGCAAATCCTCCCAGGTCTCGAGGGATGCTGAAATCATGTAGTCCCAGCCAAGAGGGTTGGAAAGAGGCAGATACTCCATCGCATCGATTATCTTCCCGCCGTACAGCTTTATCCAATACCGGTTCTCGCCCAAACAAAGGAGAACCTTCACATCGGACCATTTCGTCGCCCGGTGAAAAGCGCTATCTGCGTTCAGTTTCTCTTGCACACCCTTGACGAATTCCATACTCGGAAATTCCATGGCTCTTCCCTCCTACTACCCATACTCCATCAAACTGAATCACCCGTCGGTCCTACAGATCACTTACAGAACCTCACGAAACCACCCAAACTATAATCATTGATGTTGTCTCGCGCCATCGTGACCCACGGACTTTGTGAATAATAGAAATCCCACACCGTTGTATGGTTATAGCGTTCATCGACCATAGTCCCAGATGGATAAAGAACGATTCTATTGGTATCGTCAGCGCTGATCGCCCCTGTCCATACATTATGTAGCATCTTCCATTCTTTTCCTGCTCGATCGCTTATCTCTTTGTAATAGCCGCAGTAGAACTCTTTATCGATCCACAGGGTTTGTGGTCCGTAGTTGTAATAGGGATCTTTCGCAATTCCCTGAACCAGGTACACGGGGCGCTTTACCACAATGACGTTTGTAGGTGCCCAGATCGAGCCTGTCCAACCCTCCGTCTCGAACCCGAATCTGATTGGGTTGGTCTCGGTCGACGCCGACCATTCCCCATCCTCATTATGTGTCAGAGCCACTTGGTTCGGCCCCAGATACATTCCAAGTGCCTCCTTTTCGGCCAGTATCTTCCAATCGAAATAGGGAATTTTTCCATCGTACGAAGAGTATCCTGCATCATCAATCGAATAGTCCGTACCGAAGATCGAGTCTGAGCGGTTAGCCGGCGTCATGCGTCTAACCCTTCTGATACCCGGAAGATAGCCATAGCTTACATCCTTCTTTTCTCCAAAGAACCGCCAGAAGAGAATCGCCGTGCCTGCGATATCATACGGATCAGTGACCTTGAAGATGCCGAGTTGTTCATATTTCTGCGGGTTGTCAATGTCCTTGGCCCCTGGGTAGCCCGTGAAGGCGAAAACCTTGAACAGCAGACTCAATTCGCGTTCAACGGAGGAAGCCCCCATATAGTATGCTCTCATGGCCGCAAACCGCACGCTTCCCTGCAAGAGCCTGGAATACAGTGCGTCATACAAAAGCTTACGCGCAGCCTCTGGATCTCCCATGTCGATCTTAGGAAACGGATGCCCTATAATGGCACGAGCTTGATTCCCGCTTCCCGATTCAACAATTGTACCTTCGTTGTTAATATCGTACTTTCCAACATTCTTCTCCATTGCCTCCCGTGCAAATGGAGAAATGCTCTCAGCCGGATCATAATTCAGCTCCCCCACATTGAGGACATACTTCCCATCCTTCACCCACGCAAGCATTCGATCCGGTACAAGGCCCTCAATCTTTTCATAATTCGTTTTGTCGATTACATCCCCAGGCGAGACGTCCGAATAAGCCTTACTGCCAACGCACAGAATCAGAGTGATAGCAACGATTGAAACGAATGAGAGAATCACCAATTTACTCACCGTCAACGACTGCCTCAATGCTCTTTCCGTCCCCATCTCAATTCCTCCTTGAATCTTGGGCAAAGTAAATCGTTTTCGTATCTAAACTCAGTCCTGGTCAGTTGATAACCCTAGAACAATACGCTTAGGCCAACCGTTAACTGATCTCGATCATTGAAGAAACCTATTCCGTGCTGTTCTCCGTTAACTGCCGTCCATTGGATGAGAAATCTTATTGGCTCCCAAACGAAAGTCAGCTGTGGCTGAATCATGTAAGCGCCCCTAGGATCATAGACAAAAGCCAGTTGAGGGTTAATGGTACCGCTACGATAGCTTGTGCTAATCAAAAGTGTCATGCTTTGTTCGAGTTCTTTGATCGTTTCAAATTCTCCAGTAGAGAATGAGACTGCAGCAACGCGCATACGCTCATCAAAGTCTGGAAACCACTGACCAAAGTACTGAGCAGACACAAAGAACGTATTTCGTTTGTTGAGCAGTCGAATCCACATATTCTTGTCGAACCCTACCATAAAACCTAGCATCCCCTTTGTCGGAATCGTCCCCGATTCAGGTATCCCCAGCAGCAGTGGAGCATTTGTCTCCGGAATGAAGATAGGCATATCCCAGGTCCAGGTCACTTCAGATCGAAAAACGGTATCTGTGAAGCCTTCGTAAAAGTTGAGCGATCCGCCTGTTACGTTAATGTCTGAATAGACCAACTCCTGGACAGGCCCCGGATCCAGGACAACTCTAAGAGCCGGAACGTCCACATAACTTCTATAGTGAGCCACTGAAAAAGCGAAATTGTCTGCCATCATCCCCTGCAGTCGAAACCCGTATCGACTATCATCCATATTCTTTTCGGGTTCGATAAACCTGGTTTCGACACCCTCCGTTGGTGGTGGAGCAGGAAATGCATAAACTGACCCGTAAGGGGCAAAGGGGGATACTGTATTATCCATGGGGGTAGGGTTCCAGAAGCTTTCAAGCGTCACATTGCCAAGGGGGCCGATTCGACCAAAGTTGTAGCTTCCACGCACCATCATTATTGGAATACGCCTATCGTCGAGATCCTCAAAGAATCCACCGAAGGTGTTATCTAGTGGATTGATTTGGTCAAGCAACCGGAAAACATCCGTTTCTCCCCAAGAAAGATTTTGTTTCCCTATACGGAAGAACATGGACCCTCGAGAAAGATCGGCATACGCTTCCCACAATGAGATATCCGATTCAAACTCCCTGATGACATCATAGTTCTCGTCCTTCACCATCTGAAACTGATCAGGACCGACTTCGTAAATACCCTCATAAAGGAACCGTCCAACCAGGTGGTACTGCACATCCAGCTTAAGTGCCTCAAATGGTGCCAATAGCCACGTCTTGTCCATGACTTTGTGCAGGTCGTGGGTCATTTCAAGATATGCTATATTTCTGAATTGAACCCAGTCGCCTGCTGAGACCTCAGGAAAGGTAAACCCAGAGGAGTCTTCCGTTCGAAAAGAAAACCGAGTCTGGACCTTTCCTTTCATTTCGATTGTATTGTCTTTGTCAACATAGAGCGCCAGGGCTGTGCTTGATAGAAAGCACAGAATGAACGTGCACAAAATTACTCTCAACACCCGTCTATTTCTTTTCTTTGCCATTTTTGCCCCCCTTCCGTTGTGTGGTTGTGAAGTTGCAGACGACCTTACATGGAGTTTTCCACATTAACGTCACTTTGATGTTTGTTACCCCGACCGCTATTACGTCTG
>Ga0180434_10002497_pt1 | contig 24403 bp, 22 predicted proteins | sample SS_ome_7_FD_132453 | JGI IMG/M metagenome (GOLD analysis project Ga0180434, IMG submission 132453) | Hypersaline lake sediment archaeal communities from the Salton Sea, California, USA - SS_1_D_2 metaG | ecosystem: Environmental > Aquatic > Non-marine Saline and Alkaline > Hypersaline >... | reverse complement strand
TTTCGATACGCCTGGATTGCAAGGTACTTGTACCGCTGCGGATACTGATCCGCAGATTCTCGGTGCTTGGAATCCACTCCAAGATCATGTATGGCTTTGCGAGGCTTGAATCCATTTTCCGCTAAAAGATTCCAAGTGCCTTTTCCAATTAGACCAAGCTCTTCCAGACGCAACGTCATCGCCTGCACTGAAACAAAGTAGAGACCGCTCAAGCGACAGAGATCGGCGACTTGAAAATCGCCCGTAGACGTCGCGATTTCATAGAACTGGCGACGTACACCACTCGCGGGCATCAAGAAGCTAAGACCGAATTGTTCGGCAAATCGCTCCGATATTGGCATTCTTCCTGAATCGCTTAGATAGTCGATACCCGGTTTGTGGCGATCACCCAAAGCATGCCCGTATTCGTGGGCCAATGTTGCTCTTCGTCGTTCGGGAGGGTGCTTGCGATTGATCAGCACGCAAAAGCCATGCTCTGCAGTGTATGCGAACATACCCGCGATGCGAGAGGGAAGGCCGCCATAGAATACGCGAAGACCTACTTCCGTCTCCAATACTTGACGCAGCTCTAAGATTGGTTGCGTACCCAATCCCAATCGTTCCCTCTCGCGAATGGCAACGTCCTCAGCAAAATCGGACAAATTTCCGCGTCTGGGAATCGTTATTTGAGGCGGATAGGCGTCAATAGACTTTGCGTCGAGCAAGCGTTCCAACGCGCGGTAATCCTCCGCAAAACGCTCTAGTTCAGATATTGCGGAACGGATCTCAACTGAAGTGCCAGCATCAGAATCAATAGCGGCCCGCAAATGCGGCTCCAGCGCAACAGCTTCAACTCCAGGTCGCACAAGTTCGTGGACTGAGCGACCATAGAGGGACGACAGCTTGATAACCTCGTCAGCCTTCACGTGCCTCTCGCCTTTTTCGATGGCAATCAGCGTTGGTCGGCTGCACCCAAGGTGCTTGGACACTTCTTCTTGAGTTAGCCCCCTCGCCTTGCGTGCTGCTAAGAGACGCTGGCCAACAAGGCGAGGATCAATAGACTCTGCGTCGTACATAGTCATCGCCTCCCAATCATGCGGCGTCAATCCGGGGAAACCACTTCGCCCATCGTAGTCCTCGGGATTGACATAGAGCGATCAGTCGTAGCCACTCAGCTCGATAGCGCAATAGCAAATCCGAAATTTTCCCAATTTCATCCGGCGTTTCTGCAGCACCTGTGCCTAGGAGGTACTGCAAGAACCAGGGTGGAGGATGAGGTTGCTCCAACTCTGCGAGGCGGTCTATATGCATTAAAGTCGCCTTAATGTAGTCATAATTGCGACCTTCCACCTCATTCGCTGATTGATCTGCTCGGAAGAGGTCTTGCTCATACGATGTCGACGGCTCCTCGATTCCTCCGACAATCATTGCCTGCCTGCGTCCAAGACAAGCCGGACAGACCCCGCACTGTTTTGCCTTGCTTCTTACGGGATAACGCACGCACGATACCGTATCATGCGCAACATCGACCAAACCATCTTCGACTAACGTGCGGACCAATTCTGCTTTCGTACGCTCGACATGTGGCAGTACGAATTCAATTGGGCGTTGAGCCACTCGGCTAACAATTTCACTCATCAGCCTTAAACACTGTGGATGAGAGGATTTCGTGGACCGCGGCCCAACTGCCATACCATGCATTAGCGGCAGGTTGATAATCCCAACTCCATTCTCGTACATTTCTACGACGGACGCTGTATCAACACACGCCACGGCTCCCGCTATTGCACCAAACAAGAACGTACGGGTGCGTTGGGTTCGCTCTTGTTCACGAAATACGGGCGGCTTCACCAACGCTGTACGGATAAGAACAGGATCGACACGAACATCATATCGTGTGGCGATAGCCTTTAACTGATGGAGGGCACGCCTGCCTTGGTGAGCTTGATGCCACACAGTCACTGCGGTAACGGGCTCGCGTGCATCTCTAAGTCGTTTAGCTAGACCTGCTGCTGAGTCTAGCCCAGTGCTGTAAAGGCAGATTCTATGATTCTTCTGGAACTTTAATCCAAGAGGCCGTTTTGATGGTTCCACGTTATGAAACCGCAGTATCCATTCATCGCTACCAAGTAATCGCAGTGCTTGAGTCAAAGGACGCGTGGTCGCCGAATCCTCCCAGAAGTCCGGTTCGGTGACACCGACATCCAGGTGGATGTTCCGACAACCACCCGCAGTTCGCGATTGTCGGCGTTGTAGCCGGTCCACTGCATAGACAGCAAGCGCCACACGCAACAAGTCTGCCGCCAGCGTAGGGAGGACATCAAGTAAGTCGGCGGATCCGAATCGCTCCTCCAGACGAATCTGTGTATCTCCAGAGATGTTCCCCACTAAGCGGGAAGACTCTCGACAAAACTCGACTGTATACGATCTGTCTTTAGTCATCCGTAAGTTCCTGACCTGTGCACTCCAATGGACATACCTAGCATGGCGCGCTGGTCCTGCTCCTTTTGTTTCAAGGATCTGCCAGGCATTCTAGGCCTCCTGGTAGGATTCTCACTAACTTGCTGCGCAAGATGATCAACGTCGCCCTTAATGAGCGCCGCAACTTGGTATCGAACATGGCTAAATTCGGACACATCGAGCCATGGTGGCGGTCCTAGCAACTTCATTTCTATCTGGTCCAAGAACCGGTTGTACGTCGCAAACAGTACATTTTTCATTAACTCTGTTGGATCTGAAGTCATTACTGAGCATTGTGCTATCAATTCCGCGTACTCGCCCGCTTCAGGACAACACCGAGCAATAGCTTCAACTGCTGCTGGACCACGTTTAGCCGCGTTTAAAAGATCCTTCAAAGGCAGGATATCCACCAATCCTTTAAACGTCCGATAAAGGCACCTCGTCGCTTCTTCGGCGATCTCCTCCGGGCTTTTGTCATCTTCAAACTTCGTAAGAAGCTGCTGCCAGCGTCTGCTACTTGGACTCCAGAGGTCGAGGGTTTCATTCTCTGCCATGAATCAAAACTCCTTACTTCCAGTGCAATCCATGCCACTGTGCGGCTATGCTCACTTTTCCCTCGCCCTCCTATCCAGAATATAGCACCGGATTTTACATTGTCAAGTATTTATCGTTCTATTGTGCATTTTTGTCAATTCCCGGATAACTTGAGATCGAGCCCGTTTCTCTCGCTCGATTATCTGAAACCATTAAGGCAGCCCCCTTGACTTCTCATCTAGATATACTACAATTTCAATAAAGGTCGCCCCGAAAAGGAGCCCTCATGCCCCTTTGTTACTTCTTCACCTTGCTGCTCTGTTACCGCCCCGCCCCGCCGCCGGCGTCTTTTCGCCTGTTCACGGCTTCACCTTGTCACGCTGCCGGCCCGGCCTTTTTGTTGGTTTGCCACGGCGCCGCTTTGTATCGGCCTGCCGCCGACTACGTGAAAACGCAGAATGCTCTTCTTATGGCGATAAGACTTTCGCCCTGAACCAAAAACCAATAAGACGATATCGCGAGAGTCGTGTAACGGGCTCTTTGGTGTTTCGCATGAATATTGCGAACTATGAATCGGGGGATTGAACGAATTTAGCGCGGGCGGCGATCTCGATCGCCAGCATTTTCTGTCGAGCCTTGTCGTCTTTCGGCCAGCCGGTCACGTTTGCGTGATTCGGGTTGTCGGGCAAGCGGGAGTGCCCCATAACCGGGGCGGCTTGAACGGAGAGATCCTTTTCAAGAAAGACGTGTGCGCCTACGTCGCCGCGGCCGTATAAAGTACGTTCGCGAACAGATGCGATCGCCTGCCCCGCATCCCAGATCTCCCGCTCGCCGGCTTCGCGATGACGCGTGACGGACAGTTCGGCAAGGTGTGGTATGAATCCTTCGGGCTTGACGGTTGCATTACTTTTGCGAATATGCCGGCTGGAGAAAATAAACCGCGCCAGCAATTCTTCCGCTTCGACCGCGGGCACTTCGCATGGATCAATCATGAATAGACTCTGCGCACCAGATCGAGGATGCTCTCCGGCGCCTCGCCGTAAAACGCCTCGGTTCCATAAACTTTGCTGGCCCCAAGCAGGGCCGCATAGTGCAGGAGATCGTCGTCGCTTAGTGCGACGGACAAGACGCGTTTGGGGTTGCGATACCACTCAACCGACAGATAGCCGTTAGGATCCGCACCGATCGTAGGACGCCGGCATCCGAACGGCAACGCCTCAAGGAACCGATACATGTTTCGCAACGCTGCCCGAGTAACAGGCAGGGCGCCGTAGCCGTCCCAATCGGCCTCCTGACATTCGCCCCATGCCTCCGCGAGATCGGCGCGAAGCACGCTCTCAATGCCGAATTTAGAGGATTTGTGCATGTGAAGGCGGTATTCCTGTGTTGTGTCGGCGATATAGCGAGCCGCACCGCTGACGCCTGTGCTGACAAACGCCTGAATCATGACGTGGACTCCTCGAATTGCTCTATGGCTTTGGCTTTTAGCAGCGAAAAGAACGCCTTGTTTTTCAGCCAGCGCATTTCGTTGAGGCGTTTCCTGACGGCCGTGTCATCCAACTCTGTCGTGCGAGTCGTAAACACGTCAATGTCGAGAATCAAGCTGAGCGCGTCCGTTTCCGGCGGGGACGGCGGCTGATTTGTCTGGATCACATGCACCCGGTAATCGTGTCCTGGCACGTCAAACAGTGATCGATGCAAAAATTCGCCTATCGGGAGCTTCAATCCGCTCGGCGATAGCGGCGGTGTCGTCAGGATCTTATCCAGCTCGCCTATATCGACGGGCACGATTCTATTGATGAATCGCACGCCCAGCCGTTCGATCTCAGAAGGTTCGGTAAAGCCGATATGGATTTGCCACAGGCGTTGCGCTTCCTCAACATAACGGTCCCAATTCTCATACGGCGTTACCCTGCTGAAGACGAAGCCGTCACGCGTGAACTGCGCTATGTTACGTCCATCCTTCGACTCCAGGCGGAAGCCGTGCCATTCGTCGCGTCGAGAAACCGAGTCGCCCGTTGGGCCGAGGGCGGATTCCACGTGCAATTCGCGCAGCGTTTTCGCCTCCGGGTACCCGGGCAAAGCCTTGAGAAGTTCATCACGCAGTTCGTCGTGCTTGATCTTTTTTTCACCGCGTGCTCGCCAGTGAATCACCGCCTCGACTATGGGCGCCCGAGGCAGGTGCTTGAACTTCTCCTTCAGGTCGATTGTGAACGCGGGCTGCGCACTCATGAGCGTCGATGACTCCTCTTGGTTGAATACGATCGTACCAATCGTCTGGTTCACATGCTATAGATCCGGTCATAGAAACCGCGTGAAAAGAGAAAGCCGCGCGGTAACGCAAACAGTTCGTGCATTGCGCGCAGCGACTTCCGTGTCCGCGTTTTTTATCGACGCCCGTTTCGGATCACACCCCTTAACGCTCCCGCGCCAAGCATAAATCTCCCCTCGCCCCGATCCCTACGCTCCGCTTCTCATGTTTCCACGACCTCTCGCTCTTGACTTTTTGCCTAGATATACTATAATTTCGGTGTATGCCGATGTCGTCCATAAAGGAGCCCCCATGCCCCTTTGTTACCTTGCCGCCTTGTTACTTCGTTCCCGCCCCGCCGCCAGCGTCTTTTCGCCTTTTCACAGCTTCACCTTGTCACGCTGCCGGCCCGGCCTTTTTGTTGGTTTGTAACGGCGCCGCTTTGTCACGGCCTGCCGCCGACTACGGGAAAACCCTGAAGAACAGCAACCAGGGGGTGTGTATGCTTGAAGTTCTTGACGTCCTTCGGCTTTTGGGGGCTAAAGGCCGCTTCCTGACGGGCGCGGTTCTGATCTCCGTACACGCGCACGGGCGGGTCGGAATTCGTCGTGCAGGCAACAACGCACTGCTCGAGAGCAGTGGCACACGGCCGTCCGGTACAGGGCCCGGACGCTACAACGGGGGCACAGGGAAAAAACACGGCTCACAGAGCTGTGGCACACGGACATGCAAAACGGGCGTCCGCTGAAATTGCGGGCGCCCGTCTCGATTATCTCAGACTCATGACCTCGGCCGCTGACGATGACACGGCCGCGTCGGCCTTATCCCTGGTTCTTCATCGACTCGATCAGGATGTCGGCGATTTCCGGGCGGGTGAATTCGACCGGGGGGCGTTCGCCCTTGAGCAGCATCTCGCGGACCATCGTGCCGGAGAGGAAGACGCGGTCTTCCTTGGTGCTGTTGGTGGTCTTGTCGGAGGCCATGGCGCCGGACTTTTTGCACCAGAAGTTGTGCTCAAACTTGAGCGGGATGATGTCGAGTTCGTCGCGGGTGAATTCCTCGAAGATTTCCTGCGCGTCGTACGTGCCGTAATAGCTGCCGACGCCGGCGTGATCGCGGCCGACGATGAAGTGGCTGGCGCCGTAGTTTTTGCGGACGAGGGCGTGAAGGATCGCCTCGCGCGGGCCGGCGTAACGCATGGCGGCGGGCCAGACGCTCAGCAGCGTGTTTTTGGGGTTGTAGTAGTTGGCCAGGAGGACTTCGTAGCACTTCATGCGGACGTCGGCCGGGATGTCGCCCTTTTTGGTCTCGCCGACTAGCGGATGAACCAGCAGGCCGTCGACGATTTCGAGGGCGGTCTTGGTAATGTACTCGTGGGCGCGGTGGATCGGGTTGCGCGTCTGGAAAGCGACGACGCGACGCCAGCCTCGCTCTTCGAAAGTGGCGCGTGTCTGAGCGGGCGTCAGGCGGTACGTCGGGAATTCGGCGTCGTGGCGCGGCGTGAGGACTTCGAGCTTGCCGGCAAGGCAGACGTCGCCCTGGGCGTAGACGATTGAGACGCCGGGGTGAGCGTCGTCGGTCGTGCCGTAGGCCTTCTCGGCTTCCTTCTTTTTGTCGTGGGCGTATTTGCTCTCGACGGTCAAGACCGCCAGCGGGCGATCCTGGCCGTCCGTGAGCAGGACCTGGGCGCCGATGTCGATCTTGTCGGCCGCGGCTTTGTCGACCGAGCAGGTGATCGGCATGCTCCAGGGAGCTCCGCCGGCCAAGTGCATGCTGTCGCAGACGCCGTGGAAATCGGCTTCGTTCATGAAGCCATCGAGCGGGCTCATGGCGCCGACGGCGAGGAGTTCGAGATCGCACTGCTCGCGATCGGGCAGCGTGATGCGCGTCATGTTCGCGGAGGCTTTCTCCAGCTCGGCGCGGCGTGCGTCAGATACGACCAGATTTACCAATTTGCCGCCGTGAGGCGCGATCAAGCCCTGCTTGCTCATCAGATACTCCCAACAAATAAAGCGGTTTCGTTCATTTCGCCGTTCGGGCGTGTACACTCAAGCTGGGCAGTATAGGGGCTGCGAGCGAAAAACCCAAATCCTCGCAAGCGGATTGGCGCCGCCACTTTTCGTCAAGCCGGTTTACGGTTAGCTTATCCCCAATGAAGACCCTACTGAATTCAACGGAATTGGCGGCCGCGCTTGAGCGCATGGCCGATGAAATCATATCCGCGGCCCCGCCGGACACCCCGGTGGCGGTCGTTGGAATACGCCGTCGCGGGGAAACGCTGGCGAAACGTTTGGTGGCTCTGTTGGCGAGAAAAGGCTTGTCGCCGCAACACCAAGGCGTGCTCGATATCACTCTGTACCGCGACGACCTGACGACGATCGGTCCGGCCGCCGTCGTGCGCGGGACTGAGATCGACTTCGACATCACGGGGGCATGGGTCGTGCTGGTCGACGACGTGTTATACACGGGACGCTCGATTCGGGCGGCGTTGACGGCGTTGACGGATTTTGGGCGTGCTCGGGCGGTGCGTCTGGCGGTGCTGGTCGATCGCGGCTTGCGCGAGTTGCCGATACACGCGGATTTTGTGGGATTTCGTTGCGAGACGACGCCCGAAAACGTCGTTAACGTCAGGCTCACGGAAGACGACGGCGTCGATGAGGTCGAAGTGGAATGACGAACGCGGCAGTTGAACAAACGGTCTGGACGCGCAAGCACCTGCTGACTTTGAACGAACTCAGCCCCGAGGAGATTTTGTACATCCTCGACACGGCCGAGAGCTTCAAGGAGGTCTCGACGCGCAGCATCAAGAAAGTGCCGGCGTTGCGCGGCCGCGTGGTTTGCACCATGTTTTTTGAGGACAGTACGCGCACGCGGATGAGTTTCGCATTGGCGGCACAGCGTCTGTCGGCCGACATACTCGATTTTTCGGCGAAGATTTCGTCGGCGTCGAAGGGCGAATCGCTGCGCGACACGGCGAGGAACATCGAGGCGATGGGCGTCGATATTATGATCATTCGGCACAGTTCCGCGGGCTCGGCGTTCGAGTTGACTCAGGCGGTCGATTGCTGCGTGGTCAACGCGGGCGACGGCCAGCACGCTCACCCGACGCAAGCCTTGCTTGATCTGTTCACTATTCGCGAGCGCAAGGGTTGCATAGAGGGATTAAACGTGGCGATCGTGGGCGACGTCTCCCGCTCGCGCGTGGCGCGATCCGACATACGCGGGTTGATTAAGCTCGGCGCGAACGTGACGCTGGTCGGTCCGCCGACGTTGGCGCCGCGTTCATTCGAGCATTTTGGGGCCAGAGTCACGAGCAAGCTCGACGATATCTTGCCGGAAATGGACGTCGTCAGCATGTTGCGTATTCAGCAAGAGCGCACGGCCAGCGCCGTGTTTCCGTCGCTGCGCGAATACGTGCGTTTGTTCGGCATGAACGCGGAACGGCTGAAACGCTGCAAGCCGGATGTGCTGATCATGCATCCGGGTCCGGTGAACCGCGGCATCGAGTTGGCCGCCGACGTGGCCGACGGGCCGAACTCCAGCATTCTACGTCAGGTCGCAAACGGCTTGGCCGTGCGGATGGCGGTGCTGTTTCTCTGTCAGCAAGCCGCCGCGGAGCAATAAGCGTGGTGCAATTAGTGCGATTTTCATTTTTCCGCGGCGCGGCCGTCCGTGGCTACGTGCGGGCATTGCGTGGCGGGGACGGGTGTTGCAAAGACTCGCGTAATCCTCGGACTACGGCCGACACGGGGGTCGGCCGCTACTTGCTCGGTTCGCGTTCAGCGAATGAAGAGGCGCTCGTATGAGCGACAATCCCCTGGTTCCCGACGCCTCGCGCCGCCGCACGCCCGCGCAGAAGCGTCTGGATCGCGCTATATCCAACGACCAGGCGCGCGAGTCGTTCTGGCGGATGATACGGCTGGTGTTGCCGCACCGGCGTCGGATGGCGATCGGGATCATTCTGAGCATCATCGCGGGCATAACCTACGCCGGCGGGCTGGGCGGCATGCTGCCCGTCCTGAAAGTGCTGATCGAACAGGAAAACCTGCACGAATGGCTGTTGCAGCAAGCGGCCGAAACCGACGCGTGGTACGGCGGGTGGATGGAAACAGCGGCCCACTGGTTTCCCGCCGACAGCACCGCCGCGGCGCGTACGCATACTCTCGTCACTTTGCTGATCGTCCTCATCGGCGTGAATCTGCTGAGCAACGTGTGTCGGGTGTTTTCGCAGTATTTCGTGTTGTACGGCTCGCATCGCGTGGTGATGGACGTGCGGCGGAAGCTGTACCGCAAGACGCTGCACGTCTCGATGGACACGATGACGGGCGACGTATCGAGCCGGATCGCGCAGTTTCTGGCCGACGCGCGCGAGATTTATTTGGGGATCAGTACGCTGTTCGGGAAAGTGGCGCGCGAGCCGGTTAAGGCCGTTTGCGTGCTGGGGGTCGCCTTGGTAATCAACGCCAAGTTGACGCTGGTCGTGCTGGCGATCGCGCCGATCGCGGTGGGGACGTTGTGGTATTTCGGCCGGCGGATTCGCAAGGCGAATCTCAAATTACTCGAAGGTTACGGCCGCATGCTGGGCGGTTTGGACGAGACATTGCAGGGCATCGACGTGGTCAAGGGCTACGTGCGCGAGGGGCACGAACGCAAGCGCATGTGGCGGCTCGAACGCGGCATCATGAAGCAGCAGCTCAAGATGGCCTGGATCGAAGCCGCGGCCTCGCCGCTGATGGAAGTCATCGGCGTTGTCGTGGCGTCGGTCGCCATCGTCTGGCTGGCGAAACAAACCTTTGCCGGCACGATGGATACCAGCGATTTTCTGGTGATGGTCGCATTGTTGGCCGCCATGCTCGATCCGATTCGCAAGATCGCCAACGTTTACAACATCGTGCAGCGCAGCGGGGCGGCGGCTTCGCGCATTTTCGCGTTCATCGACGAGCCGGACGAATTGACGGTTCACGGCCGCAAGACGTTGGACGGCGTCGCTCCGCGTGAAATCGAGATCTCGAACGTCACGTTTCGTTATACGAGCGAACAGACGCCGGCGGCGCTGGACGGCGTGTCGCTGCGCGTTAAGGCCGGGGAGTGTTTGGCGTTCGTCGGGCCGAACGGCAGCGGCAAGTCGACGTTCGTGAAGTTGCTGCCGCGGCTGCTGACGCCGCAAGCGGGCGCCGTGACTATCGACGGGGTGGACGTGCGCGAGTTGAGCCTGCACAACCTGCGCGGGCAGATCGCGATGGTTTCGCAACGGCCCGTGATTTTCGCGCGCAGCGTGGTCGAAAACATCGCCTACGCCGACGAGTCGGCGTCGCTGGACGACATCCGCGCCGCGGCCGGTAAGGCTTTCGCGGCGGAGTTCATCGAGCAGTGGCCGGGCCAATATGAGACCGTGATGGGCGAGCACGGGGCGAGCGTCTCGGGCGGACAGCGGCAGCGAATCGCCATCGCGCGGGCGTTTTTGAAGAAAGCCTCGATTCTGATTTTTGACGAAGCGACCAGCGAGATCGACGCAGAAAGCGAGCGGAAGATTCACACGGCTCTGGACGAGTTGCGTCAGGGGAAGACGACGTTCCTGGTGGCGCATCGTCACACGGTGATGGACATGGCCGAACGGATCGTGGTGATGGACGCGGGCCGGATCGTGGACGTCGGCGCCAAGGCGGAATTACTCGAGCGCTGTCCGCTGTTCGCGGCGCTCTACCGCTCGCCGGAAGCGATATAGCAGGCTGTGCGAAGCAGCGGCCGACTTACGGCGTCGGCCGTTATCCATCAGAGGGCCGAGCGTCAGCGAGCGGGCGTGGTTACACAGCCGAGGGCGGCTGTGCTACACTTACTGCAAGGCTGCTACTTAAAACGCAATCTGCTTTTTGGACAGGAATCCGAATGAATAAGCACGGCGACCTAAATCTCGAAGTCTTTGTGGAACCCTCGTTCGGCGAGAACGGATATCTTCTATGGCGCAACGGCGAGCCCGATTGCTGGATCGTCGATCCCGGTCTCCCGCCGCAACAACCTAACCAGATCGCCGCCGCGATCGAACAACACCAGCTGACTCCTCGGGCGATACTGGTGACGCACGGACACGCGGACCACATCGGCGGGATCCCGACCATCCTGCAACTGTTGGGCGACGTGCCGATCGTATGTCCGAAAGGCGAGGAACAATTGTTGGTCGATCCGGCGGAAAATCTGTCCGCCTCGCTGGGACTCCCGATCAGCGTTCCAGAGCCGGATCAGATCGTCGAACCGGGCGAGGTGCTGGCCCTGGCCGATCTGGAGTGGCGCGTGCTCGACGTGTCCGGGCACTCGCCGGGCGGGGCGGCGTATTATTGCGAACAGGCGGGGGTGGTCCTGGTCGGCGACGCGATTATCTCGGACAGCATCGGCCGCACCGATTTTCCTCACAGCAATCACAAGCAATTCATCACCAACATCCGCGAAAACCTGCTCTCGCTGCCCGACGAGACGATGCTCTACTCCGGGCACGGAGAGGAAATGACAATCGGGCACGTTTGCGAATACAATATGGTTCTGCGCCAGGAACTGAAACAATGGTAAACAAACGATCGATGCGGCTATTGCTTCAGATAGCGCCCGCCCTCCTCGTCTTGACGCTGGCGGCGGGCTGCCAGAACAAACGAACCAACATCGCCGGTACGTTCCCGATCGGCGGCATGGCCGATCCCTGGATATTGGAAGGCACGGTTTGGAGCGGGGATCCGGAGCAAGCGGCCGAAGGCGTCGGCGAAGACGCCGAGCCGTGGTCGGCTTTCGAACCCCAGCGCGTGTGGCTGGCCGTCTATCGTCACGACATTCGCCTTAGACACACACTGGTAATACGCGCCTGGGCCTTCGCGTCTCAGGAGCAGGCCCGCCAAGCTTACCTGCACTTCCAGCCGAACGTGCCCGAACCGCTCAAAGCCGGCGACGAGGGTTGTTGGACGAAGGACGGCGTGCTGGTGCTGTGGGGACGGATGGTTTTCGACATTTTCGGCCGCGGCCCCGGGCGCCTGGCCAGTCCCGAGCAGGCCGTCTACCTGTGGGCGTTCTTAGAAAAGCGGATGCCGCCCGATTTGCCGCTTAATCCGGAATGATGGCGCGGAAAATCGTAATTTTTTTCGTCAGGCCGGTGCTCGCGGTCGGCTTCGTACTCTCGCTCGCGGGTTGCGAGCGAAAGCCGACAGCGAAACCAACGCTCGCCAAACCGGTCGCGCGCTTCGTCTCGTCGCTGCCCGACTACGTGCTCGAACCGATTGTGAACGAGGCGGAATGCGAACTTCCAAACTTGCGCATCGTCTCCGCCGCGCCGAGCGTCACTGAGATATGCAGCGCTCTGGGTTTGCGCGAGACCCTGGTCGGCCGAACGCGATACTGCGACTATCCGCCGGGGATCGAGGCGGTTTCATCGATTGGGGCGCTGATCGACGTGAATGTCGAGGTGTTGCTCGCTTTGCGTCCGGATCTAATTTTGGTTTCCGGTCAAAGCCGTTCGCAAATTGATCGCCTTAAACCGCTGGATTTGCGGATCGAAACGGTCCCCGACGCGAAACTGGACGACCTCTTCGCGGCGATCGCGCGCATCGGCGAATTAACGAGCCGCCCGCGAACCGCCGCGGCTCTGTGCGAGAGCATTCGAGGCGATCTGGCGCGCGTCGCCGAGCAATTCGCCGACGCGCCTCGTCGGCGGGTTCTGTTGCTGACGGGCACGCTCAACGATCCGCCGCGGCCGCCTTACGTGGCCGGTCCGGGTTCTTTTTATGACGTGTTGCTGAAACGAGCGGGACACGAGAATGTCGTGCCGGGCGAGCAAGGCGCCTTCGCGCCGCTCTCGCTCGAATTCATCATCCGGGCCGATCCGGAAATCGTCGTGGAACTCGATCCCGACGGCACGCAGCGCCCGCACGGCGACGCGGACGCGTTAGCGACATGGAGTAAAATCGGCGCTCTCAGAGCGGTCGGGCAAGAACGCGTCCACGTATTGACCGGGAATCAACACTATTTACTAGGCCCGCGCATCGCGCGTACCTTCGAAGCGATATGCAGGGCAATCGCCGGGAACACCGATGAACAGCCGTAAACACGACATCTCGACGCCCTGGCGCCTGCGTTGCGAACACCTGAGCGTGTCGCGCGGCGGACAGTGCGTATTGACGGATATCGATCTTGAAATAGCCGACGGCGAATGCGTTTCGCTGATCGGACCGAACGGATCCGGTAAGACCACGCTGATGCTAACGCTTTTGGGACTGCTGAAACGCAAGTCCGGCCGCGCGACGATCAACGACTGTCTGATCGGCGAGCTACCCGCCGGCGTGCGCGGTCGCTTCGCGGCGTACGTGCCGCAGACTGTCGAACGCATCCCGGCATTCAGCATTCGCGAGGCGGTCGCCGCCGGACGTTATCCGCACGTATCGCCTATGCGTCCGTTGTCACAGGCGGATTGGCGGCATGTCGATCAGGCGCTGGAGATGTGCGGGCTGACTTCGTTAGCCCATAGACGTCTGGATTCGGTCAGCGGGGGCGAACGTCAGAAGGCTCTGATCGCCGCCGCCGTCGCTCAGGACGCCCAGGTTCTCTTGCTGGACGAACCGAACACCGCGCTCGATCCGGCGTATCAGATTGAACTGGTCGGCATGCTGCGCGCCTGGCGCGACAAGGGCCGCGCCCTGGTGCTGATCAGCCACGATTTGCAACTGCCGGCGGCGTTGGGCGGGCGTTTGACGGCGTTGCGCGAGGGGCGCGTGGTCGCCGACGGGCTAGTCGGGGAGGTTCTGACGCCCGGGCGTTTGAGCGAGATTTACGGCGCGGATTTTGAGACGGCGCGGACGAGCGACGGGCGTGAGATCGTATTGCCGGATTGGCGGTCGGGGGCGGGGTAGCTCGCGGAATACGGCTGGCGAGACGGGCGCCGCTACCGACCTGGCGCCCCTCGCGGGGCGAAAGGCCCGAGCTTAGCGTAATGATTCCAGACGCAGCGGCTGTTGTCACGGCGGGGTTGGCTACACAAACTAACGCACTTTTCGGACTACGGCCGACACGGGGATCGGCCGCTACATTTCTGCGGCGTTACATTGTCGCGGACTACGGCGGGCGAGGCGCCCGCCGCTACTTTTCCTAGTCGCTATTTTTCCTAGTCGGAGGTTTCCGGGTTTACGGGGTTTTCCTGGGCTTCTGGTTTGGCTCCGCCGACGCGTTTTTCCTCTCCGCGCAGGAGGCGGGCGATGTTGCTCTTGTGCCGCACGATGATCAATGCGCCGAGCAAGACGGCGACACCGGCCAAGGGCCATAGTTCATGCAGGGTTAGTCGCGAGTCGAATTTCACATATACGAAAAATGCGACAGGGAAAGCCGTCGCCAGCGTCAGCGACCCGAGCGAGACCATGCCGGTCGAGAATCGCACAATCGCGTAGAGAACCAGCGCTGCCGCCATGGCGACGGTGTAGTAAGGAAATATGCCCAGCGCCACACCGATGGTCGTGGCGACGCCCTTGCCGCCGCTGAAATTGAGATAGAGCGGGAAGACGTGGCCCAGCACGGCCGCGACGCCGACGGCGATCCAGGCGACCAACATGCTCGAATCAACCGGCTTTTCTATTAGGATAAAGGAGGCCGCCAGCGTCGGGGCCAAGCCCTTGAGGATGTCCAGCGTCAGGCAGAGGTAGCCCCACTTCTTGCCGAGCACGCGGCCGGCGTTGGTGGCGCCGATGTTGCGACTGCCGTGTACGCGAATATCGACGCCATGCGCCAGGCCGATCAGCAGGCCGAACGGGACCGAGCCTAGCAGATAGGCGCCCAGGATGAACAAAATCGCAATCATTATCTCGTACGTTCGCGTGCCGGCGTAAGCCAGACTCCGCTTTTTAATAATCCACCGCCGAGGGCGGCTGTGCCACACGTTTGCTGGACGTTTTTCGCGTCGGTCGCGGTTTATCGTTCGCTCCAGTCGTCCAACAAAGACTATCGCCGATAACGCTCGTACGCCATGGGCGACGACTGGCGATATTTCAAGGCGGCCGCACGGCGCGAATCGCGCATATCTGTACAATATTTTGTCTGTTTCGGGCGCTGAATCGCGTCTTTACTTTTTGTACCAACACGAAAGGCGCATGCGCATGCATAAATATATCGCGGCGGCGTTAACGTTGTTTGTTTTAATCGACGCCGCTCCGGCGGACGACTGGCCCCAGTTTCGCGGTCCGCGTCGCGACGGCATTTCGCGTGAAACGGGCCTCTACCGCGAGTGGCCGCCCGAAGGCCCCAAAGTGCTCTGGACGCTCGAGGTCTGCCAGGGTTACGCCGCCGCGGCGATCGTCGGGGGCAAAGTTTATTTCAACGACTACAGCGAGCAGGATAAGGAGTGGTACGTCCGTTGCGTCAACCTGTCCGACGGCCAGGAACAGTGGCGCTACGCCGAGAAAAAACGCATCCGCCCAAATCACAGCATCACGCGCACGGTCCCCGCCGTCGATGACAAATATGTCTTCTCGTTCGATCCCAAAAGCGTGCTGCACTGCCTGAATGCCGAGACCGGCGTCGAAAACTGGCAGAAAAAATTCGTGCGCGAATATAAGACCAAGAATCCGCCTTGGTACAACGGCCAATGTCCGCTGATCGAATCCGACCGGCTAATCGTCGCGCCAGGCGGCGACGCGCTGATCGTCGCTTTCAATAAGGACACAGGCGATGAAATCTGGCGCACGCCCAATCCCGACAAATGGCCCATGGCGCACAGCTCAGTCATGGTCGCCGAACTGTGCGGCGTGAAGCAATACCTGTGGACCACGCTGATGGGCGTGGTCGGCGTCGCGGCGGACGACGGACGCATTCTGTGGACGCTGCCGTGGAAATTTAATCTCGCGGTCGCCCCGTCGCCCGTGCCGATCGACGATCAGCGCGTATTCGCTACCTCAGGCTACGACGCCGACAGCGTTATGATTAAGCTTTCGCGCGAGGGCGACGCCTTCAAGGCCGAAGCGGCGTTCTCGTTCGGCTCGGAGTTCTGGAACTCGGAATGTCACACGCCGATCGTCTGGACTAATCACCTGTTCGCGGTCGGCAAGAAAAAACGCGGCTTGTTCACATGTCTCGATTTCGACGGCGCGCAGGTCTGGACCAGCCGCGGCCATTCGTCGTACGGCCTGGGCAGTTACATACTCGCCGACGGCATGTTTTACATTCTCGAAGGCGACTCGGGCGTGCTACGGCTGCTCGAAGCGAGCACGACGGAATGCAAGCAACTGGCACAGGCGCAACTGTTGCACGGGCACGACGTCTGGGCGCCGCTGGCGTTGTCGGACGGCAAATTAGTCATCCGCGACATGACAACAATGATCTGCGTGGAAGTCGGCCCCCCGGGCATCGTCGGTGAATAGAATAATGCGGCGCACGCATGCGGTTGTGTTGGTGTTGCTTTATTCGCATCCTCGGCGGGCGAGGCGTCCGCCGCTACATTCGTCGGGCATGGAGCCCCGACGCTACCCGCTCGCCGGGGCGCTGATTGGCTGCGCGTACCACGGCTCTACGCGGTTCTTGTGTAAACGATGAGGCTGTCATGAAATATCATAAAGAGCGCGTTATCAGCGGACCTGGGGTGGAGGGCGCCGAATTCGCCCAGGCGCTGCGCGGTTTGGCGGTCGATGCGCACGACCGCCTGTACGCGGTCGGCGACTCGAAAGTCGTGGTCTTCACGCCTCAGGGCAAAGCCCTGAAAACATGGATGACAGAACGACCGGGATTCTGCGCAGCCGTCTCGCCGGACGAAAAAATATATGTCGGCGAGCAAGGACAGGTGCAAGTCTTCGACGCCGAGGGGAAGCTGCTCGACACATGGCGCGACGAGCAAAGAATGCAGCTCGTCTGCTCGATCGACTTCGCGAGCGACGCCGTCCTGCTGGCCGACGTCGGGCAGCGCTGCATTCGCCGCTACGACAAGACCGGTCGGCACGTGGGCGACATCGGCCGCGACAATCGGATGAAGGGATTCCTCATTCCCAATCGCCAACTGGATTTCGTCGTGGACGCGAAAAACGTCATTCATGCATGCAATCCCGGCAAACATCGTGTTGAGCATTACAGTTTGGAAGGGAAGCTGCTCGGGCGCTTCGGACGTTTCGGCGGCGGCAGCGATCCGACCGGTTTCACAGGCTGCTGCAATCCGACGAACGTGGCGTTGCTCTCAGGCGGCCGTTTTGCAGTAACCACCAAGGCCGAGCCGTTGGTGAAAATTTATTCGCCGGAAGGAAAAATGCTGGCGTTGTTCGGCGCGGGGGATTTTGACCCGGGTTGCAAGAACATGGACGCGGCGGTCGACTCTACCGACCGCATTTACGTAATCGACACCGTGAATCTTCGAATTATCGTATATGCTCCCGATAAACCCGAAGCATCAACCGACGGGGACGATCGCAAGGCGGGCAAGCCATGAAAGAAAAACCCACGCGACGTGAAGTGCTGAAACACACGGCGCGCGGCGTCGCCGCCGTCGGCGTCGGCGGGCTTGGTTTCTATCTCGTAAAAAAGGCCGGCGGCGACAACGTCTGGCAAATTGACGTGGAGAAATGCGTCAACAGCAAGCTTGGCGTTCACGGGGTCGAGGTTTGCGACTTGTGCGCGCTGGAATGCGTGCTGCCGTTGTCGGCCGTACGCGCCGTCAACGAATATTCGAAGTGCGGGCGGTGTTACATCTGTCCGGCGTATTTCGACATCAAGAGCGCTATTGACGATGAAGGGCTGCCCAGCAAAAAGCTTTGCCCGCGCGACGCAATCATCCGTAAACCAATCGGCTGGATCGATCCGGACGATCCGGCGAACAACTTCTACGAGTACATCATCGACGATAAGCTCTGCAACGGCTGCGGCAAATGCGTGATGGGCTGCAAGGAACCGGCGGGATTGAGTTCGATCCGCCTTGAAGTCCGCTACGAATTATGCCTGGACTGCAACCGCTGCGCCATCGCCCAGGCATGTCCGGACGAGGCTTACGTGCGCGAGCCTTTTCAGAAACGCGAGGTAGACGCTTGAGCTTCGGGGTTTTGACGAATATCAGAAGCAAATGCGCACGGGCGTCTTCCACGCTCAAAGTCAAGCCTTCGACTATCCACGGCGGGCGAGGCGCCCGCCGCTACATTGCTTCTCTCCCGCTGACGTTTGCTCGTCAATCGATCGCGCCATGTCTATTCATGGGCTTGATTGTTGCGAGCTTATTTGTCTTTCCGTCGCCGGCCGACGCTCAACAAATCGATTACTCCCGCCCGGTCGACGCCGCTCCACAACCCGACGACATCGGCGAGAATTACGTCCTGCCCATCGTGCAGCAATCCATGCCGCGACCCGCCTGGCGCGAGATTATCGACTTGGCGGCACTGACCGGCGCCATGGCACTCGGCGTCTGGATCGTCATCTACCGTCGAAATCGCCGCGAGACCGTGTTCCTGACTGTCGCGTGTTTGCTCTATTTCGGTCTCTACCGCGAAGGCTGCATCTGTGCCATCGGCGCGATCCAGAACATCGTTGTGGCGCTGACCGAGCCGCACTACGCCGCTTCGTATTTCGTCATCGGCTTCTTCCTGCTGCCTCTGATCGCGGCGTTGCTGTTCGGGCGCGTGTTTTGCGGCGGCGTGTGTCCGCTGGGAGCTATCCAGGAACTCGTCACGATGTGGCCGATCCACGTGCCGCGTCTGCTCGACAAGATTCTCGGATCGTTCAAATGGATCTACCTGGGCCTGGCGATCTGGTTCGCGGCGGGGCCGGCGGAGACGCGTGATTTCATCATTTGCCGTTTCGATCCGTTCGTCGGATTTTTTCGCTTCACCGGCCCGCTGCACATGATGCTGATCGGCGCCGGATTTCTGATTCTGGGGCTCTTCATCGGTCGCCCATATTGCCGCTATTTGTGTCCGTACGGGGCTCTGCTGTCGCTGGTTTCGCGCGTGTCTTGGCGCGGCGTGACGATTACGCCGGACAAGGAGCTGGATTGCGGGCTATGCGCGGAGTCGTGCCCATACGGCGCGATTAAGGATCTGCGGGCGGAAAGCGGTTCGTGTTTTTATTGCGCGCGTTGCTTCAATACATGTCCGCGACAGCGCGTGCTCGACCGACCAGACGAAGCGGCCGAGGAGACGTTCGCCTCATGAACGCCGGCGTCAAAAAGAACGTCGCCCTGCTGCTGACCGGCTTCGCGGGTCTGGTAGTGCTCGGCGTGGGCGGACTGTTGTCGGTTGAGGCCGCCGCCGCCGCGCTACAGTTGACCGAGGATGAAGCCCTGATCGATCGGCTCACGCTCGAAGCTCAAACTCAGATCGAATTTTCCGCGAAGGTACACGACGAGTGGAATCATCAAACCTCGGCGTCGCTCGAACGCGACGCGCGCCGCGTGTACTACGCCCCGGTCCTGGTGCTGGCGGCGGTTATGTTCGTCGTCGGGTGCAAATGGTTGATCGAACTGCGCGGGCCGCGCGTCGTGCTGCCCGCGAACCTGCGAAAGTTATGTACTGCTCCCGCCAGCGAGCCCGAGACCAAGCACGAATGCGAGCGTGCGGAATCCGGGTCAATCTCGCTGCCGGTCGTCGAGGACATCGATCTCGTCCCGGTCGATGAGATCACGGCGCGCGTCGGACGCGAATCAAACGCCGTCATCCCGATCCTCCAAGCGGTTCAGGAACACTATCGCTACCTGCCCGAGCCGGCGCTGCGCCGCGTGTGCGAACTGACCGAAATCACGCCCGGGCAGCTAATCGGCGTCACGTCGTTCTACACGCAATTTCGCCGCACGCCGGTGGGCGAGCACCTGGTCAAAATGTGCGTGGGCACCGCGTGCCATGTCGCCGGGGCCGAACGCGTCGCGGACGAGATGCGGCGGCATCTCGGCATCGCACCGAGCGACGACACCGATCCGGCCCGCAAGTTCACGATCGAACCGGTCGCCTGCATGGGTTGTTGCACGCTGGCGCCGGTGGCGCAGCTCGACGGCGTGACGCACGGACATCTTCAGACGCACTCGGCGTTGACCATGCTCGACGAAGCATTGCAGCCGAAATCCAACGGCGACCTGAAGAAATCCGCGATAATCGACGAGAGCGAGCTTCAACCAACCGCCGGCGAGGTCCGCATCGGGTTGGGTTCGTGTTGCATCGCCAGCGGCAGCGGCGACGTGCATTCCGCCATGAAGGCGGCTCTCGCAACGACCGGGGTCAAGCCGAACGTCAAGCGCGTCGGCTGCGTCGGCATGTGCCACCAGACGCCACTGGTGGAAATCGACCTGCCCGGCCGGCCGTCGGCGCGCTACGCTTGCGTCCAAGCTGAAGACGTCAAGCCGATCGTGCGACGGCATTTCAAGCCGTCCGGTTTCGGTCGTCGCCTGCGCGAAAACGTAACGCACACGATCGCACATCTGTTCGACGGAACGGCGACCGAGGTTGTCCGACGCCGGGCGATCGAGCCGCGCGATCCGCCGGTGGCCGCGTTCCTCGGCCCGCAGAAACACATCGCCACCGAATTGTGCGGCGTGCTCGATCCGTGCGATCTCGACGAATATCTCGGCTACGACGGCTTTAAGGCGCTCGAACGCTGTTTGAACGAAATGTCGTCCGAGGAAGTCATCGAGCAGATCGACGCCAGCGGACTGCGCGGCCGCGGCGGCGCCGGCTTTCCGACCGGCGTCAAATGGGCACGCGTGCGCGAGGCCGAGGGCGACAAGAAATACATCATCTGCAACGGCGACGAGGGCGATCCCGGCGCGTTTATGGACCGCATGTTGATGGAGTCGTATCCGTATCGCATTATCGAGGGCGTCGCCGTCGCCGCCCTGACCGTCGGCGCCGACGAAGGCGTTTTCTATATACGACACGAATACCCGCTGGCCGTGCAACGTATCCGCGAAGCGCTGGCGGAGTGCGAGCGGCGCGGCTTCCTCGGCGACGACGTCATGGGCTCCGGCCGCAAGCTGCATCTGCGCATCATGGAGGGCGCCGGGGCGTTCGTCTGCGGCGAGGAGACGGCGTTGATCGCGTCAATCGAGGGACGCCGCGGCACGCCAAAGCTGCGCCCGCCCTACCCGGCCCAGAGCGGCTTGTGGGGCAAGCCGACGCTGGTCAGCAATGTCGAAACCTACGCGACGGTCCCGTGGATCATCCGCAACGGCGCCGAGGCTTTCGCCGCGCTGGGAACCGAAAAAAGCAAGGGTACGAAAGTCTTCGCGCTGGCCGGCAAGGTGGCGCGCGGCGGCCTGATCGAAGTCCCGATGGGCGTTACCATCCGACAGGTCGTCGAGGACATCGGCGGCGGGGCAAAAGTCGAGAACACGGCCGCCGGCGTTATTCAACAGCGTTTCAAGGCCGTACAGATCGGCGGTCCCTCGGGCGGTTGCGTGCCCGCCGAAATGGCCGACACGCCGATCGACTTCGAGGCCTTGGCCGAGGTCGGGGCCATCATGGGCTCGGGCGGTTTGGTCGTGATGGACGAGACCGATTGCATGGTGGACATCGCCCGCTACTTCATCTCGTTCACGCAGGAGCAGTCGTGCGGGCAATGCACGCCCTGCCGGGTCGGTACGCGGCGGATGCTCGAAATTCTGGATCGACTTTGCGAGGGCAAGGGTCGCCGCGACGATCTGACGCAGCTTGAAGAGTTGGCGACGGCGATCAAGGCCGGCAGTCTGTGCGGGCTCGGCACTACGGCGCCGAATCCCGTGTTGACCACGTTGCGTTATTATCGCGACGAGTATGAAGCGCACCTGGAGGGACGCTGCCCCGCCGGCAAGTGCAAGGCGCTGATCGAGTACGTCATCGACGACACATGCACGGGCTGCACGCTTTGCGCGCAACAATGCCCGGTCGGGGCGATCCCGATGGCGCCGTACGAAAAGCACGTAATTGACAGCGAGGTCTGCACGCGTTGTGACACTTGCCGCATCACGTGCCCGGAGAATTCTATAAAGATTATGTAGCGACCGGGCGCCGCACAGGAAATAAAAATGCCGACCGTACTCATCGACAATCGCGAAGTAACCGTCCCGTCGGGCGCCACGTTGCTCGACGCCGCACGCACGCTCGGTATCGACGTCCCGACACTGTGTTTTTGCGAGGGCTTACCGCCAAACACGACATGCATGGTCTGCGTAATGAAGGTTCGCCGCGATTCGGATAATAATCACGCCGGCAAGCTCCTGCCGTCGTGCGCCACGCTCGCGGCCGACGGCATGACCGTCGAAAGCGACACCGAGGAGGTGCGCAAGGCTCGCCGCATGTCGCTCGACCTGCTGCTCAGCGACCACTCCTCCGAATGCAGCGCCGCGTGTCAATTCGCGGACCGTTTTGATACGGATATTCCGAAGATGATTCGCGCGATCGCGGACGACCGACTCGAGGAGGGGATCGCCGTTCTCAGACAGGCCGTGCCGCTGGCGGGCGTGTTGTCGCGCACGTCTCGCGAAAACAGCGAGGGCGGCTGCCGGCGCCTGGTGATTGACGAAGCCGTCGGAATCGGGTTGCTGAAACGTTACGTGGCGGACAAGGATCTGGACTCTCCGGCGCCATATTCGCCGCCGTGCAAACCGACTTCCGGTAAGGGCGTAGCAATAATCGGCGCCGGGCCGGCGGGGCTTTCTGCCGCATATTTTCTGCGACAATACGGACACGCCTGCACGCTGTTCGACCGCGGCAAGGCGCCCGGCGGTTCGCTGAACGCAATTTCTCAAGAAATTTTGCCGCGGGATTTGCTCGCGAAGGAAATCGAACTTATTAAGAAACTCGGCGCGACTTTTGAGCAGAGTACGGACTATGTAGCGGCCGACGCCCCTGTCGGCCGTAGTCCGGAAGTTACGCAAGCTTCTGAAGCAACCGCCCCCCCCGTCGATCAGAACCCCGAGCGTCAGCGAGCGGGCCGCGATGCCGACACAGCCGAAGGCGGCCATGCTACACGCCTGCTGCTCGAAAAATACGACGCTGTCTTGATTGCGACCGGCAAATCCGACACCCCCAGATCGATCAATAAAACTACCCACGAAACCGACACTACCGGCGTCTTCGCCGCCGGCGACGTTGTGCGCCCGCACTCCGACCCGGCTCGCGCCGCCGCCGCCGGCAAATCCGCCGCTCATTGCATCGATCAATATCTGCGCGGCGTCACGATCACGGGGCGTCAAAAACTATTCGCCCTGGGCGTCGGGCGGCCGAGCAACGAGGAGAGCGCGGCCTTGATGGTGGATACAAATGCCGCCTCGCGCGTACTCGCGCGACAAGCGGACGGCGGCTTGTCCAAAGCCGAAGCCGTCCTCGAAGCACAACGCTGCATGCATTGCGACTGCCGCGCTACAGCTCATTGCAAGCTGCGTGCATACGCCGAGCAATACGGCGCCGACGCGAAGCGTTTCAAGGGCGAACGCCGACGTACGGAACGGATCACGGCTCATCCTGACATCGTTTATGAGCCGGGTAAGTGCATCCTGTGCGGCATCTGCGTGCAGTTTGCCGAGCAGCAGCGCGAGCCGCTCGGTCTGACGCACGTCGGTCGGGGCTTTGATCTAAAAATCACGGTCCCGTTCGATGAATCCATGGATAAGGCTCTCAGTGCCGCCGCCCGTCAGTGCGTGGAGAACTGTCCAACCGGGGCGCTGGCGTGGAAAAGAGAAGACTCTTCGCGTTGAGTGAGCGCGGATGCTCCGACCTTATCACTTTATAACTTTATCACCTTGCCACCCTGCCGGACTACGGCCGACACGGGTTTGGCCGCTGCTTTGTAGCGGCCCGTTAAGTCACCTTGCGATAGCCGCCCGAATCGTCCTTTACCAGCTTGGTGAATCCCTTTTCCTTCAGGTTGCGGTCGCTCAGCATGGATTTCTCGCCGCGCGTGTTGATCGCGCAGCGTGAGATGATCCGTTCGATCGGCTGGCCGCACTCGGGGCACTTTTTGAGCGCGTCGTCGCTCATGGATTGTTGAACCTCGAACGGCGTGCGGCAAATCTCGCATCCCTGCTCGGGTTTTCTCGCTTGGTATTCGTATGTCGGCAAAACCTACCCTCAATAATCGTCGCGTTTCACTCCCCATGATTATACACTCCCCGTCGTCCCTTGAAATCCGTACAATCGAACGTGCCGCCGCTCGACCAGGATTACGGCGGGAACGGAGAGCACCGCATGAACGACAGCATCAAAACCGCCCTGCTGGACAGCATGAAGAATC
>Ga0180434_10002495_pt1 | contig 24415 bp, 13 predicted proteins | sample SS_ome_7_FD_132453 | JGI IMG/M metagenome (GOLD analysis project Ga0180434, IMG submission 132453) | Hypersaline lake sediment archaeal communities from the Salton Sea, California, USA - SS_1_D_2 metaG | ecosystem: Environmental > Aquatic > Non-marine Saline and Alkaline > Hypersaline >... | reverse complement strand
GCCGTCCAGACGCCCGACGACGTACCGCTCGGCAACGTCGTGTCCGACGGCCGGCGATTCTTCGTCCTTGGGGCCGGGCAGGTGTACGGCCTGGCCGACGGCAAGGCGTACCTGGCGGAACTCGACCGGACGGTGACGACCGTGGCGAAGGACCTGGAGCCTGCCCTCGAGCAGTTGAAGGAAACCGAACGCGAATTGGAGGCCGAACGCAAGCGGGGGGCCGGCCTGGCCCGGCCCATCATGGACGCCGATCATCTCCTGGCCGCCCTCCGGAGCAAGCAGGAGACGTTGCTCGACCAGGTCGCATCGCTGGACCGCGAGATTGCCGACCTCCAGAAGCAGCGGGCCGAGGTGGCAGCCGAGGGCGGCGCCCCGCCGGGCGACCCCGCGACGGCGGCGGCCCGGCTCCGGGCACTCGATGCCGAGATCGCCGAGAAGACCGCCCGCCGGGCCGACCTGGCGGCCGAGCAGGAACCGCTGCCGCAGCGCATCGACCAGGCCCAAAAAGGGCTCGAACAACTCCGGACCCGGCAGGCCGCCTCCAACGATCGCGTCGAGCAACTGAAAGGGCAGAAGGCCAGCCGGGAGGGGAAGGTCGGCAACATCCGCAAACGGCTCATGCACGCCTGCTTCGCCCGGGGGCGGATAGAAACCGGCTTCGATCGGCACGACCAGGCCGTCCGCACGTACCAGGTGGCATTCGGTGCCGCCGGCGATTCCACGTGGCGCGACGAGGCCCGGCTGGCCCTCGTCAAGGCGTACGTGGTCAAGGCGCAGGCCGCGGTGCCGGAGGTTGCGCTGGCCGACCTGGCCGAGGCCGGGAAGGTGGCCCGCGCCCCCCGCGAAACGCTGCTTGTCCGCCAGGCGACGGCGGTGGCGTACGAACGGGCCGATCAGCCCGAACGCGCCCTGGAGATGTACCTGGCGGCGCTGAAGGGCGGCGGCGACGCTCTGGTGGACGTGGGCGACGACGTGGAGTCGTGGACGGTGTCGCCGATGAGCGTGGCGGCCAATGGCCTCAAGACGCTGGTGGCGGCGTATCCGGACCGCCTGGCCGGCAAGGTCCAGCCGCTCGCCCGGCAGATGCTGGAGCAGGCCCGGCAGAAAGGTGACGCGAAGGCCCTCCGGGCGGTCTTCCGGACGTTCCAGGGCACCGCGGAATCGATGGCAGCCGGGATGGAGGCGGCCGAGGCGGCTGCCAAGTCCGAGTCCTTCGAGGCGGCCGAACTCTTCCTCCACGACATGCTCCGGAGCGAGAACCGTGCGGCCCAGGCCGCCGGGCTGGCCTGCCTGGCCCGCCTGCATCACGGCCTGGGATGGACGGCCCAGGCGCGCGGCGAATGGCGTCGCTTGGCGGAGGAGTATGCCGACGTCACGATTCCGTTCGATGGCGAGAGGGTGGTGGCAGGCGATCTGGCCCGCGGCCGGCTGGCCGATCCGGCGGTGGCGGAGGCCGAGGGCCCCGCCCTCACGCTGCCTCCCCCGCCGTGGGAACTGCTGTGGAAGACCGAGGGGAACACGGCCCGGCCGTACGTGCTTGACCCCGATGAGTTGAGCGACTTCGGCCGGCCGAACGCCTCGCAGTTCCTGCTCCAGCACGTGATCCTGTGGATGTTCGGCAACCCGCAGCGCCTCCAGTGCCGGCGCCTGCGCGACGGCCAGGTCGTCTACGAGAATCAGGGGGTCAACCAGGCGCTGGTCCTGGGCCGGCACGACAGCCGCGAAGGCCACGTGGCGATCTCGCAGCGCGGCAACGAACTGACGGCCGTGGGGCTCGTCACCGGCGAGGTCCTGTGGAGCGAGGCCGCATCCAAGAAGATTGCGGCCACGTCCGCCACCCGGGCGATCCTGATGCGGCAGATGCAGATCATGATGATGCAGGGCAACGTCCAACTGGCGGCCATGCTGTACGGAGGGCTTAACGTGGGGCGCCTGCCCACCGGCACCCTCATCGGCCGGCCCGACCCGCAATCGGTCCGCGTGGCGGACCTGGCCACCGGCGACGTCCTGTGGGAGCGGTCCTTCCGCCGGCAGACGGTCTCCGGCGTCCAGGAAGCCGGACGGTACATCGGCCTCGTCATGGACGGCGGGAAGGAACTGATCGTCTGCGACACCCTGACCGGCGCCGTGGTGAACCGGGTCCAGGTGGAATCGACCATTCCGAACAGCGGGCTCGTGCTGGCCGGCGACGGGTTCCTGGAGGTTATTCACGATCCCCAGGCCAACACGTTCGTGCTCCGCCGACGGGACCTGGCGGCCGGCAAGGTGCTGTGGGCGACCGAACCGGCCCAGTCGCTTCCCCAGATTCGCGTCCTCGACCGGGGGAACCTGTGCCTGCTTCAGCGGGGCAGCGACCCGTTCGAGGTCCGCGACCTCGACACCGGCAAGGTCCTGCTCCGGTGCGACGTCGAGAAGGACCGGCCCACCAACATCTCCGACGTGGCGCTCGGGGCGAAGGACCGGCTGCTGTACATCACCTCGCGCTCGGGCGGCAACAACCTCGATATCTTCGACCTGAAGACCGGGCAGCGCGCGGGTCACTACACGTTCGGCGACGGCCCGTACCACCGGTACCTGCCGGCCGCGCTGTACGCGTCCTGTGGTGAGTACCTGCCGTGGGCCGAACGCGACCCGCCCGAGCGCATCAACAATGGCAAGGCCCTCCGGTACAACAACCTGTACACGGTGCGGTTCGTGCGGCGGTCGGACGGCAAGCCGGCCGAGGGCGTGACGCTGAAGTCGCCCTCGCGGGAGGACGGCAAGTTCGAGCACCTGTCGAGCATCCTGTGCCAGGACGGTGTCCTGCTGGTCATTACCTCGCGGGGCGTCGAGGCGTACGGCAAGGCGCCGCCCAAACCGAAAGTGATTCCCGCCGAGTAGGGAGCCTTCGTGTGCATCGCATGCGTCTTCTCGTGCTGGCCGTGACGGTCCTGGCGTTCGGGACGTCGGCCCGGTGCCTGGCGGCCGGGGGGAGCAGCGCCGCCCGGCCCGAGATGATCACCGCCGAGACCGAGAAGGCCATCGAGGCCGGTCTGGCGTACCTGGCCCGGACGCAGGCCCGCAACGGCTCCTGGCGCAGCCGGACCAACTACGGCGTGTACCCGGTGGCGATGACGGGGCTGGCGGGCCTGGCCCTGATGGCGGGCGGGAACACGACCAGCGAGGGGCCCTACGCCGACAACGTCCGCCGGGCCGTCCACTTCGTCCTCAGCCAGGCCGCCCGCAACGGCCTCATCGCCGCCATGGAAGAGGAAAGCCGGTCGATGTACGGTCACGGGTTCGGCATGCTGTTTCTGGCCCAGGCGTACGGGACGGAGCAGGACCCGGAACTCCAGCGCGACATCTACCGCGTGCTGGTCCGCGGCATCATGCTGACGGCCCGGAGCCAGTCGGCCGACGGCGGCTGGCTGTACACGCCCGACGCAAACAGCGACGAGGGATCCGTCACGGTCACGCAGATTCAGGCCCTGCGTGCCTGCCGGAACGCCGGCATCAAGGTCCCCAAGTCGACCATCGAACGGGCCGCCGCGTACATTGAAAAGTGTGCCAACCCGGACGGCGGAATCAGTTACTCGCTCCGCAACCGGGGGCAGAGCCGGGGGCCCATCACGGCCGCCGCCGTCGCGGTCCTGTACAACGCCGGCCAGTACGAGAACCCCGTCGCCCACAAGGCCCTGGAATACACCAAGCGCAACCTGGAAGCCGGCGGCTCGCGGATCTTCTCCGGCCACCAGTGCTATGCCATGCTCTACGCCGGCCAGGCGATGTACCTGTCGAGCGAAGAGAACTGGAAGTGGTTCTTCTCGAAGTATCGCGATGACCTGGTCCGACAACAGGACAAGGACGGCAGTTGGCCGGGTGACAGCGTCGGCGAGGTGTACGGCACCGCGACGACGCTGATCATCCTGCAACTGCCCTACCGGTACCTGCCGATTCTCCAGCGCTAGAAGGAGCCGTGCACGCATGAGCCAGACGCCCGCCGACCCGAACGCGAACACGTCGCAGCCGCTGGGGCGCGACGACCTCCAGGAACTCTCGCGCCTCAAGGAGGCCCATGCCCGCGTCAAGCAGCAACTGGCCCGGGTCATCGTCGGTCAGGAGGAGGTGCTCGACCAACTCCTGATTGCCATCTTCAGCCAGGGCCACTGTATCCTCGAGGGCGTGCCGGGCCTGGCGAAGACCCTCATGGTCAGCACGCTGGCCTCGGGGCTGCAACTGTCGTTCCACCGCATCCAGTTCACGCCGGACCTGATGCCGTCGGATATCACCGGCACCGACGTCATCCAGGAGAACAAGTCCACCGGCGAACGGGCCCTGCGGTTCATCCACGGGCCCATCTTCGCCAACGTCATCCTGGCCGACGAGATCAACCGTACGCCGCCCAAGACCCAGGCGGCCCTGCTTGAGGCTATGCAGGAACGTCAGGTGACCGCCGGCGGCACCCGGCACGTCCTGCCGGTGCCGTTCTTTGTCCTGGCGACCCAGAACCCCATCGAGCAGGAGGGCACCTACCCGCTGCCCGAGGCCCAGCAGGACCGGTTCATGTTTAAACTGTTCGTCCGGTACCCGAGTTTCGAGGAGGAGTACCGCATCGCCGAGACCACCACGGCCATCTTCAGCCTGGAGGTGGACGAGGTGTTGACGAGCGACGAGATCCTCCGCCTCCAGGAAATCGTCCGCCGCGTGCCCGTGCCGAAACACGTCATCGAGTACGCCCTGCACCTGGTGCGCGCCACCCGCGTGGGCGAGGGCGGCGTCCCCGATTTCGTCAACGAATGGGTGACCTGGGGCGCCGGGCCGCGGGCGTGCCAGTACCTGCTGCTGGGCGGCAAGGCCCGCGCCGCCCTCGAGGGGCGGACCTTCGTCACCACCGACGATGTCCGGGCGGTGGCCCACCCGGTCATGCGGCACCGGATCATCACGAACTTCCAGGCCGAGTCCGAAGGCGTCACGCCCGACACCATCGTCGACCGGCTGATCGAAACCATCAGCGACCCGTCGGGCACGGGCGACATGCCCGCGGAAGCCGCCCGGGCCTTCGGCGAATAAGGGCGCGAGGCGTAATTTAACCGCCGGGCTTGCCCGGCGCGTGTTGTTGGCGAGCAGAGCAGGGAGACGTCATCCGTGACCAACCCGACGGGCCGTCAGTACCTGGACCCCAAGGTCCTCAACCGCATCGCCCGGCTCGACGTGCGCGCCCGGACCGTCGTCGAGGGCTTCATCAGCGGCTTGCACAAGAGCCCGTACCAGGGCTACTCCGTCGAGTTCGCCACCCACCGCGAGTACGTTCACGGTGACGATATCAAGCACATCGACTGGAAAGTCTGGGCTCGGGCCGACCGCTACTACATCAAGCAGTACGAGGAGGAAACGAACCTCCAGAGCACGGTCCTTCTGGACGCCAGCAAGAGCATGCGCTACGGTGAGGCGTCCCGCGACGGGCGGATGAGCAAATTCGACTACGCGGCCACCGTCGCGGCGTCGCTGGCGTACCTGCTCCAGCAGCAGCAGGATGCCGTGGGCCTGGTGACGTTCGACACCGAGGTCCGCCGCACCCTGCCGCCGTCGAGCCATCCGAGCCACCTCAAACTCCTCCTGCACGAACTGAGCCAGACCGAGCCCGACCATCTGACCGATGTGGCCGACGTCTTCCATCGGCTGGCCGAGCAGATTCCGCGGCGCGGCCTGGTCGTCCTGCTGTCGGACCTGTTCCTGGACCTCGATTCGCTTCGGCGGTCGCTCCAGCACTTCCGGCACAAGCGGCACGAAGTGGTGGTGCTGCACGTGATGCACGAGGACGAGTTGGAATTTCCATTCCAGGACAACACGCTGTTCCGCGGCCTGGAGATCGACCGCGAGGTGCTGACCGAACCGCGGGCCCTCCGTCAGGCGTACCTGGAGGCCGTGGGCCGGTTCCTCGGGCGGGTCCGCCGCCTCTGTGCCGCGGGCGGTATCGATTATATGCTGATGAGTACGTCCGACCCGCTCGACGCGGCCCTGGCCAGTTATCTGGCCTTCCGCCAGCGGACGGCCCTGACGATCCTGGGCCGCTCGGCCGGACGTTGACAGACGGAGTACACGATGTTCGATTGGCTGGGACTCGGCGCGGTCAACGGCTGGCTCCTCTGGGGGGGCTTGGCGGTGGCCTCGCCCATTATCATCCACCTGCTGAGCAAGCGCCGGTTCAAGACGGTGGACTGGGCGGCCATGGAGTTTCTGCTCGAGGCCGAGCGGCGGAACCGCCGGCGCATCCGCCTCGAGAACCTCATCCTGCTGCTCCTCCGGTGCCTGGCGGTGCTGCTGATTGCGATGCTGGTGGCCCGCGTGTTCCTGGCGCCGACGGGCCTGGCGGCCCGGGTCATCGAGTCGGCCCGGTTCGAGCGCATCGTCGTTCTCGACGATTCGCCCAGCATGGAGGCCCAGGTGGGCCCGCGGAGCGTCTTCGACGAGGCCAAGGAAGACCTCGTCGAGTTCGTCCGCCGCACCGCCCGCCAGAGGCCCGGCGACACGCTCACGCTCATCGCGACCAGCCGGCCCGACCGGCCCCTCCTGTCGGGGCAGTTCCTCTCGGACGGCAAGGACGATGCCGTCTGCCGGACCATCGAGAGCCTGGAAGTCTCCGACCGCAGCGCCTCGTTCGACACGGCCTTCGTGGGCCTGGAAGAGATGCTCGGGACGCCGCGCGGCAACCTGAACCGCGAGGTGGTCGTCCTGACGGATTTCCGCCGGCGCGACTGGCAGGTGCCGCCGGCCGGCGCCGATGCCCCTGCCGCGGAATCACCTCCTTCGGCTGCCGCCGATGTGCCCGCCCCGGACGATGGTGGCGTCCCCGCCGAGGCCGCCGCGCCGCCCGAAGGCACGCGCGGGCCGGGGCTGCCGGGCCTCCTGAAGCGTCTGTCCGACCGCCTGGAAGGCCTGGCCATCGTCAACGTGGGCGGCAAGTAGACCGCCAACCTGGCCGTCACCGGCGTGACCGTCCGCGACAAGACCATCGTGGCGGGCGTCCCGGTCCGGTTCGACGTCACGGTGAGCAACTACGGTCCGGTCGACGTGACCGACGCCGAGGTGTCGCTGACGGCGGGCACGGCCGTGCCGCTGCGGTCGCCGCCGTTCGAGGTGCCTGCGGGCCGACACGCCAGCGTGCCGTTCACGTTCACCTTCGCCGACCCCGAGGCCACGGGCGTCCGGGCCGAGACGCCGGCCGACACCGTGCCGCGCGATAACGTCCGCTACTTCGCCGCCCAGGTCCATCGCGGCGTGCCGGTGCTCATCGTCGACGGCGAACCGTCCAGCGAGTACGGCGACGCCGAGGCGTTCTACCTGGACCGGGCGCTGGCGCCGCCGGGCGAAATCACCAGCGGCAACGACGTCCGCATTGTCAGCGAGAATCAGTTTGAAGACATGTTGCTGGACGAGTATCAGGTTATCGTGCTGGCCAACGTGTACCGGGTGACCGAGGGCCGGGCGACGGCCCTGGCGCAGTGGGTGAAGGCGGGCGGCGGCCTCATCATCTTCCTGGGCGACCAGGTCGACGAGATGGTCTACAACGAGAAACTCGCCGGCGAGGCCGGCCTCTTTCCGCTCGTGCTCGAGACGATCCGCGGCGACGAAACCGAAAACCGGTGGGTCCACCTGAACCCCGAGGCGGTCAATCACCCGGTGCTGGAGGTCTTCGCGGGGGCCGAAAACCCGTTCCTCTCGCGCGTCAAGTTCTTCCGCTGGTGGGGCGGCACCGTGCCGAAGGAACGCCTCGCCTCGGGCCAGTCCCGCGTCCTGGCGACGTTCAGCGACGCCGACGCCTCGCCCGCCATCGTCGAGCAGCGCGTCGGCGACGGTCGCGTCCTCGTCTGCACCAGCGCCGCCGACGCCGAGTGGTCCAACTGGCCCGCCGACCCCAGTTACCTGGTCACCGTGCTGGAGATGATGCGGCACGCCGAGCGGCCCATGACCGGCGAGACCGGCCTGGCCGTCGGCGCGCCCGTCCGGTTGGACATCGACCCGGCCCGGTACGCCGGTGGGGTGGTCGTAGAGGGCCCCGGCGGCGGCGAGACCGTCTCCGTCCAGGCCGTCCCGACGGCCGACCCGACCCGCATGCGCCTGACGTACGAAGACACCGACAGCCGCGGCTTCTACCGTCTGCGACTGCGGACGCACGACGGCGAGGAGGACGCCCGCCTGTTCGCCGCCAACGTCGAGGCGACCGAGGGCGACCTGACGCCCGCCGACACCGAGGCGTTTCGCCGGGCCCTCGAAGGCACCGACGTCCGCCTCCTCGAAGGCCGCGACTACATGGGCGAGGGGCCCAGCGGTGCCCGGTCGGAACTGTGGCGGCCGCTGCTGGTGGCCCTGCTGGTGGTCCTCTTCGCCGAGCAGGTGTTGGCGTGGTGGTTCGGCAAGCGGCGGTAGCACGTAGGCCGGGACGGAGTCCCGGCGATACATACGAATAGAGTGCCGGGGCCTTGCCCCGGCCTACATGGCTGCATGGCGGTACGCATGAACGACTTCTGGCTGACACTGTTCGGTTTCGACAAGAGCCGCATCCCGGCGGACGCGGAGACGGAGTTCGTCTGGACGCACGCGCCGTCGTCGTGGGTGGCCATTGCGGCGGTCGTTGCTGCCCTCGGCCTTCTGTACGTGGTCTGGTGGCTGTACAAGCGCGAGACGGGCCAGTGCCCGCGCGGCGTGCGGGTGCTGCTGGCGGCCGTGCGGATCGCGGTCATCGTGGTCCTGCTCGTTGTCCTGATAGGTCCGGCGCTGGGCATCTCGCTGCGGCGGTCGGTCGAGCCGTACGTCGTCCTGCTGCTGGACGACTCGCTCTCGATGAGCATCCGCGACCATTACGACGAGGCGGGGGCGGCCCGCGTGGCCGCCGTCACGGGGACCGAGACCGACGCCCTCCAGGCCGACCCGCTCAGCCGGGCCGAGGTTGTCGACGCCCTCCTGAAGCGCGACGACGGCCGGTTCCTGCGGGGCCTCCAGACGCGCGGCCGGGTACGCGTCATGACGTTCTCCGACCATCTGAAGGTCCGCGACGCCCTGGGCCTGGAGCCCGAGGCGCTCGATCCGGACCAGAAGGAGGGCGAGGCCGATGACGTGATCCCCGTCCCCAAGGGGCCGCCCGTGCCGCCGCTTCAGCCCGCCGGCGTCAGCACGAACCTGGGCCGGGCCGTCCGCGACGCCCTGCGGTCCGTCGCCGGTAACCCGGTGGCCGGCCTGGTGGTTATCTCCGACGGCCAGAACACGGGCGGTCTGGACCCCGCCACGGCGGGCGACTACGCCAAGAGCCAGCAGGTGCCCGTCCTGGCGGTCGGCATCGGCGACCCGCGCGATCCGCAGAACCTGCGTGTGGCCGACGTGTGGGCCCCCGAGACGGTGTTCCGCGGCGACCCGTTCGAGGTCCAGGCCCGCGTCCAGGCCGAGGGTATAGACGAGGGCGGTGTCGAGGTCGAACTGATCCATCGCCGCGTCGCCGGCGCGGGCGAAACCGCCGACGAGGCCGGCAACGTCATCGAGCGCAAGACCGTCCCCCTGGACCCCGACACCCGCGAGGGAAGCGTCACCTTCCGCCCCGAGCCACAGGACGAGGGCCGATTCATCTACACCGTGCGCGTCCAGGCCGTCCCGAACGAACTCCTGAAGACCGACAACGAGAAGACCAGCACCGTGCAGGTGGTGGGCGAGCGGGCCCGCGTGCTTCTGATTGCCGGGTCGCCCACGTGGGATTTCCGCATGACCCGGACGCTGCTGATCCGCGACAAGACCATCGACGTCTCGTGCTGGCTCCAGTCGCTGGACCCCGACATGCGTCAGGACGGCAACACGGTCATCGAGCGGCTGCCGTCGAAGGCCGAAGACCTGTTCAAGTATGACGTGATCATGATGATGGATCCCGACCCGGCGGAATTCGGCGAGACGTGGATCGAACTGCTGCGCAAGTTCGTGGGCGACCACGCGGGGGGCCTCCTGTGGCAGGCCGGGCCGAAGTTCACCAGCCAGTTCATCACGAATTACCGGACCCGCGAAATCCGCGACCTGCTTCCCGTCCGCCTGGGCGACATGCCCGACCGCGACGTCCGCCTTCTCGGCCGGCCGCACACGCAGGCGTGGCGGATGCGGTTCACACCCGACGGCACGGAGCACGCGCTGCTGCAGTTCGAGAAGGATCCGCAAGCCGCCCGCCGTATCGCCGAGGGCTTGCCGGGCGTCTACTGGTCGTATCCGGCCCAGGCCCCGAAGCCGGGGGCCACGGCCCTCATCGAGCACGGCGACCCGCGCCTGAAGGTCCGCGACGACTGGCGGCCGCTGCTCGTGACCGGCCAGTACGGGCCCGGCCGGGTCCTCTACATGGGCTTCGACAGCGTCTGGCGGTGGCGCCGCGTGGGCGAGCGGTACTTCGACCAGTTCTGGGTCCAGGCGGTGCGGTACCTGGTCGAGGGCCGGCTGATGGGCGGCAAACGCCGTGGCCGCATCGCCACCGACCGCGACGTCTACGGCGTCGGCAGCCGGATCGTCGTCACGGCCCGGCTGTACGACTCGGCCTTCGACCCGCTGACCGATCCGACCGTGCTGGCGGTGGTCCGTCCGCCGACGCCGGCGCCGCCGGTGGAGATGGAGTTGCGGCAGGTGGCGAACCGCCCGGGCCATTACGAGGGCTCGGTCATCGCCGGCGAGGTCGGCCCGGCCGGGATCGAGATTACGCTGCCCGACGCCCGCGGCGGCCAGCCCGTCCGGCTGACCCGGCAGGTGACCATCGAGCCGCCGCGCGTCGAGTTCCGCGACCCGCGCCTCAACCGGGCGCTGCTGACGGACCTGGCCGAGCGGTCCGGCGGCCGATACCTGGAAATCGACGAGGTGGACCGGGTGGCCGAGATGCTGCCCGACCGCCAGGAAACGATCGTCGTCCGCGAGCCGCCGCGCAACCTCTGGGACACGTGGCGCCTCGTCGCCCTGGTCGTGGCCCTTCTGACGGTCGAGTGGGCCGTCCGGAAACGGTTCAGGCTGATGTAGTCGAACTCAGTGGAAGGTGATGCGAAGCATGCGAACGGCCGTCACACGCTCCGAGGTGCCTGCTGCCATCCGCCGCCGGCTGGCGTCGCTGCGCTGGTCGGTTGCCGCCTGGATGACGGTCGACGCGCTTGCCGCCGTCGCCGTCCTGGGGGTCCTGTTCGTAGCGGCCAGCCTGCTGCTCGACAGGACGCTGCGGTTCGACCGGCCGCAGCGGGCGGCCGTGCTGGCCATCGGGGCGGTGGCCATGGGCGTCCTGGCGTGGCGGCGGCTGGTCCGACCGCTGGCCCGGCGTCTTTCCGACGATGCGCTGGCCCGGGCCGTCGAGGCCCGTCACGGCGAACTCGGTGAAAGCCTGCTGGCGGCCGTCCAGTTGTCGCGTCTGGCCGACCCCGAGGCCACGGGCGCCTCGCCCGCGATGGTCCAGGCGTCCATCGACCTGGGCGTCCGCCGGACCGCCGACCTCGACTTCAGCGACGTCCTCGACCGCCGCCGCCGCCGCCGCAACCTGCTGGTCGCCGGCGGCGCGGTGGCCCTGGTGGTCCTGGCCGGCCTCCTGTTCCCGTCGACGATGGGCCTGTGGTGGCAACGGAACGTCCTGCTGGCCGACGTCGACTGGCCCCAGGCCACGCACCTGGCCATCCTGGGGGCCGACGACGGCGTGCTCATCTGCCCCCGCGGCGACGACCTGCCCGTCCAGGTGCGGGCCGACCCCGACGGCGTCGTGCCGTCGGTCGTCACGCTGGACCATCGCGGCGGCGGGCCCGCCGGCAGCGAGACCATGGTCGTGGTCGGCGAGAACCTGTTCCGGACCGTCTTCCGCAACGTCCTGGAACCGTTCCGCGTGCGGGTCCGCGGCGGCGATGACGTCACGCCCTGGCACGACGTCCGGCTGGTCGAGCGGCCGGTCGTCGAGGACCTCGTTCTGACCTACACGCCGCCGTCGTACGTCGGGCCCGAGCCGCGCGCCCTGCCGCCCAACGTCGGCTCGTACCCCGTCCTGGAGGGCAGCCGGCTGGAGGTCCGCGGCACGGCGAGCAAGGACCTGGAGTGGGTCCGTCTGTCGCTCGGCAAGACCGACCTGGGCGAGGTCGAACGCGTCGGCGACCGCGGCTTCCGAACGGAACTGGCGGGCGACCGCCTCGCAGGCGGCATCTACGGCATTTCGCTCATGGACAAGACGGGTCTGGGGTCGCGCCAGCCGGCCCGATTCAGCCTGAAGGTCCGGCCCGACCGCAAGCCCCTCGTGCGGGCCCGGCTGGAGGGCATCGGCGACCTCATCGTGCCCCGGGCCGTCGTGCCCGTCCAGGCCACCATGCGCGACGACTTTACCGTCAACAAGGCGGAACTTGTTTACAAGGAGATCGTCGAAGAGGGAGGGGACGAGACCGTCGGCCGGGCTCTCTTCGGCGGCGACGAGGACTTGTACGGCCTCGAGGCCGTCGAGGCCGTCCATCGCCTCGACTGCGAACCGATGGACCTGCCCGTCGGCTCGGTTCTCGTCCTGGTGGTCGAGGCCACCGACAACGACACCGTCTCGGGCCCGAAGACGGGGACGTCCGGCGTCTTCTCGTTGAAGGTCGTCACGGAGGACGAATTGCGTGCCGAACTGCTCCGCCGCGAGCAGGAGCAGCGGTACGAGTTCGAACGGCTCCTGCGGGACCAGCGGAAACTGCTGGAGGATTCGCAGGCCCTCCTGGCCGTCCTCGACACGCCCGACCGTCCGTTTGCCGAGGAGGACGCCAAGACCCTGACCGGCGACGAAAAGCGCCAGCGCCTGGTGGGCGGGCGGTGCACGGCCATCGCCGACCAGTTCGAGCGGATCCTGGCCGAGGTCGAGAACAACCGCCTCGAGGACGACCAGGCCATCCACGACCGGATGGCCGGTCACATCATCGAGCCGGTCCGCCTGATGGCCCGTCGCGGCGTCCTGGTGGCCGCCGACCTGCTGGACCAGGCTCAGAAGACCGACGCGGCCGACGTGGACGCCCGGCGGACGGCCCTTGCCGCCGCCGCCGCGGAACAGGAGAACCTCGTCGCCGCGATGCGCGAAGTGCTCAAAAATATGGTAAAATGGGAGGGTTATCAGGAGGCTGTCACCCTCCTGCGGGAGGTCCTCCGGGCCCAGAAGAACGTCAGCGAGCAGACCATCGAGGAATACCAGCGCCGCGTCCGCTCGATCTTCGAGGATGGCGAGAAGTCGGGAGACAAGCCATGAAACGCGTGCCGCTTTGGATGTCGGCCCTCGTGGCCGTGGCCCTTGCGCTCCTTGCCGCACCGGCCGCGCGTGCCGCCGACCCCGCTGCTGCCAAACCCGACGGCGCCGAGTCCGCCGAGGCGCCGGCGGGGGAGGCGCCGTCCGGCGGCGATGCCGCGGAGCCCGGTCAGCCGGCCGGGTCGCCCCTGGGCATCCGCCAGGACGGCGTCCGCCAGATGATGGAGGAACTGGAGGGCAAGTTCAGCCGCTTGGCCGCCATCCTGGAGGAGAACGAGCCCGAGCAGGCCGCCCGCCTCCTCAAGGCCCTGCGCGAGTCCAAGGAAGCCCTCATTCAGAGACGCATGGCCGACATCGTCGCCCTCCTGGACGAGGGCAGGCTCGACCAGGCCCGCGGCAGCCAGCGCGACATCGTCGGCGACCTCATCCGTCTGATGGACGTGCTGACGAGCGAAGACGACGAGTTCGATGAAATCCGCAAACGCATCCAACAACTCGAAGAGTGGAAGAAAGAGGTCCAGCGCCTCATCGACAAGGAGCGGGGCGAGAAAAGCGAGACCGACAAGGTCATCAACCGCGACGACGTCCTCCGCGACCTCGACGCCCGCATCCGTGAACTCGAAGGCCTCATCGCGCAGCAGAAAGGCGTCCTCCGCGATACGCAGGAAAGCAAGAGCCGGGGCCTCCAGGGCCTCGGCCAGATCGCCTCCGCCCAGCGGACCGTCCGCGAAGGCACCGAACGGCTCGCCGGCATCGGGCAGGGACAGGCGCCCGGCGCCGGCGAAGGCGGCTCCCCGAGCGGCGGCCAACCGGGCGGCCAGAGCGGCTCCCCCACCGGCGGTCAACCCGGCGGTGAGAGTGGCGGTCAAAGTGGCGGTCAGCCCGGTGGCGAGAGTGGCGGTCAGCCCGGTGGCGAGAGCGGCGGTCAGCCCGGTGGCGAGAGCGGCGGTCAGCCCGGTGGCGAGAGCGGTGGCCAGCCCGGTGGCGAGAGCGGTGGCCAGCCCGGCGGCCAATCGGGTGGCCAGAGTGGTGGCCAGTCCGGCGGCCAATCGGGCGGGCAGGGCGGGTCACAGGAAGGCGCCGGCGGCGACGAACCCGGCCAGGCCGCACTCCAGGACGCCGTCGCAAGCCAGCGGGCCGCCGAGGACAACCTCGTCCGCGGCCTGAAGAAATCCGCCGAGCACCAGGAAAAGCGGGCCGTCGAACGCATGCAGCGGGCCCTGGATGAAATCAAGAAGGAACGCGACCGGCTCGCCCGCCTCCCGAAGGACTACAACGAGGAACTCGCTCGCCGCCAGGACGGCGTCGCCGACGAGGCCGGACGCCTCGCACGCCAGATGGGCGAGAGCGGTGACCAGGCCGGCGGCGACCAGTCCGGCGGCCAAAGTGGCGGCCAGTCCGGAGGCCAGAGCGGCGGTCAGAGTGGCGGCCAGTCCGGCGGGCAATCAGGCGGCCAGAGCGGCGGTCAGTCGGGTGGACAATCCGGCGGCCAGTCGGGCGGACAGTCCGGCGGCCAGAGTGGGGGCCAGTCCGGCGGTCAGCAGCAGCCACAGCCCGGCCAGCAGCAGGTCCAGCAGGCCCAGCAATCCATGCAGCAGGCCAGCCAGAAGCACCGCGACGAGCAGCCGCAGGACGCCTCCGGCAACCAGCAGGACGCCATCGACGAACTCCAGCGGGCCCTCGAGGAAATCGAGCAGGTCCTCGCCCAACTCCGCGAGGAGGAACGCGAGGAACTCCTTGCGGCCCTCGAGGCCCGGTTCCGCGAAATCCTGGAGCGGCACCGGCCCATCACCAGCACCACCATCGACCTGGAGACCGCCCGCGGCGCCCGCGACTGGACCCGGGCCGACCGCCTCCGCCTCACCGACGTCACGCTCGAGGAAAAGACCCTCGCCGAACTGGTGCGGGTGGCCCATGAAATCCTTGTTGAGGACGGCACCACGGTCATCTTCCCGCGGGTCGTCTCGGGCCTGCGCGACGATATGCTGAACGTCCACCAGCGCCTGGCCTCCGAGCGGACCGACACGTTCACCCAGGCCCTGGAGAAGGAGATCGAGCGGACGCTCGAGGAAATCATCGAGGCCCTCCAGCGGGCCCAGGAACAGCAGCAGGCCCAGCAGAGTCAGCAGAGCCAGCAGCAGAACCAGCAGCAGCAACTCCAGCCGCTCGTGCCCGACTCGGCCGAACTGAAACTCCTCAAGGCCGCCCAACTGCGGGTCAATCGCCGGACCACCTCGTTCGACGAGGCCCGGCCCGCGGAGAAACCTCTCGACACCGAGGCCAAGACCCAGTTGCAGAAGATCACCCAGCGCCAGGCCGAGGTCGCCGAGATGACCGAGGAAATGGTCGAACGCTACTGATCACCGAACGGCTGTTCGCCAAGGAGCCAGGACGATGCGATACGCGATGCTTCTGCTGATGGTCGGCCTCGCGGCCGCGTGGTCGGCGGCCGAAACGCCGCCCATCCCAGCGCCCACTGCCGCTCCCGCCAACGCAGCGCCGGCCAAGGCGCCCGCCGTCTCCGCGCCCGACGCTGATGCTCCCAAGAGCGATGCTCCCAAGGCCGGCGCCGAAGATGCCGACGCCCCGGTCGCTCCGGCCGCTCCGGTCGCCACCACCGCCGACGGCATCCCCTTGGGCGACGTCCACCGCGTCTTCGCCGACGAGGACGAGGAGATCCGCTACTACTGCTACGTCCCGAAGGCTTACGACGCGTCCCGCCGATGGCCGGTCGTCTACGGCTTCTCGCCCGGCGACGGGGCCGGCCGGGAATCGGCCAAGCGCTGGGCCCCCGTGGCCGAGAAGCACGGCTGGATCGTCGCCTGGTGCGACGAGACGTGCACCGGCCGCTTCGAGCCCGAGGACCTGAAAGACCGGTTCGACGCCCTGCTGGCCAGCGTCCAGGGCCGCCTGTCCGCCCACCCGTCCCGCTTCTGCGCCACGGGTTTCTCGGCGGGGGCCCGCTGGGCCGTCGCCATGGCCCGCATGTATCCGGATCGGTTCAGCGGCGTCATCCCGGTGGGCGGGTTCTTCCCGCCGACGCGGGGGGAGCATCCCAAGAATGTCTATGTGTACGCGATTGCCGGCAAGGACGACCCGAATCTGCGCGAACTGAACATGGCCAGGGACATGCTCGCCGAGCAGGGCGTGCCGTTCGCCCTGGAAACGTTCGACGGCGGGCACGCCATCGCCCCCGGGCGGCTCCTCGAGGAGGGCGTCCGCTGGCTCACCCGGCAGTACTTCGTCCATCACGACGACCCGTCGCCCGAGGGCCGCAAGGAACGCCTCGCCGCCGCCCGCGAGATGGCCAAGGAAATCCAGGACCTCCTCAAGGCGCCCGACGAGCGGTCCGAGGCGTACGAGCGGGCCCGCGAGTTCCGCGAGACCTTCGGCGATTCCACCCACGCGCCCCTGAAGGACCTCATCGCGAAAAACGACGACCTCGTTGCCGCGATCGAAAAGGACCCGAGCGTGGCCGGCATGGCGGGCTACACGGCGCCCGACCCGGACAAAATCGTCGCCGAGTTCCTGAAGGCGCTCCAGGCCCTGCCGGTCGATGAAGCGGCCCGCGACGCCGCCCGCGGTGCCGTCGAGGCTGCCCGAAGCGACCCGGGCCGCAGTTACGACGCCCTCGTCGACGGCCTGTGCCGCCTTTATCCCACATTCGCCGCCGCCCTGGCCGCCCTTCAGAACGAGGACACCGTGGTGGCAATCGGGGCGCTCGAGAAGATGGTCGATGCGCCCGACCCGTACCTGGCCGCCCACGCCGTCTACTTCATGGGCCGGGCGCACATCATGGATGAACAATATGAGGATGCTATGCCGCTCCTGGCCAGAACGGCCGGCGAGTGGAACGATCGCACCCTCTATTCCGGCGACAGCCTGTTCCTGGTGGGCATCTGCCAGGGCCGGCTCCTGCACCGCAAGGCCGCCCTTCGCATCCTGACCGACTTTCTCAAGCATTACCCCGAGGCGCCCGAACGGATGCTCGTCGGCGCCGACCACGTGGCCCGCACCATCGAGGCCATCCAGGACGGCTCCCTCGGCGACGTGCAGGAACGCATGGACGACTCGCGCCGGCGCCTCAAACTGGAACGTTCCGGCAAGCCCACCCAGGTCCGCCAGGACCGCATCATCGCCATGCTCGACAAACTCATCGAGGAGGCCGAGCAGCGCGAGCAGAGCGGCGGCGGAGGCGGTGGCGGCGGAGGCGGAGGCGGGCAGGGCGGCTCCAGCGGGTCGCCCAGCGGCAATCAGCAGCCCGGCGCGCCCGCCAGCAACTCGGCCGCGCCCGCCGGCCAGTCCCGCATCGGCGCCCTCGACCGGGCCCACCGCGGCAACCCGGAGGATACGTGGGGCGCCGCGCGCAAACGCGAACGCGAACGCATCCTCAACGTCCTCAAGGACAAGTTCCCCGAACGCTACCGCGACCTCGTCGAGCAGTACTACAAGAGTCTCCAGGAAGGCGAGCCGTAATCGTGAGTTCTGAACACGCCCACTTGACATTGGCGGCGTGCGGCCTCGCCGCGGCCGCCCTCGTCGCGGCGGTGGCCGCGGTTGCTCCGGCGGCCTCGGCGGCCGACCGCCTGGTTCTCCTGGACGGCCGGACCCTGGAGGCCACGGTCGCGTCTATCGATGCCAAGGGCCGCGTCCGTATGGCCAACGGCGCGCTGGCCGTCGACCTCGAAGGCCTCCGCCGCATCGACCGGCCCGTCCAGCCGAAGGACGATGCGGGCCAGGCGCCGTGCGAGGTTTTCCTGTTGGCCGGCGACGCCATCCAGGCCCGCGATGTGGTGTTCGACGGCTCGACGTTCGTGGTCGACGCCTCCTTCGGCACGGGCCTCAGCGTGCCGCTGGCGGCCGTGTCGGCGGTGCGGCTGGGCCGGCGGGCCGACGGCGATTTCAGCGAACCGCCGGAGTTTCTCGCCGCCCGCACGGGCGCCGACACGCGGCGCGACCAACTCTTCGCCGTCGTCGACGGCCGGATCCAGGTTGTCCACGGGGCCCTTCAGCGCATCGACCCGACCGAGGTCGGTTTCATCTGGGACGACGCCGAACGCCGCGTCGCCCGGTCGAAGGTGTACGGCGTGGTCCTGGCCCGGACGGCGGCCGCGCCGGACGTCGAGGGGCGGTGCCTTGTGCGGCTGCGGGACGGCTCGTCGTTCTGGATGGCGGTCGCCGGCATGGCCGAGGGCCGGCTCAGCGGCTCCCTGGTCGACGGCCTCGATGTGGTGGTGCCGTGGGATGCCGTCGTCAGCCTCGAGGTCCGAAGCCCCCGGATGGCCTTTCTGTCGGACCTCGACCCCGTCGAGGCCGACCAGCAGGCGCTCGTCACGTTCGCCGGGCGGTGGCAGAGGGACCGGAACGTGCTCGGCGAGCCGCTCCGGCTGGGCGACCGCACCTACGGGAAAGGCTTGGGTGTCCACAGCCGGTGCCGCTTGGAATACGATCTGGGCGGCCGGTACGACGTCTTCGCCGCCACCATCGGCCTGGACACAAGCGCCGCCGGCCGCGGCGACTGCATCTTCAAGGTTCACGCCGATGGCAAGGAACTCTTCTCGAAGCGCATGACCGGCAAGGACGACCCCGTCGAGGTTCGCCTGCCCGTGGCGGGGGCGACCCGGCTGACGCTTGCCGTGGAGTGGGGCGAGGACCTCGACCTGGCCGACCTGGCCGACTGGTGCGACGCCCGCGTCCTCAAGGAAGCACCCAAATAGCCGCGAGGGAAACGGGGGTCCTGATGTTCGGGGTACACGACCTGCGATGAGAGTCCACCGATATCTTGTGCTTGCGATGGTGCTGCCGGCCCTCGCCGCGGCCGGGGCGCGGGCCGAGGACATTTCGCCCGACGAACTCGCCCGCGTCAAGCAGGCCGAGGCCGACCGCATCGCTGCCGTCCGGAAGGTCTACGGTGCCGTCGTCGCCATGTACGGTCAGGCGACCGGCCGGGGCGGCGGGTCCGGCGTCCTCATCCATCCCGACGGTTTCGCGCTGACGAACTTCCACGTGGTCCGCGCCGCCGGCCAGAAGGGCAAGGCCGGCCTCGCCAACGGAAACCTGTACGACTGGGACCTCGTGGGCATGGACCCCGGCGGCGACCTGGCCGTCGTCCGCCTCAAGGGCAAGGACGCCTTCCCGGCGGCCCCGCTGGGCGACAGCGAGACCGTCCGCGTGGGCGACTGGGCCATGGCCATGGGCAACCCCTTCGTCCTGGCCGAGGACCAGACGCCCACCGTCACCCTGGGCATCGTGAGCGGCGTCCGCCGGTTCCAGGGTGGGCAGGGCGGCGGCCGGATGCTCGTCTACGGCAATTGCATCCAGGTCGATTCGTCGATCAATCCGGGCAACTCGGGCGGGCCGCTCTTCGACATCCGCGGGCGCCTCATCGGGATCAACGGTCGCGGCTCGTTCGAGGAACGCGGACGCGTCAACGTGGGCGTCGGCTACGCTATCAGCATCGAGCAGGCCAAGAACTTCCTGCCCGACCTCCTGGCCGGCAAGGTCTGCGAACACGCCACGCTCGACGCCACCTTCTTCGACGGCTCGTCGGGGGCCGTCTGCGAGGCCGTCAACACCGAGTCGCCCGTCGGCAAACTCGGCCTTCGCCCCGGCGACACGCTGCTGGAGTTCGACGGCAAGACCATCACCTCGGCCAACCAGTTTCTGAACCTCGTGACGACCTGCCCGGCCGGCTGGCCCGTCCAGGTCCGCTTCCGCCACCAGGACCAGGACGTGTCCGGGTGGCTTCGCCTGACGCGGCTGCCCTACGGCCAGATGCAGCAGCAGGCGCCGCCCGTCCGGCCGCGCATCGTCCCGCCCGAGGGGCCCGAGGAGCCTGAGAAGCCCGAGAAGGAATGGAACCCCGAGGACGGCCCCCCGCCCGGCAAGGAGAAGGGCGAGGACGAACCCGCCGAGAAAGATGCGGAGCCCGGCGAGAAGGATGCCGAGCCCGCCGACGAAGCGCCTTCGGCTGACCCCGATGCCCCTGACGAGCCCGTGCAGCCCGAGGAAGGCGGCGAGGACGCCCCCGACTCGCCCGAGGAACCCGACACGCCTCGCCCCGTCCGGGTCGCCGGCCCGCCCCGCCCGCAGGCCAAACCCGGCGAAATCATGGACGCCAAACGCAACCGCGAGATCTGCGGCTGGCTGCTCGGCCAGTACGTGGCGTACCTTGGCGGCCGGGAGGCGGTCGACCGCGGGGTCGAGCGGCTCGAGAAGACGGCTGCCCTCTGCGACGATGAGGCCGTGCGCGACGCGATGGTCCTCCTCCACCAGGAGAAACCGCTCGACGCGTTCAAGGAAGTTGAACTCGAGGGCGGCGACCGGGCCGGCGGCCGGCGCGCGTTCCGTCTGCGCGTCCGCCTGGAGGACGGTCCGCCGTGCCTCTTCTGGTTCAGTGTTCTGGACGACCGCGACGCGTTCGAGATCCGGCTCGTCAAGGCGGCCCGCGACTCCGAAGCCAAGGGGGGCGACCGCGCTTGGACGTTCGGCGATTACCGGCCCGCCGGCGGCCTGACCGCGCCGCGCACCGTCCGACGGGTCTCGGGCCTGGAAGAGAAGGTGGAAGAGGCGTTCACGGTTCCCGCGCCCGCCATCCTGGCCGAGGCGGCCGGCGGGGTCCCCGGCGGCACGGTGCGACCGGAAGCAAGCAGGTGACCATGCGACAGGCATTTCTTATCCTGGCACTCGCGCTGACGGCTCCGGCGGCCGCGCCGGCCCGGGCGGCTCCGCCGGCCGCGGCGGCCGAGGCGTCGGACGTGGCCGAGCCGTTTCAGAAGGCCATCGCCTACGCCCAGAAGCGGTGCGTGAAGGTGTACGGCGGCGCGGCCGGCCGCGAGCACGGCTACGCCACGGGGCTGGTGGTGTCGCCGGACGGCCTGATCCTGACGGCCCAGGGCATCTACCTGTCGGAGGAACGGGTGCGGGTAATCCTGCCGGACGGCTCGCGCCATAACGCCGAGGTCCTCCGCCGCAGCGAACCGCTCCAGGCGGCGCTGCTGAAGATCGACGCCGCGACGCCCGACCATTTCGCGCTGGCCGCCGAAAGCCCCGTCGCCCAGGGCGACTGGGCTCTGGCCGTCAGCAACGCTTTCAACGTGGCCGGCCCCGAGGAACCGCTCTCGGTCAACCTGGGTATCGTGTCGCTCGTGGCCGACCTCGAGGCCCGCCACCGGACCCAGGACGTGCCGTACGAGGGCGAAATCCTCCTCATCGACGCTATCACCAGCAATCCGGGCGCGCCCGGCGGGGCCCTGGTGACGGCCGACGGCCGGCTGGCCGGCATGCTCGGCAAACTGTTCCAGAGCACCAGCACCAACACGCGCATCAACTATGCCGTGCCGGTGCCGCTGCTGCGGGGTTTCGTGACGGCCCCGGAGGAACCCGTCGGCGTCGGGCCTGTGGCCTCCGGCGACACGACCGCGAAACCCGCCGCCAAGCCGTACCTGGGCGTGGGCCTCTTTACACTCAGCGGCAAGAACGCCCCGGCGTACGTCGACCGCGTGGCCCCCGGGTCGCCGGCGGCGGCGGCTGGCCTGCGCAAGGACGACCTGGTGCTGGCCGTCGGCTCGACCGTCGTCCGCTCGTGCAAGGAGTGCGAGGAGGCGTTCGACGCCCTGCCGCCGGGGCAGCCGGCCCGGCTGCTGGTCAAGCGCGGTCGGCAGGTGCTGACGTTGACCCTGACGCCCACGGCCAAGGAGGACCAGCCGTGACGCATCGCACCGCCATCGTCGCCGCCTGCCTCTTTGCCGCCGCGGGTGTGCTTGCTGCCGCCGCGTCCGGCGCCGCGCCGAGCGCTCCGGTCGCTCCGGCCGCGCCGGGTGGTGCGGGTGAGGGCAGTGCGGCGGACGCCTACCTGCTGGCGCCGAAGGCGTTTCGGGCGGCGGTCGGCCGTGTGTTGCCGTCGGTTGTCCGCATCGAGACGTACGGCGGCGTGTTCGACCCGGCGAAACTGGCGCCGACGCCCACGCGGCCGGGCTCCCGCGGCCGGGGCCGGCCCGGCGGCCGGTCGCGGCGCATCCGGGCCGTCGGCCGGCCCGGCGAAGGGCCCACGACGGGCCTCGTCATCGCGTCCGACGGGTACATTGTGACGAGCACGTTCGAGTTCGCCGACGCCCCACCCATCATCACGGTGGCCCTGGCCGACGGGACCCGGCACGTGGCTCGCCTGCTGGGGCACGACGAAACGCGGAAACTGTGCGTCCTGAAGATCGACGTCGAGGGTCTGCCCGTGCCGGCGACGGTCGGTCCCGACGATCTGCGTGTGGGTCAGTGGGCCGTGTCGGTGGGTGTCGGCTACGGGGCCGAGGACCCCGCGATCTCGGCCGGCATCGTCAGCGCCACGGGCCGCGTGTTCGGCCGGGCCGTCCAGACCGACGCGAACCTGTCGCCGGCCAACTACGGCGGGCCGCTCGTTGACATCGACGGCCGGGTCATCGGCATGTGTGTGCCGCTGTCGCCGCGGGGCGGCGGGGCCCTGGGCGGCGTCCAGTGGTACGACTCCGGCATCGGTTTCGCCGTTCCGCTGGCCGGCCTCGAGGACGTGCTCGAGCAGATGAAGCGCGGCGAGATGATCCGGGCCGGGCGCATCGGCGTCCAGGTGGCGCCCGGCGGCAAGGAGGGCGGCGTCGGCGTCCGCGAAATCGTCCCGGACAGCGGTGCCGCCGACGCCGGCCTTCAGAAGGACGACGTGATCCTCGCGTTTGACGGTCAGACGGTGCGCGACGTGACGCACCTCCGGCAACTGGTGGGTCGGCATGTGGCCGGCGACACCGTGACGCTGACCGTCCGCCGCGGCGAGGAGGAGTTGGAAATTCGGGTCACGCTGTCGGCGGGCGAAGACCAGATGCCCGCCCCCCGTCCGTTCAACCTGGAAGGCCCCGGCCGCGACGGCGGGCCGTAGGCGCGGGGCAAGCCGCGAACGTCGGATGATATGCGCTGAACACGGCCTTCAGCCGTTGACTCATGGCTTGCGGCCTGCAAGCCGGCGTGTCACCCTTTGTTGCCGCGCTTCCGGTTGACCTCGATTTCCAGGCGGGCGATGGCCTGGTCGAGGCCGGCAATGGTCTGACCGGGCGGCAGGTCCTTCTTGACCGCCTTATACATCTCCAGGGCCTTAGCGTAATCGCCTGCGTGCTGGTACAGGTTGCCGAGGTGGAGCCGGAGGTTGTACTCCTGCTTCATTTTCCCGGCCGGGATGTTGTTGTACACCTCCTCGTAGAACTGGAGGGCCTTGCTCCATTCCTGGGCCTTCTCGTAGGCGCCGGCGATCTTCTCGGTGTACCCGCGGCGTTTGGCCTTGTCGTCGACGGGTGTCTGGGTGAGCAGGCCGCGGTAGACGGCCGCGGCCCCGTTCGTGTTGCCGGCCTTCTCCAGGAACCCTGCCATCTGGTCCAGCAGGCTGACGCGGCGCTGCTCGATCTCCTTCTTGAGGGTCTCGAACTCGGTCTGGAGTTCCTTGGAGGCGGGGTTGCGTTCGAGGCGTTCCACGCCCCTCTGGATGCTTGAGACCTTGGCCTCGTACTGCTGGACGTGGCGGGCGCACTGCATCATCAGGGCCCCGTACGCCTTCTGCTGCGGCGTGCCGCGCCCCTGGGCCAGTTCCTTCGAGGCGGCGTCGGCGTCCTTGACCACCTGCATGGCCTTCTGCTGGGCGGTCATGATGGCCATCTTCAGGTCCATTTCCTTGGCGAGCAGTTCCTGCAGTTGGGCCTGGATGCGTTCGAGTTGCTCCTTGAGTTTGACGGCGGCCTCGGAGAGCGGCTCGGGGGGCTTGGGCGGTTCGGGCGGCTGGGCGGGCTGGTCGGTTCCGGAAGCCGGTTCGCCCCCGGCGCCCTCCTCGCCCTTGAGTTGCTCGATGAGTTGGATAAGTTCGTCCGGCGGGAAGAAGTTGCCGCTCTTGCGGATCTTGCCCGCCCGGTCGATAACGAGTACCCACGGCGTGCCGCGGGCCTTGTATCGCACAAGGAGCAAGGGCGGCTTACCTTGGTCGCCGCAGTGGCCGAACGGCACCTTCAGGCCGTGCTTCTGGGCCATCTCGGGGACGGCGTCGGCGTTGTTCTGCCCGAACGCCGTGAACGCCGTCTGGACGACGACGACGGCCACGGCCTTGTCGTCGGCGTAGTGGTCGGCCAACTGCTTGGCCATGGGCAGGGCGTGCGACTGCGAACCCCCGCACGTCTTCTGGCAGGAGACCAG
>Ga0180434_10002494_pt1 | contig 24425 bp, 24 predicted proteins | sample SS_ome_7_FD_132453 | JGI IMG/M metagenome (GOLD analysis project Ga0180434, IMG submission 132453) | Hypersaline lake sediment archaeal communities from the Salton Sea, California, USA - SS_1_D_2 metaG | ecosystem: Environmental > Aquatic > Non-marine Saline and Alkaline > Hypersaline >... | reverse complement strand
CACTCCAGCAGCTCCCTCGGCTCGTCAATCACGCCCTGTCCCTTGCTCAAGCGGCACGGGTCCTGGTAGGTGACGCTGCGCTCAACCTTCTTCAGGAGAGCCGGGTCGGCCGTGAGCAGATCGTGTATCACCTCGGCCACGTGCTGAACGGTGAAGCCGGTGTCGCCCACCACTTCGGGGTAGAAGTCCTTGAAGCAGGTAAGACAGGCCGGGCAGAGACAGACAAGCCTGCGGATGCCCAGCGACTTGAACCTGTCGACGTTCTTCTGGAAGAGCTCACCGGCGAGGTCCAGCTTCCCCGACTCATAGATGTAAGTGCCGCAGCACCCCTCGTCCTCCAGGAGCATGAAGTCGAAACCCAGCTTCTTCAATACAAGATAGGCCGACGTCGCCGCGTCCTTCACCACGTACGACGCGAGACAACCGGCATACACCAGAGTGTCCGATTCGCGTTGCACGAACTCCTCGGGAAGCCACTCCAGCCTTTTCTCCGGCTCAGCGTTCACCGAGTTGCCTTTGGCCAGGATTCCCTCGATTATCCTGTCCTGTCCGGGCAGCGGGCCCCGCCCCCTCTCCACCAGCTTCTCCCTCGACTTGAGCACGATCCGGCTGACCTTGACATCATAGGGGCACACGGCATCGCACTCGGCGCAGGCGAAACAGCTATTGAGGCTTTCTATCGACTGCTCGTCGATGTCCTGGCCCCCCAGCACCTGCATGGCGGCCCGCAGCCGTCCGATGGGGGAAAGCGAAACATCCCCGCTGACCCGGTACGTCGGGCACGATGGCATGCAGACACCACACACGGTACAAGACTTGGCCTGCTCCAGCATATCGTCCATTCTTCAGCACCTCTTGCGTTCTGTATCCTTTAGCCGGCGGCCCGTACCGGGCGTCACTGGCTCGTTGCCCCGGGATGAGCAAGCAGCGAAAGGGAGCTAGTAGATAACCTGCTCACCCACGAGCACGGCAAATTCCTCCTCAGGCATGCCCAGAAGCTCGCAGAAGACGTACTCGTTGTGCTGCCCGACCATCGGGGCATGTCGCGTGATCCTGGCGGGTGTTTCTGACAGCTTCCACGGCGGAGCGACGAAGGTGTTCTCACCTGCCTCGGGATGCTCCACCATGACCAGACAATCACGCTCGTTGAGATGCGGGTCGGCGGTCAACTCCGCCACATCGAAAGACGGCATTGCCGCCACCCCGACCCTCTGCAGCATCTCCATGACTTCATAGTGGGTATGGCCTCGAGTCCACTCCCCGACCAGCCTGTCAAGCTCCTCCTGATTCGCGCTCCGGGAGGGCGCGTCGCGAAACTTCTCGTCCTTCGTCCACTCCGGCCTCCCCATCGCCTCGCAGAAGGCGTTCCATTCCTCCTCGGTGGCAATGGCGATGCTCACCCATTTGTCCTCGCCCTGACACGGATAGCAGTTGTGGGGAGCCATGAACCCATCCCGATTACCTCTCCGCGTAGGGCTACGTCCGTTCATATCGTAGCCCACATAGGCTTCGCCAATGAGACAGCAGGTCGACTCCAACTGAGAAAGGTCTATGAACTGCCCTTCTCCCGTTTGACGGCGGTAGTTGAGTGCGGCGAGGATGGAAAAAGCGGCCTGCATGCCATTGATGAAATCGGTGAACCCTCCCAGTCCGGTTCGGGACGGCTTGCCGTCGGGATAGCCCGACATGTCGGCCACGCCGCTGAGGTCTTCAAAGGTGGGGGCGTAGCCATGATACTTCTGCCACGGTCCCGGAGCGCCAAACCCGGGCATCGAAAGCACGATGATGTCGGGCCTGACCTCCCTCAATGCCTCGTAGCCCAGCCCCAGCCTCTGCAACACCCCGCCAGCGAAGTTGTCGGTCACCACATCGCTCACCTTGACTATCTGCTTTATGAGTTCAACACCCCTTGGCTGACGTATGTCCACCGTTATGGCCAGCTTGTTGAGGTTCAAAGCATTGAAGGTTGGATTCCGGTGAGGGTCGGGAGACCGTCCCCCGCCGGTAACCCTCATTCTTACGCCGTCCATGCGCTGCCAGCTCTCCACCTTGATGACTTCGGCCCCGAGGAACGCCAGTAGCTCCGTACCCGAGGTCCCGGCCCAGGCCCAGCAGAAGTCACAGATCCTTATGCCGTTCAGCGCCATTTCGCTCATCGAGCAACTCCTTTCACTCTATATGGCCCCCGTTTCCTTCATCTTCGCCAGCTCCGACTCAGTGTAGCCCAGCAAGTCACGGTAGACACGCGTGTTGTGTTCGCCGAGAAGGGGCGCGGCGCTATCCAGACTCGCCGGCGTCTCAGACAACCTCCACGGTGCGAAAGGGTACTTCAGCTTGCCCGCCTCGGGGTGGTCGAGATCGACAAAGAAATCGCGTGCCTGCATCTGCTCGGAATTCATCGCCTCGCCCACGGACAGGACGGCGGATATGGGGGCCCTTCTTCGCTGTCCCTCATGGAATATCTCCTCTCTGCAGCGCTCCGCCACCCACTCGATTACGTGGGGGCGGATCTCCAGGGAATGGAGGTGGAACTGCTCAGGGCTGTATCTCTCGTCCGTGGACCACTCGGGGCTGCCCATGAGGTCGAAGACCGCCTGTACCTGATGGACCTCCGCACCCATCATATTGACGTAGCCGTCCTTGCAGGGCAGAATGCCGCCCCAGGAAATCGGCGTCAGCGTGGTGGGGACTCTGCGCAGGATCAGCCCCTCGAGCAGATACTGGGGCACGTTGACCTTGAGGGCCTGCAAGACCGCCTCTTGCTTGGACATGTCGATGAATTGCCCCCGGCCTATCGCCCCCCGGGCATACAGCGCGGCCTGCGTGGCGATACCAGCCATCACCCCGCAGTAGTACTCGGCAATCAGCCCGCCCATCATGATGGGCTCACGCTCCAGGACCTGCGGGTTGTGCGGGTCCGACGGGGTGACATAGCCGAAGCCGCCTCCGTGAAAGGTGTTGAGGTAGTAGGCGTTGTAGTCCCGGTAGGGGCCGGTCTGCCCGAACGGGGTGATGGAGGTCATGACCAGGTTGGGATTGATTCTCTTCAACTCGTCGTAGGTCAACCCCAGTTCCCGCACCAATCGAGGGGGGTTGTCCTCCACGAGGATGTCCACCTGCTTCACGAGATTCCTGAACACCTCTCTGCCTTCCGCGGCTTCGACGTTCAGGGTAACGCCCAGCTTGTTGGTGTTGAGGTAGAGGAAAAGAGCACTGCGCTCGGGCATTGGAACATCGTCGGGGAAAGGTCCTCGCCCCCTGGCTTCGTCGCCGACGCCAGGCGGCTCTATCTTGATCACCTCGGCGCCCAGGTCGGCCATCAGTTTGGTGCAGTAGGGCCCCGACACAAACTGAGCCCACTCCAGCACCCTCACTCCGCCCAGCGCCTTCTTGGCTGCGCCTCCCGGTTTGGCGCCCTGTTCTCTTACCATACCGCTTGCTCCCTTGCTCTCAGCACCAAGAACCCCCTTTTCTTCCGATTCTCATGTCTCAATGCGTCTGTCGCTTCCGAGACCACGCTACCCGGCATCCGGAAGCGTCAAGGCCGCAGCGAACGCCTGGGAGAAGGCAATGAAGGCCTCAGAGTTGTAGCGCTCAATCTCACCTTCGTCGCAAAGTTGCGCCAGCTCCGGGTCTATGGGCAACTGCCCCAGGAAGGGTGCGTCGGCTTCCCTTGCCATCTCTTCTCCCTTGCTCCGGCCAAAGAGTTCCAGCTTGTTGCCCGTCTCCGGCACTATCACGTAGCTCATGTTCTCCACCACCCCCAACACCGGGACATTGAGGCTGCTCGCCATGTGCACCGCCTTCCTCACCACCATGCCCGCCAGGTCCTGGGGGGTGGACACGATGACGACGCCAGAGAGAGGCAACGACTGCATCACGGTGAGGGGGATGTCCGCCGTGCCCGGTGGCAGGTCAACCAGAAGGTAGTCCAGCTTGCCCCATACCACATCATCCCAGAACTGCATGATCGCCTTGGCGAGCAACGGCCCCCGCCAGATAACGGCATCATCTTCCTGCGGCAGGAGCAGGTTTATGGACATAATCTCAATCCCCGACCGTGTCTCCACCGGCAGGATGGCCTTATCGCTTCCCGTGGGACGCGCCGTAAGGCCAAACATCTTGGGAATACTGGGCCCGGTGATATCAGCATCCAGGATGCCCACCTGAAGGCCCTGGCGGCTCAGGGCAATGCCGGCCAGACCGGTCACCAGTGACTTGCCCACGCCTCCCTTGCCGCTCATCACCGCGACAACGCTCCCGACCTGGTTCGTCTCTTTCGGCGGGAGCTCGACAGCCTCCACAACGACCTCTTTCACCCCGGGCACGTTCTCCACAGCGGCACGCACCCTTTTCTCGACCGATTCTCTCGCCGAAGCGCTCAAGGGGGTGAGAGACAGAGTGAGCGTGACCCGGCCCTTCTCTTCTTTGATGTCTCGAACCATGCCGAGCTGCACAATGCTCCGTCTCAGCTCGACAGTCGAGATCTCTTCAAGCGCCTCCTCGATCTGTTTCGTCAACTCCGCTGACATGCAAAACCTCCTTCGACCTGTCTGCATTCGAGCAACTGCAGGCGCACTAGCTTTGTGGCCGCCTCCGCAGCGTCTCCGCTGCATCCAGCGCCCGAACCTCAACCGCCGGAGCCTGGTACACCTCCACCACCTCCAGCCCGACGAACTCCCGTTTGATAGCAGCCATCTCACGCGGGCTCAAAGGCCTGGTTCCACAGGGACGCAGCGGTGTATTGAGCTGGACTTCATCAGGCGAAAGGCGGCGGGCGACCTGCGCCAGCGCGGCGGCGGCGTGTTTGTTTGCCTCGACAAACATCATCTGGAGGGCTAGCCTGCCCTGGTAGCTCTGCCGGAACAGCTCTATGCTCCGAAGCACCTCGTCCAGGCAGTAGCCTGGCACAGGCCGGTTGACCCTCTCGAAAGTCTCCTCATCGGGGGCATCCACCTTGGCTACCACCACGTCCGCCGCGACAAGGTCGCGACGAACGTCTTCACGCGGCATCAGCGACGAATTGGTCAGGACGGCCACCGGCCTATCGACCAATGACTTGCTCAGGGAGATGGCCGGGCTAAGATTGGCGGCCAGGGTTGGCTCGCCGACACCGGAGAAGGTGACGTAGTCAGCTTCCACACCCTTCACCGCCTCCAGCTCCGCGGCGACCTGGCTGAGGGACACAAACTCCCTTCGCTCGGTCAGAGAGTGGACAGTGGGGCCCAGTTGACAGTAGATGCAATCGAAGGAGCACGTCTTGTGTTCCGTGGACAGAAGGTCGATGCCCAGCGACCTTCCCAACCGCCAAGAAGGGACCGGCCCGTAGACAATGGAACTGACTGGCATATCTCTGTGACTCAACGCTGCCGGTAGCCCTTCTTCCAAGGCTCTTTCTTCAAAGCAACATAGTCCCTCAGGGCCGCGTGGAGCGTATTAGCCGCAAGGAGGGCACAGTGCTCATTCTCCTCGGGCAGCCCGCCCAGCCCGTTGAGGATGTCTTCCGGGGTGACGGCCCAGGCCTCGGCAACGCTCTTGCCTGCAGCCAGCTCGGTAGTCATGCTGCCGCTGGCAATGCTCGGGCCACAGCCATCGGTCCAGAAACTGGCAGTGGCAATCCTGTCGCCCCTTACCTTCAGCCATATCTCCATCGTGTCCCCGCAGGGACCGGTTACGCTGGCATAACCATCGGCATCCGGCACCATCCCCACGTTCCTCGGGTTGCGGAAATGGTCGATTACCTGCTCCGAGTAGGTCCTGCGCATATCCGCCACGACCAGGTCTTCCAGATCATCAAAGTCCGATGACATTCCCTAACCCTCGCTTCGTGAGACTGACCCTGCTACTCACTTCGCTGCAGACGCGTCGCCACATCCTGGGTTGCCCGGCTCAGCGCATGGCGCACATCCATCATCACACGCATGGATTGGCGCTGCCGAGCAAGCTACTGCATACTGGTCAGGGCCTGCTCCGCAGCGTTTACGATCTGATATTGTATGGGCGACGCGGTCAGACACGGGTGGGTTCCCATCTGAAACGTAGCTACCTCGTCAGCCGTCATCTCACTCTGTATCATTGCGGCCACGACGTTCGCCATCTCAGCGGTCGCCACGCCATCGCAAAGCCCACCGCCCAGGATCTTCCCCGTGTGCCTGTCGAACACCAGCTTTGCCCTGACCTCTCTCGCGTTCGCCATTGAGTCGGGATGCCTGTCCATCGCCGATGCCTCGCCGACCGCGACGTCGAACCCCACCTCCCTGGCCGCCTTCTCAGTGAGCCCCGCTTGCGCCACCGCGAAATCGCCAAAGGCCGTGGCACGCACACCCACCACCCCCCTGTTCTTTCTCTTGAGCTCAAAGACATTGGCCCCGGCTACCCTCGCCTCATGGGCTGCTATGGAAGCCGACCTCAGCGGCGACGGCTGTCCGGTGAAGAAGGAGAACTTCTCAGCACAATCGCCGCAGGCAAAGATTGTGGGGTCGCTAGTCCTCATGTACTCGTCCACCCACACTCCCCTGGACTCCCCAATCTTGATATCCATGTCCCTGGCCAGCTCGGCATTGGGCACGCTGCCGCTCCCGATGATGACCACGTCCGCCGTCAGTGTGCCGCCGCTCTGAAGCTCCACCCCGGTGACGCCTCCGTTTCCCAGGATCGCCCGCACCCCGTCCCCGGTGACTATCCTGATTCCCCGCTGCTCCAGTCTGTCTTCCGCCACGCGGCAGTACTCCTCGTCCAGCGTGAGCACGAGGCAGTGCGGCAGCGTCTCCACAATGGTCACGTTAACGTCCCCCATCTTCTTGCACTCATCGGCCACCTCAGCGCCGACGATGCCTCCCCCGATAATGACTATGTTTTTCGCCCGGCTCAACACGCGCTGGGCCTGCGCAAGAAGCTCGGACTCCTTCCACACGGGGAACACATTGTGCAGTTCCATGCCCGGCACTGACGGAAGCACCGGACTGGAGCCGACAGCAAGGACCAGCCTCTCATAGCCGACGACTTCGCCTCCTTTGGTGGTCAACGTCCTTGAGACCCTGTCCACGAAGGATACGTCGTCGACCATCAACTCGACGCCGCTTTCTGTCAACAGAGCATCGGGGATTACGTTCTTGTCGGGACTTCCTAAGGTGCCGAAGATATAGGGGATACTGCTGGGGAACATCGCCTTGTCTTCCCTGCGTATGAGCAGAGCACTGGCATCCCGGTAGTGCCTCTTGACAGTTATCCCCGCCACGGTGCCCGCGGCACTACCGCCTATGACTACTACGTCTGCCTCTTTCACGTCTGCCTCCGAGGATGCCATGCCTGTAGCAGGGACATACAACTATCCAATTCTACCACAATGTCTAATGGCTGAGAAACACGTGTGGAGGCGCCTCTATCGCTGTTCAGCCTAGAGCGGATGTGGCCGTCGATGTGCGTTGCCTGAGAAGGCAGTATGGATAGCGGGTCAGAGATGTCACCTGGTCTGTCCAACTGATGCTATGTCGCACATGTCGCGAAACAACCGTTGGAAGGCGGGGCGCCACTCAGGCATTCCATCGACCAGGGTGGTCCCCCGTGAGTAGAGGCGCGCGATATCGGTGTCCAGCGGGATGTGAAGGAGGACGGGCACGTCCTCGTCCCTGCAGTACTGCTCCACCGTATCGTCGCCAACACCAGCGCGGTTTATCAGCACACCGCAGGGTATGTCGAGCTTCTTCATCGCCTCCACCGCCAGGGCCAGGTCGTTGAGGCCAAACGGAGTGGGCTCAGTTACCAGCAGACAGAAATCGCTGCCCCTCACCGCCTCTACCACCGGACAGGACGTTCCCGGAGAGACGTCCACGATTGCCGTTTGCGCCGGGTCGATGAGCTCCTTGACCTTCCTGATCAAGGGCACGGCCATCGCCTCACCGATGTTCAACCTGCCGTGGACGAACTCGATCTGCCCGGAGTGGCCCGCCTGCAGCACGCCTATCTCCTTTTCCACTTCGCAGATAGCTTCCTCGGGACAGAGATAGGAGCACGCACCACAGCCATGGCACAGTTCGGGGAAGACCATCACCTTCTTCGGCAAGACGGCGATGGCATTGAAGGCGCACACATCAGCGCAGCGGCCGCAGAAGGTGCATTTGCTCTCATCAACCTGCGGCACAAGCACGGCAACGGCCTCCTCACGATCAAAGACAGGCTTGAGAAAGATGTGGGCATTGGGCTCTTCCACATCGCAGTCGAGCAACTGCACACCGCCATCTAACGACAGCGCGAGGCTGGTTGCCACCAGAGTCTTCCCCGTGCCACCCTTGCCACTAGCTACCGATACTATCATCTAGGCTCTCACCATCTTTGCCCCGCACTGGGGGCAGCTCTTGCGAGAGCAGGGCCCCGCTCGCGGATGAGGCGTCACGGTCCCGCATTTAGGGCACATGCAGTCCACTCCACGACTGATCACCCGCGGTGTCCTCCCCAACCTGCCCAAGCCCCGACGCGCGGTGCCAGTACCGCCTCTCGCCCTGCGGCCAGTAACCCGTCGTACCCCCGTTCCGTCATCACCGGACATAGCTTACACCTCCCCACTCGTTTCGGCGTGAACCAAGACACAGCCCAACCTGGCTTCCTACTTGCCTTTGCCCAGCTCCTCGATTCGCCGCTTGATGGCCTCAAGCTGCTGGCCGAGCATCTCGGCCTCACCCCTCAGCATCTCAATCTCATCCTCTGGGGTTTGAGCCTGAGGACTCACACCCATACCACGTCCCATGCCCATACCACGTCCCATGCCCATGCCGCGTCCCATACCCATGCCGCGTCCCATGCCACCTCCCATGCCCATGCCACGCCCCATGCCACCTCCCATACCCGCGCCAGGCCCCGCACCACCTCCCGAGCCCGAATGGGCGTCAACGTTGGGCTGAGACGAAGCCTGTAAGTTCCTTGTCTTGAATGCCTTCACAGCGTCGCTCACCTTCCCCGACACGCCAGTAATCAACTGGATGTCCGCTGCCTCAAGCGTCTGATAGGCATTGGGCCCACAATTGCCGGTGAGCACTACCTGCGCCCCTTTGCCGGCAATGGTCTGGGCCGTGGATATCCCGGCACCACCGCCAGCAGCGATGTTGGAATTCTCGAAAGCCTCGAACTCCATCGTATCCGGGTCGACGATCACAAAGTACTGTGCCCTGCCGAACCGCGGGTCAATGTCAGCGTCGAGGCTGGGACCGGTCGCCGATACGGCAATCCTCATGGATCACCCTCCTCTCTCAGATTGTCCTTTTTCGGACGTCATTTCCTCAATCCTCGTCTCGATGTCCTTCAGGTAATCCGCTATAGCCTCGGCTTCCCTCTTCAAGAACTCAAGCTCACTCTCTCTGGTCACCTGAGGTGCGAATGGCGCCCCCACTGGCCCATATGGGGCCCCATAGGGCGCATCCCACGCTCCGCCGTAGTTGGCATAAGGCGACCGCCAGTAGCCAGGAGCGACAGGCGCTCCCGTATCACCCAGGAAGTACCAGCATCTGGGCAGTCCCCCCCTTCCCCTGCCGACGTACGGCCATGGGGGAGAGCTTCCCCTGAAACCGAATCCTCTGCCCCCTCCGTACCCAAAACCGTTGGGCATCTGTATCACCTCCTCCTCTCTCGCGTGTTCAGTTCAAGTGGTTGGACCACCGGCAGCCCTACCAGTACGGGCCTCTGCCCCACCAACCACGACCACCACCGCGGCCCATGCCGCGACCCATGCCACGGCCCATGCCACGGCCCATGCCACGGCCCATGCCGAAGCCGAACCATCCCCTGCGGGGCAGGGGAGCGTAAGTGCCAGGCTGATCATAGCCGGCGCAGTAGCCGGCTCCTCTTCCTGTCATCGGCCCCAGGCCTCTGGGTCCTGTTCCATCTCCAAACGGCATTGTGCTCACCTCCTTCCCTCTGCGACCAACCGCCGCTTGTCCGTATCCTTCAACCGCCTGTGGCACGGCAGGCGCTTCCGTTATGGCACCCGCCGGGCATGCCTGCAAGCACACGCCGCACGAGTGGCATTCCCTCTGGTCGATGACTGCCCTGCCACCCACCAGGCGAATCGCCCCGGTGGGACAATACTCGAGGCACGTGCCACAGCCGTTGCACCTCGACCCATCAATTCGAATCATCATTTCCACCAACGATCTCTACCATCCACCCATCCCACGACGGCCTCTTCTCCTCGCCCTGGCACCCGATGCGGGCGGGGAGACAGAGTGAACCTTCAGACTGTGGCACTGCGGACATGCGAGGGGATGACCCGCCACCATCGCCTCAAAGGGGACGTCCCACTCCTGTCCATCCTCGTCACATCTAAAGCGACGCCTCGCCATCTCGAAGTTGCCCCCCTCCACGCGGATAGCTTTGCCCAGAGTAAGCGCTTCAGCCGCCTTCCTCCTCGCCGATTCCAGCACCCTCTGGAACGTGGGCCGCGAAATATGCATCCGCCGCGAACTCTCCTCCTGGCCCAGTCCCTCCAGGTCTTTGAGGCGAATCGCCTCCGCCTCCTCAATGGAAAGCACTACCTCTTCCCAGCTTCCAGAGGGCACGCCTGCGGGCTGAAACAAGCGCACCTGAGGGATTGACTCAACGCAACGATACTTAACCGGCCTTGGCATAACATCTCTTCCAGACTGTGTGGGTGCCCTCCTGTATTATGGGCATACGCTCATAATCCATTATACTACTCCCCCCATTTTTGTCAAGGCGTTGATTGCGCGGACGACGAGACCGCCATAGAGGGGAGGCTGCTATGCATCAACAACGTTGGGGAAGCACGACGTCGGCCAGTGCCGCGTCCGCGGTCACGCAAGCGTGGACAGGCCAGGAAAGAGAAGGCCGCCGACGCCTGTGTCGGCGACCCCGGGCGATCTGTGCTCTGCGCGATACTCCCCGTACGAAGGGCAGTGCCAGATAGTTCAGACTACCCCCTGCTCTCCAAGCTGAGCGAGTTGCTCCTCAGTGTACCCCAGAAGGCCGCAGTACACCTCCTGGTTATGCTGACCCAACAACGGGCCCGGGCTCTCCACAGCCCCCGGCGTCTTGGAGAGCTTCGGCACCACGCCCGGGATTCTCACTTTGCCAATCCGAGGGTGCTCTACCTCCACCAGCATCTCTCGGGCCGCGAACTGGGGCTCTTCCATAACCTCATCCAGGGTACGAACAGGAAGGCATTCGATCTCAAACTTCTTCAGAATCTCCATGACCTCGTCCATGGTCTTCTGTCGAAGGAAGTCACGCAGCGGCGCATCTATCTTCGCCAGCAGGCGGTAGCTCAGGTCCATACCAGCGTCGCCTTCGTCCACGCTGATCAACTCCTGAGCCCCGATCATCTCCGCCAGCCTGACAACGGACGCCTCTCCGGATGCCCGAAAGGACAGATGTCCGTCCCTGGTCTCGTAGTACGGGGTCATGCCTATGGTACAAGGCAGGTCGTTCCCCAGCCTGGCTATGAGCTCGGGTTCGCGCACAGCGGCGTACCTCACTATCCTGTCTCCCAGGGAGAAGGTGGTAGCATCCATCAGGGAGACATCCACCCACTGCCCCTCCCCCGTCACTTCTCGCCAGTAGAGGGCGGTCATGGCGCCGCTGTATCCGAAGATGCCCCCCAGGTAGTCCGCAACAACGTTCCCCGTCCTCACCGGTGGTTGGTCGGGAAACCCGTTAACGCTCATCAGTCCACTGAGCGCCTGTATCACCGGATCGAAGGCCGAGCGCTCTCGCCACGGACCGTACTGTCCGAAGCCTGAGATGGAGACCATGATGATTCTCGGATTCGTCTTGCTCAATGCCTCATAGCCAAGCCCCAGCCGGTCCATAACACCAGGGGCGAAGTTCTCGACCACTATGTCGGACACCTCAACCAGCTTGGTGAAGATCTCATGACCCGCCGGCTTCTTCAGGTCGAGGGTGATACCCTTCTTGTTTCTATTCAGGAACAGAAAGACGAGGTTCTCCCCGTCGACACCAGGCCCGTGCACGGCGGTATGCCTCTGCCCATCCCCAACCCCCGGCCTTTCCACCTTGATTACCTCAGCCCCCATGTCCGCCATGAGCATGGCGGCCGTCGGTCCCGCCCACCAATGGGTGAGGTCCAGCACGCGTATGTTCTCCAGCGCCTTTGCCCCCATGTCGAGGTTCCCTCCTTCAGTAGACGGCTTCACTCACCGTGAGGTGCAAATGTGTGTTCCTGCAAGAGACCCTTTCCCGGCCGGCGCACACGCCCGCACAGCCCAAGACCGCAGGAATACCGCATTGAACGCCAGGACCACTTCGTCAGTTGAATGAAATGCACCGAGAAGACATATGATTGCGAGAACGAGAAAAGGATGGCAAGGTCGGTATGTTCTCTGCTCCCAGTTCCCAACCTTGCCAAGTCGTGCACCACGTACGACTATCTGTCGGCCTCATTGCCCATAGCCAATCAGACAGCAAACCCCACCACCTCGTGGTGCCCATTGCATCCGCTGTGAGGTTAGTTCTCCTGCTCGAGTTCAGCAAGCCATTGACGAAGCAGGTTCTTGTTGTTGAGGATCTCCATGGAAGCGGAGTAGGGGTCGATGTCCCCTTTCTCCACTCCTTCGAGGGAGGCCGTCATGCTGCCTTCTCTCTCCACAAGCCGGAGAATACGCGCCACAAGCCCTTGCTGGATGGTGTGCATGAACTCCGACCTTCTCTGCCTCTGGCGATGCTGCGCAAGCCTCCCCGTCTGTTCCAGTGTCTCTCTGTGCTTCAGGATACTCTCGAACAGCTCCCGTATGCCAATGTCCTTGGTCGCCTGGGTCATAAGCACTGGTACCTGCCACCATTCCTGCTTCGGGCTCTGATGAAGCATCTTCTCCAGCTCGGCAACCAGGCCATCCGCTCCCTCGCGGTCAGCCTTGTTCACCACGAATATGTCCGCGATCTCGAGAAGTCCCGCCTTCATCGTCTGAATGGCATCTCCCGCCTCGGGGACGAGAACCACCACCGTGGTGTCGGCAGCCTCCACAATGTCCAACTCCGTCTGCCCCACGCCCACTGTCTCGACCAGCACGAAGTCCTTGCCGGAGGCATCCATGAGCTTGACCACTCCACGGGCCGCCCGGGAAAGCCCGCCCCGGCTATCCCTCGTGGCCAGGCTCCGGATGAAGACCCCTTTGTCCACGTAGTGCTGTTGCATCCTGATGCGGTCGCCCAGAACAGCTCCACCAGAAAAGGGGCTCGAGGGGTCACAAGCGATTACGCCGACAGTGCCGCCACTGCCTCTCATCACCGCCGTCAGGCGGTCTACCAACGAACTCTTACCTGCTCCAGGGGGGCCGGTGAAGCCCACAGAATAGGCCTTTCCCAGGTTGGGGTAGATCCGGCTCATTATCTGAGGCACCTCAGCCGCCTCCCTCTCCACCAATGTGATTAACCGAGCGAGGGACGCCTCGTTCCCCGCCAGCATCTTGTCCACGAGTTCCATCAGTTCTGTTTCACATTCTCCTTAATGTAGTTGGCTATCTCCTTGACCGACGTCCCGGGACCGAAAATGGCGTTGACGCCACTGTCCTTGAGGAAAGGCACATCCTCCTTCGGAATGATGCCGCCCCCGATCACCACCACACCCTCTGCCCCCTTCTCCTTCAACTGCTCCACCACTGCGGGGAAGAGGGTCTTGTGGGCCCCGGAAAGGCAGCTCAACCCCACCACGTCTACGTCCTCCTGCACCGCCGCCTGCACTATCATCTCGGGGCTCTGCCTCAGCCCGGTGTAGATTACCTCCATCCCCTCGTCCCTCAGCCCCAGGGTCAACACCCTTGCGCCGCGGTCATGTCCGTCGAGGCCGGGCTTCGCCATCAGCACCCTTATCTTCTTCTCCTCAGCCATCACTCCTTCCTTTCTTCGAGAGTATCAAACCCAAGGTTATCCTCCACGCCACCACCCGGCTGCCCCTCTCCGCTCCCGGGACAGCCGAGGTCTGCCTCTAACCCTTCATCTTGCGGGCGTGCTTCTTCATCTCCTCGAAGTTCGCCTCCTGTTCTTTCTTGAGCGCCTCTATCTTCTCATCTGAGTAGTTGAGGATTCCCTTGAGCACCTCGTCGGTATTCTCTCCCAGTACCGGTGGCGGAGTGTAGTCGCCTGAAACGGATCCCGGCATCTTTATCGGGCAATCGACAGCCCTCATCTTGCCGTACACCGGGTGCTCCATCTCGACCACCGCCTTGTTATGTATCACCTGAGGGTCAACCACCACCTTGTCCAGAGTATTGACCGGAGCGGCAGGTATGTCCTCCACACGCATCAGCTCTATCCAGTCCTCAACGTTGGCTTCCATCAGGCCCTCTTCTATCGCCTGCTCCAGTTCCTTCTTGTTCTTCATTCTGTCGCCCTGCGTGGCGAAGCGGGGGTCTTCGATCATCCATTCCCTGTTTATCACCCGGCATATCCTGGGCCAGGATGGCCCCAGACCAATGTAGCCGTTCTTGCACTTGAAATACCCCAGCTGAGGCGTCAATGGGTGCTTGGTACCCTGCGCTGGCGGCACGCTTCCGTAGGCGAAGTAGAACTGGAACATGTTGTCCAGCAAGGCCATGCACGTATCGAGAAGGTTGACCTCCACCCTGGACCCCTCTCCCGTCTTCTCCCGCTGCAGGAGGGCAAGCACCACGCCGTAGCTGCAGAATATGCCCGCCCCCACATCAGCGATGGCGGCCGCAGACCTCATTGGCGCGCCACCAGGCTCGCCGCAGAGGCTGCTCATACCCGACAGCGACTGGGCAATGTCGTCGTAGGAGGGGTATTGCGCGTAGGGACCGCTGGTGCCGTATCCGGTGATCGATGCGGAGATGATCTTTGGATTCAACGTCTTCAGGGTCTCATAGTCCGCCCCCAACCGCTCCATAGCGCCAACCCTGAAGTTGTCATAGACCACGTCCGACACCTTGACCAGATCGTAGAAGGCCTCCTTGCCCGTCTTGGTGTGCAGGTCGAGCACTATACCCTTCTTGTTTCTGGCAAGAGCCTTGATGTAGTAGCCGCCGTCCGGAGTGCCAGGGAACCGCAGCATATCGCCCATCGGGCTCTCGATCTTGATCACCTCGGCACCCATATCCCCCAGCATCTGGCTGCCGTACGGGCCGGCATGAGCCTGCGACAGGTCCAGCAGTCTCACTCCAGTCAAAGGACCCTTCACTGTCATCTGAATCTCCTTTCAAGGTTATGAATCGCCGATTGCTGACTATCTCCATCCGCCGGCTCTGCTGCTGTCCGTTGCCCGCGTCCAGTCCTCATCGGACGCGATGCCTGTCGGCTGCAGCCTCTACGAGCCAGCGTTGCTTCTACGAGCCGGTCTTACACAGTACGGCCATGAGAGCGGCAACGTCGTCCAGCTTCTCCAGGTTGGCCGCCATGTCCAGCGACTTCTCGACCTCTTGCCCAGAGAGGACTGCTCCAGCGCAGTCCCGGTACTTGGAGAACAACGTCTCTTCGCTCACCGGGTTGGCGGGGTCACCCAACATGGAATTGACCGTGTTCGATAGTACTTTCCCGTCCTTGAGCTTCACCACCACTTCGAACGGGACAAACCCGGCCGCGTCGGGGTCGACAACGTAGTTGGTCTTGTTGACCAGCTCCTGGGCCTTGGCCTCCATCACCTGCTCATCGGTGAAGTGCTTCATGCCCACGTCATTGTCCAGGAAGACGCGAGCGACGCAGTACTCCACACTGAACTTGCCCTCCAGCCCGCTCTTGGGGCGAGGATACTGAGCAGCCGAGGGTATCCAGGCACTGCCACGGACCTCCACCTCGGCGACATCGTCCAGGTTGAACTTGTTCGCCTTCGCCAGGCCCAGGGCGGCGTCTATCCCGGGGTGGGTGCCGCGGCACGAGGGGTATGGCTTAATCTCCAGTGTCGACGCTATCATGTAATCCTTGCCAATGTCCTGCGCCGCACCAGGGATGTCGCATTCCTCGCCGCCAGCAAGCACCTTGGCAAACCCCTGCGGCGCCTCGAGGATGTTCTCCACCGCGGTGAACCCTCGCTGGGCCAGGGTGGATGCCACCACGCCGACTCTCGCGGCATTGCCCGCGTGCAGCGACTTCGTCATGGTGCCGAAGTTCTGCTTCAGTCCGCCGGTGAGAGAGCAAGCGATGCCTATCGCCATTCTCGTCTTGGAGAGGTCGAGACCGAGGAGCTTCGCCCCCAGAGCCGCTGCGGACGGAGCCCCGTTGGTAGCGGTGCAATGCCAGCCCAGGCCGTAGTGGCGTCCGGTGACCCCCTTGCCAATGGTACACATGACCTCGAAGCCAACGATGTAGGCCAGAAGGACATCTCTGCCCGAGGCATGAAGCCTCTCCCCCAGGGCCAGCGCCGTCGGCAGCAGGGCCACCGTGGGATGGCCGCCGGTCGGTATGGCGACATCGTCGTAGTCCAGAACATGCGCCAGCATTCCATTGACCAGGGCCGCCTCGGCCGCTGAGCTCTTGAAGCCGCCGCCGATGATCCCGGCCTCCGGCTTGCACGCGTTGTCCTTGATGTACTGGGTCAGGAGCTTGCCGCCTTCCTCGGCACTCCCAGCGACGGCGCAGCCGAGACAGTCGACTATTGCTCGCTTGGCGTTCTGTTTCGCCTCCTCGGGAACCGATTCATAAGTGGTCTCCACGATGAACTTGGCTATTCTCTCAGTGCTCATCTCGCCGTCCCCCTTATGTACCCATCTTTGGGCCTAGCTTTATGGGCATTATATTGATTGCCCCGTTTCATTGTCAAGAATGCTTGAACCCTCACGGGGAGTGCCAACGCCTAGGTCGCTCTGGTTTCGCCCCCTGCCCCAGCACGCCCGGCGACCCTGTAGCGCACTCCTCAGGAACACAACTGGTTGCCCTCACTGGTAAGCACACCGTTTGAAAGCACGCTGGGGAGGCTGTACAATGCCTACTAGCTGAACACCAGTCAGCCCGGATTGGAGCCCGATATGCCCTACGTTGCCGTTCATGACCCGACGAAGTGCCGTCACTGCGACGCGTGCGCCGAAGTGGTGGCGTGTCCCGGGGCGGAGGAGCTGATATGCATCGGCTGTGGAGCCTGTGTTCTGGTTTGCCCCAACCAGGCCTTGCAGCTTGTGGAGGAGCCACGGCAGAGGAGAGTGGCAATCGAGATAAACGGAGAGCTGGCCCTTGTGCCTGAGCGTATAAGCGTCAAGGAGGCTCTCAAAGAGGCAGGCTATCCCATGGCAAGCTCCCCTGAAGAGCCGGGGCTGTTTGCTCCGTGCGAGGTTGGGGGGTGCGGGAGCTGCGCTGTTGAGATTGAGGGAGTGGTGAGGCTGGCATGTCGCACCGTGGTCAGGGACGGAATGAGGGTCAGGACCGAGCTGCCTGAGAGATACGTCCCGCGAAGGATAGTAATGAACTTCTCCGGCCACGCCGCCGGAGGCGTGGGCACGCCGTGGCAGGTGAAAAGGCGCCCGGCCTGGTATCTCGAGGTGGTCTGTTTTGCCGCGGGGTGCAACTTCAGATGCCCTCAGTGCCAGAACTGGCCCATCGCCTACCGAGGACAGGGTGATGCTCTGACCCCACAACAGGCGGCGGAACAGCTATCCTCGATGAGGAAGCGACTGGAGCTGGACCGAATGACCATTTCCGGTGGAGAGTCCACCCTAAACAGGCCCTGGTTGACCCGGTTCGTGGCCGAGCTCAAGAGACTTAATCCCGACCCTGAGGCGCGGTTCCATGTCGACACCAACGGTTCGTTGCTCTCGCATGACTACATCGACGAGCTTGTTGCTGCTGGCATGACCGACATCGGAATCGACCTCAAGGCCCTGGAGACGGATACCTTCATGCGCATAACCGGCCTCAAGGAGAGAGACCTGGCCGAGAGGTACAAAGAGACCGCCTGGGAAGCGGTGCGCTACCTGGTGCACAGCTACTCAGGGAAGGTTTTCACCGGCGTCGGTATCCCGTATAACCAGAGCTTCGTCTCCGCATCCGAGATCAAGCGTATGGGGCAGAGGCTGCGTGACATCGACCCGTCGGTTCAAGTCACCGTCCTGAACTACAGGCCCGAGTTCAGAAGCAAGATGGCGATCCCAACAGACGACGAGATGGCGGCGGTGCGTCACGCTTTGCAGGAGCTAGGGCTGAACACAGTCATGGCGCAGACGATGAGGGGAAACATCGGCCCCTGAGGCAACATGAGTGTCCCCGAACGCCGGGGAAGCTCACGCAGCCAGCAAAGGGGAGACTCGACCCCCAGGCAGACGCGACGACCTGGTGCGCGGTCTACTGAGCGTCCTGAGAAGACTCCTCAAGCTCGACTGTCTCGCCGATACCCTTTGGAACGGTGGGGCCGCGCTTGATCCCATAGAGGAACGCCCACTTCAGCAGCTTCTCAATGGCAGCGGGCAACTGGCCGAAGTGGTCGAGGAACTGCACTGAGCGCCCATACTGCTTCACCATCTCCTGGCGGTCTTCAAGGCCGCACCCCAGGGTAATCAACTGGACATGCTGTTCCGCGCAGTACTCAATCCCATACTCGACCTCGCAGCCACAGTTCGAGGCACCATCGGTAATATGGATTATGAGCTTGCGCTTCCTGTCCTTGGGGAGGAAATACGCCGCGGCGATGAGAGCCTGCCCTGACGGCGTCTGTCCGCTGGGAGATATGGACATCAGTTCCCTGCCTTTGAGCAAGCTGGTGATCATGCAGATGCCGTGAGACTCGAAGTACGCCCACGCCTGCAGCCGGTTGCTCGACCCGCGGAACGCCTTGTGCAGGGTCGCCACCGCGCTCTCCACCAGTCTCCAGTTCTGCCCCCTCGCCATCGAGCCGGAAGCGTCGATGAGGAGACAGATGCTCCAGCTCACGTCGGGAAGCGTCTGCTTGTCGAAGAAACACGCACCGGTAATAGGGGCGCGATACAGCCGCTTTCTGTCCACCTTGCCCGTGGTGAGCCCGCGACTTATCAGTACCTTTCTATCTGCATAGCCCTGGATAATGGCCTTGAGCCGGGAAACCTGGCGCTGGTCCACCATGGCCTTGCCCGGCAGGTTGTAGTCCCACAAACGGGTGGGGAGGATCTCCTCATCCGTTTCTCCGACAACCGCCTCAATGATGGGCGTTATGTTGCCCGAACTCGCCGCCAGCTTGGCCTCGATCTCCAGCGCAGTGGCCGGGCTCAGTTTGATCCCCGGGCCGCTGCTTGACTTCTTTGCCGCCGCCGCCGCCTCGGCTTCCTCATCCAGGAAGCTCCACGAGACAGCCTTGTCGACTATCCGCCACGAGCCGACCACGTCCTTGATTTGCTCCCACGCCTCAAGGTATATGTCCCGACGCAGGTTGCAGCGGTCAATAACCCTTTTCTTGCTGTCAATCACCGCCCTCAACTGGGGGGTGATGCCTTTGAGCACCTCCAGCGCCTCCCCATAGACTGCCAGGTCGGCCTCACCGAGGTCACCGTCCCAAGCACTCACCCACCACAGATACGTCAGCTCATCAACCGAGACCACGTCGGGGTCCAGTTGGCTCCGCCTGGCATCCATAGCGGTGAACCTCACCTTGCGGTTGTACAGACCCAGAATCGACTGCTCGGAAACGGAATCAACGTAGATGTCCTCGCCGGTGCTGACAATCTTGCTCAGAGCAACCTTCTCGCGAACCTTGATATCAGGGGACGCGCTTTCCACCCCGGTCCACACCAGGTCGCTCCACTCGGTCTTGTGCAGCGCCTCATGCACCACCAGGCCCACCAAATAGTCGACCTTCCACGGGTCGACAGGGTAGTCCCCCATGACAAACTCGGGGTCGAGGACGATGCTGGTACCGGGGGCCTTCGACATGCCTGCGTAGACGATTTCGCCCACGTTCCGCCCCAGCGTTCCCGACACCTTGCGGACGGCACGCAGCAGGTTGGCAAGCTCCACGGACTCAATGTGGGAGATGTTCTTCCGCCAGAACTCGGAAAGGGCCGCCTCGTACGTCATCCCCGGGTCAACCGAATCGGAGCTAGTAGGACTTGTAGGCTCTACCATCACCACTCCCGGTAATACCCATCTCTAGGTGGATGGAGAGGAGCGTGGACTCCAATATGTCTCGGCTCACCTGCAGACTGTAGGTGAACGCCTCCCTGATAGAAGCCCCCATCGCCACCAACTCGGCGATCATGAGTGTGTGGCGGGTTGATACCAAGATGGGTTCCTGGCTGTTGCTCCGCAACTGGTTAGCGACGTTGACAATCGACAGGGCATTGGCCTCATCGACGCCGGTCTTGAGATGAAGCACCCTTGTCTCCACATCGGCAGGCAGGTAATCCATGAGGGTCACGTAGAACCTGTCACGCAACGCAGCGTCCAGCATCTCCACGCCGATGAACTCCTCGCCCTCGTTGAGAGTGGCAAAGAAGACCACCCCAGGGGCAACCCTGACCAGCCCCAGGTCGTCGGTCCATACGCGCCTGTCCTCGGCAAGCACCGAAAACAGCATGTTCAACGCCTTGGGGTGCTCCGGGCGGTTGATCTCCTCCAGGTGTATCACGCAGCCAGGAGTCTGGATTGCCTTGGGAAAGAGGAACTCCTGGTAGTAGGTCTCTCCTTCCTTCAACCTCATGTCTCCAAACAACTGCCCCGGCTCCGAGAGGATGCCAACCTGGAACGTGGCAAGCGGCCTGTTGTTTCGAGCGGCAAACTGCCTCACCAGGGTGGACTTCCCGCATCCCTGCTTGCCAGCTATCAGGACATTGACAGGATGCTTCTTGGAAAGCTCACCCATGCGCTCCATGTGCTCGATTATTTCCTCAGGGAGGAAATAATTCTCTTCCGCCTCCGGAACCAGTGCCGTTACGTCACCTATGCCTCGCTCATTCACCACTATTTCTTGTCACCTCCGCTCTGTATTTGCGAACCCTGTCGTGGCTCACTTCTTCCGCATGCCCAGCCCCAACTCCCTTTGACGCCGGGCTATGAAATCCTCCAGCTCAGGGATATTCCATCGCATGTTCATAGCGCTGAGCTTGCGAATGATCTCACTAGCTTCTTTCAACACGTACTCGGGCGAGTTCACCGGAATTGCCTCCAGCAGACTGCAGAGCTGGCCTATCTGTTCATCCTCCTCTTCCAGCTTGTCGGCCATAACCAGGAGGACCCTGGCTCCGCATTGCGGGCACTGCCGCATCTCGTCCCCGCCCATAGGGAGAATCCCGATCTTACAGACATAATTAAAGGCTACAGCCTCATCCGTGTAGCCACACTCCTGGCACGTCAACTCCATTTCCCCGCCTCTATGCTGCCCACAAGCCCTTCCGTTCACAAGACCAGCTAGGCTACCACCTCCTTGCTTCGCCGTCTAGGTCTCCAGGAAGCACCACCTCTCACTCATTTCCTTCGCATGCCGACGCCAAGCACGCTCTGACGCTCAGCAATGAAATCGTCCAGCGCAGCGATATTCCACCTCAGGTTGAAGTTGCTGAGCTGTCGGATTATCTCCCTCGCTTCATCCAACTCGATATCCGAAGAGCTGGTCGTGATCTCCGCCAGTCTCCGGCTCAGTGCCTTCATCACCTCTTCTTCATCGTCCAGTGCTTCCGCCTTGTGCAGGACGTTTCGCTTCCCGCATACCGGGCAGGTCCGCAACTCGGACCCTCCGCAAGCCGGTCAGCCAACGAAACACACAAAGGGGAACTCACCCGAGTCAGCGATGTGCCCGCAGTCCTCACATGTCATGCGCATCGTTGCGCCTCCTTTCTACCCACCAACGGTCACGTCCGCGTAGTCAATGAGCACATTGACAAAGGGTTCAACACTCTCGTCGGCCAAACCCTCGCCTTCGGGAAACGGATAGGGTATGCCAAAGATCCTGTATTTCGCTCCCGCGTAGGGATGGTAGGGCAACAAGTCGACGCCCTCAACCGCCTCTCCCAAGCTCCTTATGAACTCCCCCGTCGCCTGCATATTCTCCACGGTGTTGTTCCTGCCGGGGATGACCGGGACCCGTATACGCATCTTGCCGCCATTCTCCGCAATGCGCCGGGCATTCTGCAGAATGTCTTCGTTGCCCAGGCCCGCGTAGTCCTTGTGAGTCGCGGAATCCATGACCTTGATGTCATAGAGGAACAGGTCGACATAGGGCAGCACCTTCTCATAGTCCTCCCATGGAGCGCTGCCCGCGGTGTCGAGAGCAGTGTTGATCTCGCGACTCTTGGCCAATCTTAGCAGAGCCAGACAGAAATCCGGTTGGGCCATTGGCTCACCACCGGAAAGGGTCATGCCCCCACCTGAGGTAACGTAGAAAGGCTTGTCCTTCTCCACCTCATCGATCACTTCGCCGGCCGTCTGAATCTCACCCCACACGACGAGGGCATCGTACTTGCACGCCTTGACGCACTGAAGGCAGCTGATGCACTTGCCTCTGTCGATGAGCGGCTTGTTGCCCTCCTCCAGAGTCAAAGCGCCGGTGGGGCAGACGTCCACGCATAGCCCGCAACCGACACAGTTGGGGATATACGGGAACACCTCGGGGTATCGCCGCTTCCCTTCCGGGTTATGACACCACTGGCAATTGAGGTAGCACCCCTTGAGAAAAACCGTCGTCCGGTATCCGGGACCGTCACAGATACTCATCCGCTGAATATCGTTGATTACCCCAAGAACTTTGCTGTCGTCTACCTCACTCATCACTCGAAACCTGAGCCTCCAATCGTTACGTCTAAGCCAGCATTGCGGTAGACCTGAACCGCCGGCCGCAGCAGGCTGGGGTCCATGGCCTGCGAATCGGCGTAACCCCATTTGATGCCCAACTGTCTGTACTTGCCCTCACACCAGTTGTGGAAGGGCAGCAGGTCGATCCGCTCCGGAGGATGAGGCAGCGACTTCAGAAACTCGGCCACCCTCTCGTGATACTCCACAGAATCGCTGAAGTCGGGTATGACCACTATGCGCAGCCAGACGCGCTTTCCCGTTTCCAGGAGCTTCCTGAGGTTCTCCAGCACCAGCTCATTTCCCACACCCGTCATCCGTTTGTGTTCGTCTGAATCGATGTGTTTCAGGTCATAGAGAATGACGTCGATGTACTCCAGAAGCGGTTCCATAAGCTCCCACTTGAAGTGGCCGTTGGTATCCACACAGGAGCTTATCCCTCTCTCCCGCGCTCCTAGCAGAAGCTTGCGGATGATGTCGGGATGAACCGTCGGTTCGCCACCACTGAGGTTCATTCCCCCCCCGGAGTTCTCGTAGAAGGGCGTATCCATCGCCACTTCGTCGAGTATCTGGTCCACCGTGTACTCCTCGCCCACTACTTCCAGAGCGCCGGTGGGGCAGATCTCAACGCACTTCATGCACAGGTCGCAGTTCTCCCGGATGATCTTGTCGTAGGTAGAGAAGTCGGAACGCGCCTCTTCCGGGTCGATGGGCGGATTGATGGCGTCATTGGGACAGACATCAAAGCACTGCCCGCACTGCACGCAAACCATCGGCTTCCAGAACAGCTCCCGTTTGAAGTTGATCGTCTCTGGATTGTGACACCACGCGCAATGAAGGTTGCAGCCTTTCAGAAACACGTTGGTACGGAATCCCGGACCGTCGTTGACCGAGAACCGCTGGATGTTGGTAACCAGTACCCTGTCACTGTCGCTCATGTTTGGCCACCACCGCCTTTCTCATCTTCCGGTCCGCGCCTTCTGAATGTCTGGCCCCGCAAGCCGCCAGTCCCCCACAGCCGCTCGTCCATCGGGTCAAGCTCCAATTCCTCAACGTAGACGGCACGCTGACACTGCGGACACTGGCGATAGGTGTTCGGCCCCGCCTCCTCGGCAAGGCTCAAGTAGCGAAAATCGCTAGTATCTCCTTCGTATCCGCACCACTCGCACTTGATCATGGCTATCTATCGCGATCCGAGTCGCCTCCTCGCTTTTCAGTTGCTTGTTTCGCAAACCCTGCAGGTGTGACCAGTTACGGCGGCGTACTAGCCGGTGTCGTCCTGCGCCACATCCCCGGCCAGACCCTCAACGCCGGCCGACTTGCCCCACGGCGCGCCACCAGCGACCACCTCAACACCCGCCTCGCCGGTCAACTCATCGACGCTGTTCCACGCGCCGCACTTGGGGCACTGCCGGACGGCTATCGAGGCGTCTATCCGCGCATTGTACAGATAGCGAAAATCGGTATGCGCACCCTCGTGCCCGCACTTTACACACTTCATTTGGTTCCTCTCCTTTCTTGTCTCTCCAGTTCCTATGGCGTTGCCTGCGCCAGCGTGTCACAGCTGTCGCTGCAACCCCTCTTATCGGGCCTCCCCATTCCATGCGGAGGCCCGACCGTCATCCTGGTCGTGTCCCTCTGTCTACCCTAAGCCCTGCACCGTTCTCTGGATTATGTTGTCCTGCGTCTTGCGGCTGATGTCCACGAAGTGCGCACTGTACCCAGCCACGCGCACTATCAACTCCTGGTACTTCTCCGGCTCCCGCTGCGCCGCT
>Ga0180434_10002493_pt1 | contig 24444 bp, 15 predicted proteins | sample SS_ome_7_FD_132453 | JGI IMG/M metagenome (GOLD analysis project Ga0180434, IMG submission 132453) | Hypersaline lake sediment archaeal communities from the Salton Sea, California, USA - SS_1_D_2 metaG | ecosystem: Environmental > Aquatic > Non-marine Saline and Alkaline > Hypersaline >... | reverse complement strand
GGTACAGGTAGATGAACGTCGCCGTGCTCCACACCAGGACGGCCGGGAGTGTAAAGAAGATTCCCACGCAGCACGCGATCACCCCGGCCACGTACGCCCCGAACCCGACCAGCCCGAGCAGCAAGGCGGCCCCGAGCGTCGAGAGGTAGTGTTCCTTGACCACGCGGACGGAGGTCTTCATCGCCTCCCAACCCGACTCGGGATGGTCCCAGACAGCCACCATGGTGAAAACGAACAGCAGCATGATCAGAGCGAAAACGATCCCCAGTGGCACGGCCACGAGCAGGGCGATGACGGCGAAGACCTCCTCGTCGCCATGGGCCCCCTCGGCGGCAAGCGCCATCACGAAGATGGCCCCGCCGACCACCAGCCCGAAGACGAACCCGATCGCCACCGGCAGGAGGTTCGCCACCACCGCCTGCCAGTACCGCTGGCGGAAGCCCTCGAAGACCTGGCCCGCCTCGGCCTTCTGACCATCAATCACCCGGGCCACGGCGTACACCAGACCCGCGAACAGGGGCGGCTGGACGAAGATGCCCACCGCCAGCGAGATGCAGCCCCCGATGTACGGGACCGCCCCCGCCACGCCGCAACCCATCTGGATGGCGAACGCCACCAGGCCGAGCACCCAGATCGGCCAGAAGTCGCTCATCAGGAGTCGCCAACCCATGCGGACGGCGTCCATGACGGGCAACTCGCCCGCCTGCGGCTCATAGCCCGGCAGGTGTTCCTGCATGTGCTGCGGCGGCAACTCGCTCATGGCTCGCTCCTTGTGCTGGAACCTGGGACCGCCTCCGACGCCGAACCGCCGGCCAGGCGATAATGGCTCCCCGCCCCGAGTGGCCGCTCCCGGGGGCCTAACAGGCTACTGCTCCGCGCGGCGGCCCGTCAACGAGTTTTCCGGGCCGACGTTGGCGAGGCCGCTTTGACAGCATTTTTTAGCCGCGACCCGAAGGGGAGCGCTCCCCCCGTCCACGGCGGGTAAACTTCGGGTCGCGGCTAAAACCGGACACCACGCTTTGCGCGGTGCCCAGTTCTGGGCACCGCGCTCGCGTCGTTCAGCGACGAGATTCCTCCGCTCGCCCCGCTACGGCTCCGTCCGCATCGGGGCTCGGTCGGAATGACATGGCCCGATTGTCACACGCCGGCCGGCCCCGGGTTACGCGCCGCCCCCCCCTGCCCTATAATGGCGGGCGATGACCGCGTCCGATCGCGAATCCGAATTCGTCGACCGCGTGCTCGAGACGATCGCGCGCCACGACCTCCTGCTGCGCGCGCCGTCCGCCGACCGCGAGACCGTCATCGTCGGCGCGAGCGGCGGGCCGGACTCGGTCGCCCTCGTGCGGGTCCTGGCGCACCTGGTCGGCGAGGGCCGACTGGCCGTCACCCCCGTCCTCGCGCACCTGCACCACGGCGTCCGGGCCGAGACCGCCGACGCCGACCAGGCCTTCGTCGAGGCCCTGGCAGATAGGCTCGGTCTGCCGCTGGAGACGGGCCGGGCCGACGTCCCCGCCGAGCCCCAGGCCGACGGCGTGGGCATCGAAGAGGCCGGCCGGGGGGCGCGACGGCGGTTCCTGGCCGAGGCCGCCCGACGCCGAGGCGCCCGGACGGTGGCCCTCGGGCATCACGGCGGCGACCGCGTCGAGACGGTCCTGTTTCACATTCTCCGCGGGACGGGCATCGACGGCCTGGCGGCGCTCGGCCCGCGCTCTTTCCTACCCTCTCCCTCGATGGGAGAGGGTGGCCGAGATGAGCGGCCGGGTGAGGGTGAATGCGCCGGGTGGCATGGCCACCCGATGGTGGGTGGCCATGTACCTGGACAGGGCCCATGGCCACGCAAGCGTGGCCATGCCACCCCCTCACCCTACCCTCTCCCGCCGGGGGAGAGGGATCGGCCCCTCGAAATCGTCCGACCGATGATGCATCCGGACATCGGGCGGGAGGAGGTCCTCGCCTACCTCCGCCACATCGGCCAGCCGTGGCGCGAGGACGAGACCAACCGCGACCGGACTTACACGCGGAACCGCCTGCGGCACGAGGTGCTGCCGATGCTGGCCCGGACCGTCAACCCGGCCGTGGGCCGGGCGTTGTGGCGCCTGGCCGACCAGGCCGAGGCCGTCCGGCAGGTGCTGGACGAGGCGCTGGACCGGGTCTGGCGCCGCATCGTCCGCGAGGCGCCGCCCGATGATGTCATTTCGACCGAGGCCTCGCGAAGCGCTGTACCCCGAGGGCCCGCAGGAAATCTCGACGTAGGTGAGCACAAGGACGCACGGCCACGGCGAGATGCTTCGGTCCCGCAAGCGGGCTCTCAGTATGACAGCGCGAGCGGCGGCGGGCCCCGCGCCATCCTCATCGACGCCGACGACTTCGCGGCCCTGGCGCCGTGGCTCCAGGGGGCGCTGGTGCGGCGGGCGGTCGAGCGGCTCGGCGGAGGCCTCAAACACATGTCCGCCGCCCGGACCGAGGACGTGGTGTCGGCCCTGGTCGCGAAGACCGTGGCCGGGCCGGTCGATTTGCCCGGCGGCCTCGCCGCCGAGCGCCGCCGCCGCGCCATTCGCATCGGGCCCAAACGCGCGCCCGAGCCGCAAACGTGAGTTCGAGCCGCGATCGTAAGATCGCGGGTACGCCCCGGTGCGGCGCGATCATATGTGGCGCGGCGGGTCTCCGTACCCGCCGCGGCGACTGCTCGGAGCGCGGTGGGTGCGGAGACCCACCGCGCCTCCCGCGCCGCGACGCGCATAGACGTTCGGCCGTATCCCCGACCTTCCGATCGGGGCTCGCTTGGCGCATTACCCCATCAGCGCGGCCAGGGCCGCCTGGAACGGCTCGCGGACGGACGTGAGCCAGGCGTCGGCCGCCTCGGCGCGGGCGTCGAGGGCATCGAGCCCCAGGTTCCCCGGCCCGCCCTGGAGGGTCTTGGACTTGAGGTTCGCGACCGGGTCGCGTTCGGCGAGGGCATCCAGGTTGGCCGCCACCTGGCGGTAGGCGTCGCGGAACGGCGTGCCCTCGGCCACGAGTTCCAGGGCCCGGTCGGTCGCGTAGATTTCGGGGATGAACCCTTTGCGCAAGTTCTCTTCGACCACCTCCATCCGCTCGATCGTGAGGCGCAGGACCGTGAGCGACCCGGCGGTGGCCTCCACGCCGCGCATCAGCGGCCCCTTGGTCTCCTGCACGTCGCGGTTGTAGCCGGACGGCAGGGCGCGGAGGATGCCGGCCACCTGCATTTCGCAGCCGGCGACGGCGGCGGCCCTCGCGCGCACCAGTTCCAGGTGGCAGGGGTTCCGTTTCTGCGGCATCATGGAGGAGCCCGTGCACAGGTCCTGGGGGATGCGGAAGTAGCCGAACTCGGGCGTCGAGGTCCAGATGAGGTCGGAGGCGATGCGCGACAGGTCCGTCATCACCGCGGTGCACGCGTCGAGTGTCGCCAGTTCCGCCTTCCCGCGCGAGTTCGCGCAGTAGAGGACGTTGTTCTGGACCCGCGCAAAGCCCAGCAGGTCCGCCACCATCTGCCGGTCGAGCGGCAGGGCGGATCCGTACGCCGCGCCCGACCCGAGCGGCGACTGGTCGGTCAGGACGTGGGCGGCCTTTAGGAGTTCGAGGTCGTCGAGCAGGGCCTCGGCCCACGCCCCGGCCCACAGGCCGAGGCTGGAAGGCATGGCGATTTGTGTATGTGTCCGGCCGGGCATCGGCACGAACTCGTGGGCGCGGGCGAAGGCGGCCAGCGCGCGGACGAGGGCGACGGCCCGCTCCGCCAGGCCGTGCAGCCGCTCCTTCCCCCAGAGGCGGAGGTCCAGGAGGACCTGATCGTTTCGGCTGCGACCGGTGTGAATCTTCTTGCCCACCTCGCCGAGCCGCTCCGTCAGGTATTCCTCGACGGCGGTGTGGACGTCCTCCTGGTCGGGTCGGATGGCGAAGGTGCCGGCCTCGAAGTCCTGGAGGACGGCCCGCAGTCCGTCGAGCAGCCGGTCGCGCTCTTCCCCGGTCAGGAGGCCGACCGCCGCCAGCATCGTGGCGTGGGCCATGGAGCCGAGTACGTCCGCCCGCACCAGGGCGCGGTCCAGGCGCGGGTCCTCGCCGACGGTGAACCGCTCGACCTCGGCCTCGAGCGAATAGCCCTTGTCCCAGAGTTTGGCCACGGCTTTTCTCCCGGCAATCATTGACGGATGGGGATGCCCCGAACCGTTCGACTCGGCTGCGTCTCGCCCAGGGCAGGCTCTCACGGTCGGGGCTCGCCGGCGGGCAGTATACGGCAGGGTTGGGGAAATATCAACGAGACGCACCGGCGACACGCCATCAGCCGGACAAGCCGCGAGCGGGACCCGTCTACAAACCCAGTTGCTCGGTCCGGGAGATGATCTCGTCCTGGAGGCCCCGGCCGACGTCCACGAAGTAGTCGCTGTAGCCGGCCACGCGGACGATGAGGTTGCGGTGGCTCTCGGGGTCCTGCTGGGCGGCGCGGAGCGTGTCGGCCCCGACGACGTTGAACTGGACGTGGTGCCCGCCGAGGCGGAAGTAGGTGCGCACGAGGTCCGCCAGGCGTTCCAGGCCCTCGCCCTCCAGGACGGAGGGGCTGAACTTCATGTTCAGCAGCGTCCCGCCGGTCCGGGAATGGTCGAAGCAGGCGGCGGACTTGAAGACGGCGGTGGGGCCCTTGAGGTCGGCGCCCTGGGTGGGCGAGATGCCCTCGGAGACGGGCGTGCCCGCCCGCCGGCCGTTCGGCAGCGCGCCGGTCACCCCCCCGAAGTACACGTGGACGGTGGTGGGCAGGAGGTTGACGCGGTACCGGCCGCCCTTCGTGTTGGGCCGGCCGTCGAGGATATCGAAATACGTCTCGAACAGTTGCCGCGCGATCTCGTCCGCCCGCGGGTCGTCGTTGCCGAAGGCGGGCGAGCGGCGGGCCAGCATCAGCCTCAGGTTCTCCCGCCCCGCGAAGTCGTCGGCCAAGGCCGAGAGCAACTCCTCCATCGTCACGTTGCCCTCGTCGTACACGTGGTGCTTGAGGGCGGCAAGGGCGTCGGTCGCCGTGCCCAGGCCCACGCCCTGGATGTAGGTGGGGTTGTAGCGTGCCCCGCCGTCGTGGTAGTCGCGGGCGGTCTCGATGCAGTCGTCCATCAGAATGGACATGTACGGGGCGGGCAGGGACGCGGCGTACAGCCGCTCGATACGGTTGTTACCGGCGATCTTAGTCTCGACCGCGTGGCGGAGTTGCCGGCGGTACGCCTCGAACATCTGCTCGAAGGAGCCGAACGTGCGGGCCTCGCCCGTGACGGGGCCGACGCGGCGGCCGGTGCGCGGGTCCACCCCGTCGTTCAGCGCCAGTTCCAGGACCTTCGGCCAGTTCAGGTATCCCGTCAGGGTGCACGACTCCTTGCCGAAGGCGCTGACGGTGACGCATCCGCTGGGCCCGCCGGCGCGGGCATCCTGGAGGGATTTTCCGGCGCGGCACATTTCCTGGACGATCACGTCGGTGTTGAACAGCGACGGCTGGCCCAGGCCGGTCCGGATGACCTCGCCGGCGCGGGCCAGGAGGCGGTCGGGCGTTTGGGCGCTGACCTGGACGCAGACCGAGGGCTGGATCAACTGCATCTCCTCGACGATCTCCAGCAGGAGGTAGGAGAGGTCGTTGGCGGCATCCTTGCCGTCGGGCGTGACGCCGCCCACGTTGATGAGGGCGAAGTCCTGGTACGTGCCGCTCTGCTCCTCGGTGATGCCGACCTTGGGCGGAGCGGGCTGGTTGTTGAACTTGATCCAGAAGCACTGGAGGAGTTCCCTGGCCGACTCGCGGGTCAGCGATCCCTCGGCCGTCTCCCGCTCGTAGAACGGCCAGAGGTGCTGGTCGAGCCGACCGGGGTTGAACGAGTCCCACGTGTTCAGTTCCGTGATGACGCCCAGGTGGACGAACCAGTAGGCCTGGAGGGCCTCGCGGAAGGTGCGGGGCGGATGGGCGGGGACGCGCCGCGAGATGCGTGCGATCTCGGCGAGTTCGGCCCGCCGGGCAGGGTCGGACGCCTCGTCGGCGAGGGCCTCGGCCCGCTCGGCGTGGCGTTCGGCCAGGCGGCTGAGGGCCTCGGCGCAGATGGCCATCGCCTTCAGTTCCTCATCCTTGTCGGCGGCGCGGGGGTCGGCCAGGAAGTCGAGTTCGGCGCGGCGTTCGGCGATGCGGCGTCCGAAGTCCAGGAAGCCCCGGACGTAGATCTTGTCGTCGAGGATGGCATGGCCGAAGGCCCGCTGCTCCATGAACTCGGTGAAGACGCCGGCCTCGAAGGCCCCGTGCCAGTCGGCGGTCATGCTGCCGAAGAGCCGCTCGCGGATGGTCCGGCCCTGCCAGAACGGGATGATGCGGTCGCGGTACACCTCCCGGACATGGTCGCTGACGGCAAAGGGGGTCCGCTCGCGGGAGGCGAGGACCTCCAGGTCCTGGAGGCTGTGGCAGCAGAGTTCCGGGTACGTGGGCGTGGCCTTGGGGGCCGGCCCGCGCTCGCCCACGATGAGTTCGCCCTCGCCGATGTAAATCTTGCGGTGCTCGACCAGGTGGCGGAACGCCAGGGCCCGGGCGACGGGGACCGAAACCGTCTCCGCCTCGCCGGAGGCGTAAAAGTCGGTGAGCAGTTCGGCCCGCTCCGCAGAGAGGTACGGGCGGGTCTGGACGCTTTCCTGCCGCAGGCGTTGGACGCGGTCGGTCATGGCGTCTCCCTGGCAAGGGACGATTTCCAAATCAGCCATTATACGACGCGGCGGGGCCCGGGGCAACCGCGAGATTTCCTCGGGCCGCCGAAACCACCCTCGCCCTGCCACTCGGTTCCCCCCGGGGCGCCGCTACTCCAAGCCGCCGCGCTTGGCCAAAATCTGGAACGGCAGGCCGCGGATCGTGGCGGCGTCCTTGGCCATCTGCTGCGAGAACCCGGTCGACTTGATGGAGCGGACCTCGGGCGAGAAGAGGCTCGTCTCGCTCTCGCGCTTCGTGATCTCGATGTTTCCCTTGTAGAGGCTCGCCGTGTACGTGCCACCCACGAACCGGGAGGCCGCCTCGCAGAAGGCATCGAGTTCCGCCTTCAGCGGGTGGAACCACATGCCGTGGTACACCAGGTGCGCCCAGGTGCGGTCGACGCCGGCCTTGAACGCGAGTTCATCCTTCGTGAGGCAGAACTGTTCGAGGTCGCGGCGGAGCCGGAGAATGACGTGGGCGGCGGGGGCCTCGTAGATTTCCCGGCTCTTCAGGTCCATGATGCCGTCCTCGAACATGTCGATGCGTCCGATGCCGTGTCGGCCGGCGATGACGTTGAGTTCCGGCACGAGTCGGCCCAGGGGCATGGCCCGGCCGTTCAGGCGGGTCGGGATGCCCTGCTCGAACGTCAGGGTGATTTCCTCAGCCTCGTCGGGCGCGGCGCGGGGCGGGACGAGCCACATCCAGATATCGTCGGGCAGTTGCTGGTCCAGTCCGATGGCGCCGGAGGCGATGCTTCGGCACCACATGGTTTTGTCGTCGCCGCCCTCGATGCGTTCATCCACCGGCACGCCCCAGGCCTCGCACAGGGCGCGTTCCTCGGCACGCGTCAGGTCGAAGTCGCGCACCGGCACCAGGACTTCCAGGTCCGGCGCGAACATCTTGAAGACGTTGTGCATGCGGTACTGATCGTTGCCCTTGCCGGTGGAGCCTTCCATGAGGGCGTCGCAGCCGAGTTCGAGGCCCTTCTTCGCGACCGTGCGGGCCACCAGTTGCCGCGTCATCGACGTCGAGACGGGGTAGCCCTCGTAATCGGAGTTGGCGCGGATGGCCCGGGCCAGCCAGTGCTCGGTGAACTCCTCGGTCAGGTCGATCATGATGGGCTCAAAGCCGAGCGCCTTGGCCTTGGCGTTGCCGGCGTCGATCTCCTCCTGCCCCTGGCCCACGTCGCAGGTGATGGGGACGATACCCGAATCGTCCACGCCGTACTTGCGGCGGAGGAGTTCGATGCACAGGCTGGAGTCGAGTCCGCCGGAGTACGCCAGCGCCACCTTCGCGACCTCCGGCACGGGGGTGTCCATGACCTTGGCTTCGATTTGTTTGACGTCCATGGTCCGTCCTTTCGCGTGGGCGTTGCCTGTCCTCTTGCGCAGCGGGTTTCCCCAACCGCCGCGCTTCCTGAACGGCCGCGCCGCGCAAGCGCGGCGGCTAAATGTGGCGCGCCGGGTGCCACGGATTGCTTGCCAATCCGTGCTTGCCATTCGGCGAACACGGTTTGACGAGCAAACCGTGGCACACGCCGTCGCATGAGACCACGGCCGGACAAGACCGGCCGTGGCACGGTCCCCTTACCACACCACCTCGGGTTTGGCGGTCTCGCCCGTCATCTCCGTCGGCAGGCGCCACACGTGGTCGCCGGCGCGGTTGGTGAAGTAAAGGCGCGAGGGGCTCTCGTGCCGCCCGTGCCCGTCGGCCCACAGGGCGTAGAAGTCCGGATGGGCGTCCACCGGCCGGCGGACGTACGTGTGGTTGAACTCCGAGCCGCGCGTCAACGGCCGCACCTTCTTCCAGGTGGCCCCCTGGTCGCGGCTGGTCCACATCGCAACCTCGCCGCCCGTGTTGTACGGCTGGGGACCGGTCTCGGTCGGCGCGATGAGCCGCCACGTCCCGTCCGGTTCGATGTACAGCGGCCCGAAGTCGTAGTTGTGGTCGCTCGGGGTGACGGGCCGGATGGTCCACCCGGTGCCCGTCCACCGGGCGGTCCGCCAGGTGCGCGGGGCGTTCTTCGGCCCGGACGCATACCCACGGCTCGTCAGGAGCAGGAGGACGGGCCGGCCGCCGGCGTCGAACTGGACCGTCTTCAGGTACACGAGCAGGCCGTCGGCCTCCCAGTCGTGGACGAGGGCGGGCGCGGCCTCCTCGGTCGTCGTCAGCGGCACCTCGACGGCCTCGCCGGCGGCATTCCGCCACGTGCGGCCGAAGTCGTCGGTGGCCAAATAATAGAGATTCGTCCGCGCGTTCAGGCCCTTGCCGCGGGGGTGATAGTTGAACGCCGTCGCCACCGTCCCGCCGCGGCGGGCGCTCACCTGGTAATGCCCGTGGTCGATGCGGGCGAGGCGCTTCGGCTCCTCCCACCCGGGCCACCGCACGCCGTCCGGGCTCGTCACCCAGTACAGGAACCGGCGCGGGCCGGCGTACCGCGTGTGCAGGAACAGGATGCCCTCCTCCGGCACGCGCCACGCCTGAGCGTACGAGAAGTTCTTTACGAGGACCCGCTGGAAACGGTCAACGCGGTACGGCTCCACGCTGCGATGGATGTACGCCGGCCGGGCGGTGCCGTGCGCGCTCGAGAGGATGAAGACGTGCCCGCCGGGACCCAGCAGGATGGTGGGGTTGTCGTGGGCGTCGCGGGTGCCCTTGTCCATGAGGATGCGCGGCCGGGGAACGGTGCCGGTGGCGTGGTCGAACCACGCGACCATGTGGACGAGTCGGTTCTCGTCCTTCGGCCGGCCGCCCCAGCAGAAGAACGTCTTCTTCGCCTCGGGGGCGTAGACGGCAAAGGGGATGAGTTGCTGCGGATACGTCCCCAGTCCGCCGCTGTATTTGTATTTATACTCGTCGCCGGACGGCTGGTTGAAGTACCAGATGCCGCGGTAGCCGTCGGCCTTCTCGCAGGTCACGATCTCGCCGGCGAAAGCGGGCGGGGCGGCAAGCAGGAGGGCGAGGAGAAGGGTGAGCATCGCTAGGCGCATGGGGCCTCCGATCTTCCGGGTGCCACCGTTTGCTCGTCAATCGGTGCGCGCTGATCCGGGAACACGGTTTGACAAGCAAACCGTGGCACCTGGCGCGCGAGGCGCCGCCCGCCCTCTGCGGAAGGCACGCGGCCCGCAAGCGGGCCGGCGAACCGAAGGGTCACCGCGCGAATCCACTCCATGGCCACGCAAGCGTGGCCATGCCACCCCGGCCGGACAAGACCGGCCGGGCCACACAAAGGCCTCCCCCGCACTCGCTACTCGTCCAGCAGCCGGCGGAGGCGGATGTGGCGGTAGGCGGCCTTGGTGTTCCAGGCGGCCAGGCCGAGCGGCTTGGAGACCTCCACCTCGATCCGCACGTCCACGTCGCGGTCGCCGGGCTCGGTATCCACGACCTTCTTGTCGTCGATCCAGGCCTGGATGTGGTTGTCGGTGACCCGGAGGCGGATAGTGTACCATCGTTTATTCTCGAACTTCATATAATTCGTGGTCTCGTTCATGGAGGCGTCCATGCCATCGAATGAGGAGATGCCGACGACGCCGCCGCCCCATCCGCCCACGATCAGGCTGGCGCAGTCCTCCTTGTAGGGGAACGTCAGGCCGCAGAAGAAGTCGCCCCCCTCGACGCGCTGGGCCTGGAGTTGGATTTCGTAATCGATGCGGGGAAGCATGTCCGGGTCGCCGCCCCAGAAGACGCCGGTCAGGTCGCCTTTGCCCCTCTCAAACACCAGGTTGCCGTCCTCCACGTGGACCTTGCCGGGCTTCCAGAAGTCGGACAGTTTCCACTGGCCGAGGGTCTTGCCGTCGAAGAGCGGCTCCCAGCCTTCCTTGTCGGTCTTGTGGGTTTCGGATTCCGGGGCCGGGGCGGAGGGATCCTCTTCGGCCTTCTGCCGGGCTCGGCACCCGGACATCCACGAAGAACCCACGATCACCGCCGCCAGCGCGACGGCGGCGGCAAGGTGTCCGGCGGTAAACGGATAACGCATCGGGATGCTCCTTGCGTTGGCGGCTCGTCGGTACATGCAGACCTCAGCCTCGCATTGTACCGGCATCGGCCGGCCCGGGAAACCAGAAAGTGGCGGACAAACAGCGAGATCGGCGCCGGCACCGTCTGGGATGTCCGCTGCGACCGCTCCATGCCGGCATCTCTTCGGGTGCCCCCAATCGACGAGAGGCCGCCTTTTCGCGGCCATCGCCGGGCCCCACGCGATCGGCCTCTCTGAGGTGTACTACTTGGCTTCCGTGGGCTTGTACGGCCAGCGGTAGTATTTGCAGAAGAACTTGAGTTGCATGGAGAGCCAGGTCTCGCCCTCGGGCGGGGGAGGGATGTCATTTTTCTTCCCGCCCACGAGTTGGGCGGGGATGCCCAGGTCGTCGGCCCGGGCCTTGATCATCCTGGCGTACTTGGGGTTGTGGACCCGGTCGCCGGTCGGGGCCCTCGTGTAGATGAACAGGGGCGGACCGCCTTTGCGCATATGCCGCATGGCGAGGGACCGGGTCCCCATCGGCTGCAAGTGCGATCCGACCACCTGGAGCCGGCTCGTGATGCGTTCGACGGGGTTGCTGCTGCGCGGGTTGCGCAGATCCGGGTGATACCCGAGCCACTCGGAGATGAGGGCGCCGGCCGAGGCCCCGCAGGCGCCGACCCAGTGAGGGTCGATGTTCCACGGCTTGGATTTGGACCGGATGAACTGGATCGCCCGGGCGCAGTGGTGCATGATCTGCTCACAGGAGGCGTCTTTGCGGAACGGATAGTTGCAACTCGCCACCGAGATGCCTTGGCTCAGGAACGCCTTCAGCAGGGGGCTCTGTCTGATACCGCGCTTATCGCCGCCTATGAAGCCGCCGCCGTGGAACCAGACCAGGACGGGCGTGGGCTTGGCGGACTCGGCCTTCCAGAAATCGAGCACGTTCCGCTCGTGGCGGGTGTCGTACGTGACGTTGGCCTCGGTCGGCTCGAGTCCGGCAGCCACCGGCCCGGAGGCAAACAGGGTCAGCGCAAGAGCGGCAGCAAGAGAGCCCGCCCGAAACGGATGACGCATCGGCACACTCCTTCGCTCGTGACTCGACGTCCCCTGCGGCCCCCAGGCTCGGATGGGGCCGACATCGGCCGCCGCTCGAAACCATACCATGCGGACGCGATGGGGCGCCATGCACCCATTCTAATGCGCGGCGGGGTTTGGGGTTTCAGAAAATGGGGCCGGCATTCCGCGCGGCGGGTGCGGAGATTTACCCGCCGGAGGCGGGCCCGCCGCGCACGAGTTCGCGTTGTAGTACTAACGGGCCTCCGCCCCGCCGTCCCCCTCCGCCAACGGCGCCGACAGGTCCACCCGGTCCAGGGACTTCCGGTGAAAACGCATCTGGCGGCGGTGCCATTCGGCCACCTCGTCGAGGCCGGCGATGGTGGTGGCGGCGGCCTCGATGACGTGGTAGCCCACCGTCCAGGCGTCGCTGACGCGGTCCGGCGGGTCGGGCGCCGCCACCCGCTGGAGGTTCCGCACGAGGAAATCCAGGTCCGTCTCGCCCGGAACGCGGGCCTGGAGCGCCAGCCACTGCGCCGCCACTACCGGTCCGTAGATGGCCTCCAGGGCCGCCGGCGCCGTCTGCCAAAGACTACTCGCCGTCGTCTTTCGGTTCCGCACGTACGCCGTGAACATGACCTTGAGCCGGTGGTCGAGGCCCTTGTGGAACCTCTTCCAAAGGTCGGGCGGCATCGGGAAGGCCGACAGGTTCCCCACCTCAACCCGCTGGAGGCGGGCCTGCTCGGCCAGGGCGCGTTTGCGGGCCAGGCCAAAGAGGTCGTCGGCTCGCAGCGCGTACCGCAGCGGCGTGAGGTTGTCGGCGGCAGCGTGGTTGATGCCGGCCCTCAGGTCGCGTGAGAGCTTCGACACCGCCGCGCCGTACACCTTGCCCAGCAGCCCGTTCAGCGTCCGCCGAAGCGCCGGCTCCGGCGCCGGGAACCGTTCCAGGGCTTCGAACGGGCTGACCAGGCCTTCCAGTCGCTCGCGGGCCTGCTTGGTTCTGGAGGAGCCGGCGGCGAGGCTCCGGGCTGCCCGGACCATCCGCTGGTACATCGCCTTCCCCTGCGGGGGCCGGTACCGCTTGATCGCCTGGACGAGCGTCTCGGCCCGGACGATGAGCACGAGGTCCTCGCCGCGACGGGCGGCGGCCTGCATCGCCGAGAGGGCCTCCTGCGGTTCCCGGAGCACCTCCTCCCCTGCCGACTCCACGGCCTTGCCGAACGGGCCCTTCAGGCGGCGATAGCATTCTTTAAGTTCGTCGGCCAAGTCCTCGGGAGGCCATCCCTGCATCCGCTCCAGCGTATGGCCGAGGCTGGTGCACGCCGATGACATCGCCCTGCCATCTTGGACCGCTCCGGACGAGTCCGAATTCCTCCACTTCGGCGCCAACCGATAATACGCCTGGAGGAGGCCTCGGCTGGCATCGGGCGCAAGGTCGGCCTCCTCCACCCGGCGTCGGAATGCGTCCAGCTGCTCCAGCCACCCAATCCATTTGTACCCGTTGGCCCGATTCGCTGGCCGGGCCATGTACTCCAGCGCCTGGAGCAGCCTCTTGCGCCGCTTGGCGAGCAACTCCTTCTCGAACAGCGTGCTGGCGGCGAGGCTGCGGGCCAGGTCCGCGGCCCGTTCGACCCATCCCAGCATGTCGCAGGCCCCCGGCCGCGCGCCGGCCACCGTGAATCCCGTCTCGATTATCGAGGCGAACCGCTCGATGTGGTCGGCGGCGTCGGCCCAGTCGGCCTCGTCCAGCGCGTCGGCGGCATGACGAAGGGCGGCGAGCCGACCCTTCTCGGCCTCGGTCATGGGCGGCGACTCGGGAGGGGCCTCCTGGGCGGGCGGCTCCTCCTCGGCCTCTTCCGCTTCAGCGGCGGCGGCGACCTCGCGGACGGCGGTCAGCCCCTCCGTGAACGTGCCGAGCGGCGGGAGGAGCGCCTCCGGTTCGTCGGAAGGGCTCTTGGCCAGGACGTCGGCGGCTTCGACCATCTTCGACAGGCCGGCCCGCGCCTTCGCCAGCGGCGAGGCGCCCTTGCCCTCGCCCGCTTCGCCCTCCGCCTCACCGGGAGCCGGAGCCGACACGCCCGAAAGGCCACTCATCAGCCCGTCCAGCATCGACAGGTTGTTGGCCAGGTACTGGCCGAAGGCATCCACCTGGTACTTCTCCTGGCCGGTGTAGATGCGCCACCCGTGGACCAGGCAGGCCCGGGCCATTCGCCGGACGGTGAGCCGGCCGAGGCGTTCGAGCGTCTCGCCCTGAGCCTTCGCCGGGTCGATCTTGCGGCCGGCCAGCCGTTTCATCTCCCGGTCGAGCCGCTCCAGCGTCTCATCGTGCCACATCGCTTCGCAGTGGATGCGCTCGCCGTCGGCGTCGGTGGGCCCCATCTGGTGGTGAACCAGTTCGAGCCGCTCCAGGAGCCGCTTCCGGTCCTCGCGGTCTCGCTCCCGGCGGAGGTGCTTCCGGAGCCATGCGGCCTGGCGGGTCAGGGACTTCAGCGACGGGGGCCCTTCCTCCTCATCGCCGCCGGCGGGGCCGGCCAGCAAGAGCAGCACCCCCACGGCTGGAAGCAAGCGACCCATCGTGCCAGTTCCTCGAGGGCGTTCCCGGATGAATGGGGCTCACCTGTGTGCTGTCAGACGGGACTTACAAGGTGTCGCGGGCGGCCTGCCATGCGAGTCCCGTCCTTTAAACCCGCCGGATGTGTCCATGGACCGTCATGATTTCCCGCCTGGCCCGACGCCAGTCGAAGCGGCCCAGGCCCCGGCAGACCAGCACCGGCTGCTCCCCTCTTTATACCCCCGAAGGGGCCTGCGACACAAGCCCGCCCGGGGCAGGAGGCCGGGCCAACCCTACAGGCACCAACTCTCGGATTCTCTCAATAATCGGATACCGGACCGCTTCCTCCAGGGTCAGGCGTCCTCGAGGCGTCCGTTCTGCACTCCGCACCTCGCCCCTCGGCATTTCGGATGGTGCCGTCATTCGTACCGCACCGCCATCAGGCACAAGCCTTGCGGCGGGGCGCACGGGCCGGCCGCCGTCCGGTCGCGGGCGGCCAGCACCTCGTCCACCCACTGCGGCGGCCGGTGTCCCCGGCCCACCTCCACCAGCGTGCCCACCAGGTTCCGGACCATGCGATAGAGAAACCCGTCGCCCTCCACCTCGACGTGGACCTCGGGCACTTCGGCCTCGGTCACGTCCACGCGGAACAGCGTGCGGGTGCTCGTCTCGCGCCGGTTCCCTCGCGACTCCAGGCTCCGGAAATCGTGCGTGCCGACCAGCCGCCGGGCGGCCTCCTGCATCGGCCCGACCTGGAGCGGGCGATACCAGTGCCAGACGTACCGGGCCGCCAGGACCGGCTTGGCCCGGCTCCGCCAGAGGCGGTAGCGGTAGTGCTTCGAGACGGCGTCGCGGGTGGGATCGAAGTCCGGCGGGGCCTCCGCCACGTCGGCGACGGCGACGTCGACGGGCAGCCGGCTGTTCAGCGCCGCCTCCAGCCGCGCCGGCGCAATCGGGTGGTGGGTCGAGAAGGCCGCCACCTGCCCCAAGGCGTGGACGCCCGCGTCCGTCCGCCCGGCGCCGTCGACGGCCGGCCGGTGACCCAGGAGGGTCGCGAGCGCCTCGGCCAGGGTGCCCTGGACCGTGGGCAGGCCCGGTTGCTCCTGCCAGCCGTGGTACGCCGTGCCGTCGTACCGGACCGTCATCCGCACTCGCCGCATGCGGGCGAGTGTATCGGTTCGGCGGCGCGGGGTCAGCAACAAAACGGGGCCCACCCGCCACACGCGGCCGGCATTCACTTGACAGCCGGTGGCCGGGACGCATAATGAGAAAGGCAACCGAGACCGCCGACGGCCGAATGGCCGTCCGGCGAAAGGGAAGGCCTGGGATGGGAACCAAGGGGGCCGCTCACCCGTGGCCCCCGCTGTACGAGACCGGGCCGGAGGCGATGCCGACCGGCCCGACATGCTGGAACCTTCGGGGCGTGGCGCAGCCTGGAAGCGCGCTTCACTGGGGGTGAAGAGGTCGCTGGTTCAAATCCAGTCGCCCCGACCATGTAAGTCACGGCCGCAGCGTCACTTAGGCGCTGCGGCTTCTCTTGCGCCGAAGGCGACACGGCGGCTCGTGCTATGCGGGTGCTATGATTCGGCAGGAAGTCGAGGGGACGGACGCGGCTGGACGCCTGGTGCGGTAGGGGCTTCTTGCCCCCCCGCCCTCTTTGGAGGGGTTACGGCCTTGACGGTAGCGACCGGCGGCGCTATATTCATAATGGCGAATATAGTATGCGCGTTCAGGCTACGCGGGCCAAGGCCGTCTCTCAAAGGCGGGACGGCCGGAAGCGCGAGAGGGGATGTCACGCGCACGAGGCTCCCTCGCCCGGCGATCCCTTCCCAGGCGAAAAGGCACTCCACGTGGATGAACGGTTCGGTATGATACGTCGGGAGCAGCGACCCATGCGACGGCCCCGTGCCGGCATCCGCGCAGGAACCGCGGCCTGGCTGGCGGCCGTCTCCGTCGCTCTGGCCGCGGCGAACGCCCATGGCGGCGAGGACGCCGACCCCCTGGGGCCGTGCGCCATCGCCGCCTCCAGGGACGGGGGCACCCTGTACGTGGCGGGCGCCGATGCCGGCACGGTCACCTTCGTCCAGGTGCCGGACGGCCGGGTCTACCGGACCGTGCCCGTCCCGGGCGAGCCGACGGGCCTGGCGCTCAGCCCGGACGGGACCCGCCTGTACGTCACCTGCGCTGCGGCGCGGAGCACGGTCCTGGTGCTGGACGCTTCGTCGGGTCGGCCGGAGAGCAGGATCGCGGCCGGCCATTCCGCCTGCGGGCCCGCGGTGTCGCCGGACGGCCGGCACCTGTACGTGTGCAACCGGTTCGACGGCGACGTGTCGGTCATCGACCTGTCGAGGGAGCGGGAGGCGGCCCGCGTGCCGGCCTCCCGTGAGCCGGTGGCGGCGGCGGTCACGCCGGACGGCCGATCGGTGTTCGTCGCCAATCTCCTGCCCACCGGCCGGGCGGACCGGTACGAGGCCGGCGCCGTGGTCACCGTCATCGACGCGGCCACGGGCGAGCCCTCCAGCATCCCGCTGCCCGCCGGGGCCAGCGGCGTGCGGGCCATCTGCGTCGGGCCGGCCGGCCGATATGCCTACGCCACCCACGTCCTGGCCCGCTACGAACTGCCCACCACGCAGGTGGAGCACGGATGGATGAACGCCAATGCCCTCACCGTCCTCGACGCCAGGAAGAAGGAGCGGGTCAACACGGTCCTGCTGGATGAGATGAACCACGGCGCCGCCAACCCGTGGGGCGTGGCCTGTTCGGCCGACGGGCAGTGGGTCGGCGTCGCGCACGCCGGCACGCACGAGGTCAGCCTTATCGATGCCCCGGGCCTGGCGGAGAAACTGCGCGGCGTCCCGGAGGGCGAGTTCGGCGAGGTCCTCTACGACGACCGGAACGAGATCCTGGATTATTTCCGCCGGCATCGCGCCGCCCTGGCCGGGAAGTCCTACCGCTACGACGACGGCCGGCCGCTCTTTACGCTGGGAGGTGCGGCCGGCGTCCCGAACGATTTGGGGTTTCTCGCCGGTCTCCGCCGACGCATCCCGCTGCCCGGCAAGGGCCCGCGCGGCGTGGCGGTGGCAGGGCCGACGGTGTACGTCACCCAGTACTTCAGCGACAGCCTGTGCGCGGTGGACCCGACGCCCGGGGCGGCCCATCCGACCAGGGCTGTGCCGCTGGGACCCCCGCCGAAGCCGACCCCCGCGCGCCGCGGGCAGAGGCTCTTCAACGACGCCACGCTGTGCGTTCAGTGCTGGCAGAGTTGTGCCAGTTGTCATCCGGACGGTCGGACCGACGGCTTGAACTGGGACCTGCTGAACGACGGGATGGCCAACCACAAGAATACCCGGAGCCTCCTGCTGGCCCACAGGACGCCGCCCGCGATGGCGAGCGGCGTCCGGCCCTCGGCCGAAGCCGCCGTCAGAAGCGGCCTGGAACACATCCTGTTCGCCGACGTCCGGGAAAGCGATGCCACGGCCATCGACGCGTACCTGAAGTCGCTGGAGCCTGTCCCCAGCCCGCATCGGGCGGCGGGCGGCGGACTCAGCCCGTCGGCGGAGCGCGGCCGGCGGCTGTTCTTCAGCGAAAGGGTCGGCTGCGCGGCGTGCCATCCGGCCCCGCTGTTCACAGACCTCGACTCCTATGACGTCGGCTCCAAGACGCTTTACGACCGGCGCGCCTCCTTCGACACCCCCACGCTCATCGAGGCCTGGCGGACGGCGCCCTACATGCACGACGGACGCTACGGAAGCATCAGGGAGGTCCTCGCCCACGGCAACCACGGCGACCGGCACGGCGACGTGGCCGACCTGACCCCGCAGCAGATAAAGGACCTGGCGGCGTTTGTCCTGTCGCAGTAACCACCGGCAGCGCGACCTTCCGGCCGGGGCGTCTACCCGAAGGACGAAGGACACCCCCCCCTGCCCCTCGGGCCCCTTTTGCTTGACACCCCCGCGCGCGGCGACTTATAGTATCCGCATCGTAAACACTTGCCCTGTTCGTCCGCGCGGACGACGGTTGCGGAACGCAAATGTTGACTGCCCGTCGGCCGTGCTCCCCGCGTGGACGGACGGCAGGCCTGCGTTCCGGGACGACGCAAAGGCGGCCTCTGCCATGCGAATCGGCGCCATTGCCGACACCCACGATAACCTCGTCGCCACGGCGGCGGCGGTCCGGTTCTTCGAGGACCAGGCGGTCGAGCACATCCTCCACGCCGGCGACTACTGTGCCCCGTTCGCGCTGAAGCGGCTGCTCCAGACCCGCATCCCGGTGGACGGCGTGTTCGGCAACTGCGACGGGGAGCGGGAGGGCCTGGCCAAACTGCTCCCCTCGCTCTCGGACGGGCCGAGGCACCTGGAACTGGGCGGCAAGAAGATCTGTCTCGTCCACGACCGATCCCGTCTGACGCACGGGGACCTGGAGGCCGCCGACATCCTCCTCCTCGGCCACACGCACGAGCCCGAGGTCCGACGCGAGAACGGCCGGCTCATCGTCAACCCCGGCGAGTGCGGCGGCTGGCTCACTGGCCGGTGCACCGTCGCCGTCGTCGATACCGGGACCCTCTCGGCCGACGTCGAGGAAATCCACGAACAGCCAAGGGGCTGACGCATGCGACGACTCATCCTGGCATCGCGGGTTCACCACGCGAAGGAGCGCGGTGGGTCATCGCAGGAGAAGCGCGGTGGGTCTCCGTACCCACCGCGCTCGAACGGATCTCCCGGCACCCGCGCGGCGGGTACGGAGACCCGCCGCGCTTCCTCAATATTCCGCGCCCGAATTTCCACCCTCGCATTGGCTCTCGCCGCCCTTGCCCTGGCGGGCTGCTACGGCCAGGTGCAGCGGACCCTGACCATCGACTCCGAACCCCAGGGCGCCCGCTGCTGGCTTAACGACAACGAGGTCGGCCGAACGCCCGTCACGGTGCCGTTCACGTGGTACGGCACGTACCGGGTGCGGCTGGAGCATCCAGGGTACGAGCCGCTTATCGCCGAGGCGGACGTCGACGCCCCGACGTTCCAGTGGATCGGGCCCGACCTGCTGTACGAGACGGTCGTGCCGGGCGTCCACCGCGACACGCACGCCTTCCGGTTCGCGCTGCACGAGGCGAAGCCGGTCGAGCCGGAGGCGCTGCGCCGGCGGGCGGAGTCGCTTCGCCGCGACGCCGGTGTGCCGGCCTTTGCGCCCATCATGCGCCCCGCGCCGATGCCGGAGGCCGCGCCCGGGGCCGCTCCGCCCGGGCCGCCGCCTTCGCCCGAGGAGGCGCCGGCCGAAAAGCCGCCAGCCGAGCCGCCATCGCCCTAACACGACACCGCTAACTCCTGCGCGGCGGGTCTCCGCACCCGCCGCGCTGCCTTGAAAAAGGCGTTTCGAGCGCAGCGGGTACGGAGACCCGCCGCGCAAAACGCTGACGGAGCGATGTCGTCCTAGGCGCCGTCGCCCGAGCCGCGAACGTAAGTTCGCGGGTATCTTCGAATGGCGGGTGAGCCTCATGCCGCGGATAAAGATACCCGCCACCCGTTCGGCTTCGCTCAGGGCGAGCCTTACGATGGCGGCTCGGCCGGTCGCGGCTCGCAAACGTTGAGCCGGCGACCGGAGGTCGCCGCGAAAGTCCCGCCCCTCACAAACGGCAACGGCCGGTGCCCTCCGGTCGCCGGCTCAACGGGCCGGGCGAACACCAACGTCTATGAATGGGAGTCCACCATGCCCACGCGCACTCTCCTCCTGACCATCCTGGCTACCATCTTCCTCGCCGGCTGCGGCGGCGAACCGGCAGGCGAGACCATCGAGTCCTACACCCTCGAGAACGGCCTGACGGTCGTCCTCCGCCCCCTCGACGGGGCCGACCAGGTTGCCCTCGTCGTCCTCCATCCCCTGGGCAACCACCACGACCCCCAAGGTCAAAGCGGCCTGGCCCACCTCATCGAGCACTGCTACGTGACCGCCCAGGGCGGTCCCACGCCGCCGAGGACCATGCAGCAGTACGTGGCCCGGTACCCCGGCGGCTGGAACGCCCAGACGGGCGACCGGTTCACGGTGGCGGCGTGCGTGTTCCCGCCCGAGCGGCTGGAGGAGGAACTCCGCGACGCCGCCGCACGCCTCGGCGACCTCCGCATCACCCGGGCCGACCTTGCCCGCGAGGTGCCGCGCGTCGTCTCCGAACTCGGCAACATGTACGGCGGGATGCCGATGCTGGCGGCGGCGAACCTGGCGCGCGAGCACGTCCGTCCCACGCCGCGCGGCGGCCGGCGCGGAGGCCGGCCCGACCAGGTGCAGCGCCTGACGGCCGAGGGCCTCCAGCAGCGGTGGAGCCGGTTCTACCGGGCGCGCGGCACGATCCTGGTCCTCGCCGGCGCAGTCGAGCCGGAGGCTGTGCGCGACCGCGTCCACCACTACTTCCACACGCTGCCGGCGGGCGAGTCGGCCCCCGACCCCGCCGAGGTCCCCGAGCCGACCCTGCCCGTGACCGAGACGGTCGAGGTCCGGGCCGCCCGGCCGAATGCCCAGGCCGCGGCGTGCCTGGCGTGGGCGGCCCCGCAGCCGGACGACGACCTCTACGCGCCGTTCCTCGTCCTGGTGGCGCGGCTGTGGCAGCAGGTGCAGGCCGGCGGGGCAGGCCGGGGCGGGCCGATGGTCCGCTTCGCGCCGCTGGACGATCCGCACGTGGTGGCGCTGGTCGGCGCCGTCGGCAGCAGCACGCCCGAGGAGGCGATCGCGGCGCTGGAGCAAATGCTCGCCGAGGCCGTGGCGCAGCCGTTCTCGAAGGCCGACCTCGCGGCCGCCCGAAACGCTTTCGGCTGGATGCTCGGCGTGGCCGACGTGCCGGATCGGACGCTCGCTCGGAACCCGTATGGGGCGGCCTTCTCGGCGGGCCGGCGGATTCAACTTGGCATCGACCCGGCCGACCTGCGGGCCCGCCTGGACGCGGTCACCGCCGAGGACGTCGCCCGCGCCGCCGAGACGGTGTTTGCCCCGGACCGCCGGGCGGCGGTGGTCGTCGTGCCGGCGGGCTCTGAAAGGCGCGCGCCGCGCAAGCGCGGCGGCTAACTGGAAGGTATACGACCGGGCCGGCACCCGCCGAACGTTCGCACGCTCGCCGTTTTCGACTTTGGACTCGTTCCATGCCGCGCTTCGGCGCCCACCTGTCCATCGCCGGCGGCGTCTCGCGGGCCGCCTGCCGCGCCCGCGACCTGGGGTGCGACTGCCTCCAGGTCTTCGTCAAGCCGCCGCAGCAGTGGCGGTTCCAGGTCCTGGACGATGAGGAGATTGCGCGCTTCCGCGCCGCCGTTGCGGAGGCGGGCCTTGCGCCCGTCGTCGCCCATGCCTCGTACCTGGTGAACCCGGCGAGTCCGGACGCCGCGCTCCGGGCACGGTCCGCCGCGTGCCTCCTGGCCGAGTGGGACCGGGCCGAGGCGCTCGGCGCGGCGGGCCTGGTGCTGCATCCCGGCTCGCACGTGGGGAGCGGCGAGGCGGCGGGCCTTGAGCGCGCCGCGCAGACGCTGGCGCACCTGGCGGACGAGCGGCCGGAGCGGCAGACGCCCATCCTCCTGGAGACCACCGCCGGCGCGGGCAGCACGCTCGGCGCAACGTTCGCGCACCTCGCCCGGCTGATGGAGGCCTGTGCCGACGGGCCGCCGCTCGGCCTGGCCATCGACACCTGCCACCTCTGGGCCGCCGGGTACGACGTGGCCTCGGCCGAGGGCCTGGACGCCACGCTCGCGGAACTGGACGCGGCGGTGGGTCTGGCGCGCCTGGCCGTCGTCCACGCCAACGACGCGAAGGGCGAGCGGGGGTCACGCCTGGACCGCCACGAGGCCATCGGTCGCGGCCGCATCGGGCGAGCGGGGTTTCGCCGAATCGTCAACCATCCGGCGCTCCGCGATGCGCCGTGTATCCTGGAGACGCCCAAACGCGACGCCGGCGGCCGGCCGATGGACCCGGTAAACCTGCGGACGCTGCGAAGGCTGATCTGCCACGGCGGAGAGGAATGACCGGCCGCCCGCCTGAGGCGGGTAAACTTCCGCGGCCGGCTCAGCGCGACGACGGCGAGGCGCGGGCGGCCTCGCCGGCCGGCTCAAGCGCGCCCTCGTACTCCCCCCGTCCATGGAGGATGTCGAGCAGTTCGTCCAGGTGCTCGGCGTACACGCCGCGAGGAGTCGTATCGTGCTTGGTACATAGATGGGCGGCGGCGCCGGTCGCCACGCCCAACTGCCCGCCCGTGTTCATCACCCGCACCGAGCCGAGCGCCACGTGCGTCAGGCTGACGCATCGGCCCGCCATCAGCAGGTTCGCCACGTTCCGCGAGTACAGGCACCGGTACGGAATCGGATACGGCTTGACCTTGTTGAAGTCGGCATAAGTGCGGAACGGGTATTTCTCGTAGTTCTTCGGGTAATGCAGGTCGATGGACCAGGACCCCTTGGCCACGCCGTCGGGGAACTGGCGACAGGCCTGGATATCGTTCTGGGTAAGGATGTAGTCGCCGAGGAGGCGCCGGCTCTCGCGTTTGCCGGCCACGTAGGGCACGTGCGAGAGCTGGCGGTTGGCGTACTTCGCCTGGCGTGAGCCGTTCTTGGCGTTCGCCCACGCCCCGTAGATGGCCCGCAGCAGGTAATCGCGAATCTCCTCGGCGTCCTCGACGGTGTCCAGGTAATGGCCGTACTCCCACGTCCAGTTGCCGGAGGTGGCCTCCATGTCCTTGGCCACCGCCTTGCCCCAGGGCACCTCGGGAAACGCGACCTTGCGGTCGGTCTTTCGGCTGCCCCACATGAGGCTGGTGCCCAGGACCATCTCGTCACCCTTCTCCGGGGCGATGGATTCGTCGTGTTTGTCGCGCGGCTCCCGGCCGACGCGGTAGTCGGCGCCGGCCCAGTAGCCGACCCATCCGTCGCCGGTGCAGTCGATGAAGACGGGCGCGGCGAAGCGCAGTTCCTTGCCGGTCCGGATGTGTTTGCCGTCGACGCTCCTGATGCGGTCGCTCTCGGTCCGGACGCGGAAGACGTGCGTGTTTAGAAATAAGTGGATATTATTCTCGGCCCGGACGACGGCGTGGCGGCGGTCGTCGAAACGCCGGGTGGGGTGCGGTTCCTTGCCGGCGCCGGGGTGGCCGTAGGGCGCGTTGATCTCGCCGACGACGTTCGGCCCCGGGGCGCCGCCGGTGTGGACGCGAATCTCGCCGGAGGCGTTTCCGCCCAGGACGGGCCGGTCCTGCACCAGGGCCACCTCCGACCCGAGCCGGGCGGCCGCAATGGCGGCGCTGGTGCCCGCGATGCCCCCGCCCACGACGACCACGTCGAACTCGCCGGCCGAGGGCGGCACCTCGGGCAGACCCAGCAGCCGGCGGCGCCAGGCGTCCATCTCCGGGCCGGGCTCGGCGGGCGGACGGGCATCCGCCTCCGTGCTGAAATAGAGGGCGTCGCACCGGCCCTCGAAGCCGGTCACGTCCACCAGTTCCACCCGGACCCGCTTCTTCCGGACCGCGACCGTCCCGCCCCGCTGCCAGTGCCACTTGGGCTTGCCCGTGCCGAAGACGGCACCGGCGGGCGTGCCGCCCACGACCACGGTGAACCGGCCGGGATGCCACTTCTCCTCCGGCACCCAGTCCTTCGTGCGGACCCACAGGTGGTACGTGCCGGTCTCGGGAAAGGCCGCCTCCGTGGCGGCGGGCCGGACGGGCCGACCCATGCCGTGGGCCAGCAGGTACGGCGACCCCATGACGTCCATGAACTGCTGGTCGACGACCCATCCGCCCAGGCGGTCGAAGGCCTCGGCCTCCAGGAAGACCTCGGCGGCCCCGACGGCCGCGGGGCCTGCCGGCACCGCCGCGGCGACGGCCGCGACGAACAGCACGGCTTGCAAACGCATGACCCGCCCTCCTCCGGTTGGCTCCGTGCTGCCGCATTATAGGGCGACGTGCGGCGGGACTCAATGACTCCCGGCCGGGAGTGGGGCAGGGGTGAGGGGGATCGCGGCCACGCGTCCAGACCGTTCACCCTCACCCCATCCCTCTCCCATCAAGGGAGAGGGAGTTCCACAAAAAATCCCCTCTCCCCTGGCGGGAGAGGGAGATAACGTAGGGTGCGTGCTTCGCACGCACGCGGCTTCTGCCGGGGCTCCAAAAGCCGTAGGGTGCGTGCCGAGCACGCACCCTACACATTCTTCCGATTTCCCTCTCCCCTG
>Ga0180434_10002492_pt1 | contig 24446 bp, 38 predicted proteins | sample SS_ome_7_FD_132453 | JGI IMG/M metagenome (GOLD analysis project Ga0180434, IMG submission 132453) | Hypersaline lake sediment archaeal communities from the Salton Sea, California, USA - SS_1_D_2 metaG | ecosystem: Environmental > Aquatic > Non-marine Saline and Alkaline > Hypersaline >... | reverse complement strand
GCCTTGCTGTCCGCCATCGCACCACCTCCCCTTCGCTACACTATACCCCGCGCCGCCCTTGACCCGCCGGGCCCGCGCGCGTACAATCGCCGCAAGATGGAGACGCGCGGTGGCAGGGCGACCGTCGTCGCGGATCTGTCCGGACCGATGCCACAAACAGAGGGAGAACACGATGAGTAACATCGCCAAGATTTTAGGGATGCTGACAATAGCGGCCGCGGCGATCACGGTCGGCGGCACATTCGCCGCCGGCGGCGAGGAAGTTTTGCCGGTGGTGAGAACCGAGTTCGGCCTGCTCTTCGAGTTCACGTTGGACAGGCAGTACGCCGGCGCCCCGGAACCCGTTCTCGCGATCCTCGTCGCCGAGTCACTGCCCCTCGCGACCAATGCGAAGGCGCGCCTCGCGAACACGACGCTCCACGCCGACAACGCGATCCAGGAGCTCGTCCAGATGGCCATCGAGATCGCCGGTCAGCCGCAGAACAAGAAGGAGATGCTCGTGATGCAGTCGGTCTTCAACCCCGTCGCGTTCGGCGCGGACTACGGCGCCTTTGTGGCCGAGAGGGGTGGCGAGGTAGGCGAGACGGCCGACAGGACGGTGACCGCCTTTGCGAGGAGCGCGCTGGACGGCACCTTGCGGTACCTCAGTTCCCTGCCATGCCCGGACGAGGCTGAAGGGGATTCCTGATGCACGCCTCAGTTACAGAACGGGGATAACGATGAAAGCAACCCTAAGTTTGAGCCTCGCCGTCGTCCTGATGACGACGGGATGCGCCATGAGCAAGGCCATGCGGAACAGCTTCGCCCGGGGGACGGGCGACACGGGCGCCACCATCGTCCTGGACAAGACATCCGGACTAGCCAAGGTGCCGCTCGACCTCGTGCTCGACAGGCTGCAAAACTACATCGACGGGACGGGCGCCCCCGGCGCGGCCCCCATGACCGCCCCCGGGTTCAAGGCGGGACTGCTCGACCTGATCCCGGAGGACCAGGGGTGGCTGGCGGACGGCATCAAGTCCCTGCTGACCGGCGTCTTGGCGGAGGACAGGGGGATTGTCCGCAACTTCCTGATAGGGGTCCGCAACGGGACGAATTACTGGATTCCGAGCTAGCCGGACGCCGGGCCGACTCTGCGCAGGGCAACCGGGAGGAACAGGCTCCTGTCCATCGCGGAGCCCAGCGACCGCAGCGCGACCGCCTCGCACGACGACCGCGAGTACGGGTCGGCCACGAGAACCCGGCGCCCCTCCGCGCCCACCGCCGCGACCGCGTGCGGCCACAGGCCGTCGTCGCACTCAAGCCAGACCGGGAGGATCGCGGCGGCGCCGGACCGGACGGCGGACAGCACGCCGGAGGGGGACGCCCCCTCCCCCCTCAGCCTCCGCGCCGACACCCCCGGAATCCGGGCGAGGCCGCCGCACACCCTGGCTATGGCCAGCCGGGACGTGCCCTCGTCGAGGTCGATGGAGTGGCGGTACACGGCCCGCATCGCGGGCACCGGCACCCCCCTCCGCCCGAACAGGGCGAGGAGGGCGCACTCGAACGCCTTGGGCACGCAGTCCCACTCCGTCGACTGCCGCGGAAAGCCCGTCCTCATATACCACCCCCTCGGCTCCATTATACTCGCCGATGTTTCCGTAGGCGCGAGCCGTCGCGGGGAGCGCGGTGGAGCGAGGGGGAGGCGAACCGCCCCCGTCCGAGAACAAGGTTCGCGGACGGCTACGCGGCGGGGATCGAGGACAGCCTCGCCCGGCGCGTCGTCGGGCCCAGGTGGCACCGGACGGACGGCTGGGGTGACGGCTACCGCGAGGCCATGCAGGCATACGGGCGGGAGGTGCTGCGGGCGGTCGCGCGGCAACGCGCTTGACGCACTATCGTCCGGCGGCGTTTCGCCGCCGGACAGCACGGACGACGCCCGCGATCCCCACCGACGCCCACACCAGGTTGAACGCCAGGAACGGCGTGTGCCCGACCATCGCCGAGTTCCACGCCAGCAGGCTCGCGCCGATCAGGTTCGCCAGGTGGTACGGCCACGAATCCCGGGAGAGGTGGCTCCACGCGAGGAGCGCGTACGCCCCCAGCAGCGTTCCCACGCCCGTCCACGCGACGATCTCCACCAATAATCCGGTCACACGCCCCCCTCGGCGATTTCCGCGTCCAGCCAGCGGCCGACATACGCGCGATCCTCCCCGAAAACGGGCGGCTCCCTGTCGATGGTCCAGGCGGAAGTTGTCCTGGACGACGGGGCGCGGGCGACCGCGAAGCCCCGCTGGCGCCGGACGGGTAGCTCCTCCCACGGCCTGCCGAGTTCCGCAAGCGCAACCTTGACATCATCGCATTTCATGCCGTGCATCTGCCTGCGCGGCAGCGAGGCCTGCCCCGCCGTCAGCACACTGTTCCGCACCGCGTCCCGCTGCCTCCAAAAGAAATAGTTGATGGCATCGTCCGTCGGCACAGGAAAAACTCTGGCGTCGAAGTGCGCGCGGAACAGCTTGGATCGCAGGAACCGCGATCTGTCCGGGTTGAGCGAGGACAACCAAGCCTCGTGCAGCGCCTCGTTGAACGCGGCGGTGGCGATCGAGGCGGCGGTCGACTCCATTTTGCTGCGCCGCCCCCCGAACCATTGTTCCGTGCCGAGGTTGGCGTAGTCCACAAGCAGGACGCTCACCTCGTCCGACTGCCCGTAGGCCAACCGCGCCGTGCCTATTTCCTCGCACAGCGCCGTCGCCACGCGGTCCATGCAGGCCTCGATGATTCCGTCGAAGGGACTGTCGAATCCGCGGGTAAATGTGTGAAACGCCCTCCCGTCCACGCGCAGCACGGCGGGCATCCTTGGCGGGAGGAGATTCCCCGCGCTGGCCTCCCGCGCCTTCATCCTGTCCCCGAGCGGCATGCCTGGCATGGCGTCCCCCAACCGTCTAATCGTGACACGGGCAGTGGCGCGGGCAGACGAACAGCAGCGGCCCGCCGCCGCCGAAGCCGTTGTACTCCCCCGCGCGGTCGCAGCAGGCGCCCTCGCACCACTCCGACGGCGGCTTCAGCACCGTCGCGGCCTGCCCCAGGGCGAAGTCGGTCGAGGCCTCGTACTCGCCGAACCGGATCGTGTGCCCGTAGTCGTCCAGCTCCGGCGAGGCGAAGTCCGGCGCCGCCGCGCCGGACGGCCTGAAGGCCGACAGCGCGACGACCGCGGTGTGCCCGCTCGCCATCGCGAGGAACGCCGTGCCGCCCCGCGGATCGACGGCCATGCCCACGGCCAGCTTCTCGTCGGGGGTGCCCCACTTCTCGGTCAGCACGGTCTCCAACTGGTCCGCCGGCAGCTCGCAGGCTATCACTGCCCTTCCCCCTTCCCGGACTCGTCGGCGGGCTCGGCTCCGCCGCCTTCCTTCCTCTCTCGCTTCAGGGCGGCCTTGTCGCGCTTCTTCTGTTCCCTCTCGCGCTTCTTCTGCTCGCGTATCCGCTTCTGCACCGACTGCCTCTGCTTGGCCATTGTGCGGCTCCCTTCCCTGTCCCGAAGCCGCCGGCCGCTACGCACGGTCGATGCCCTCGCGCTGTTAGTTGAACAATTCCGCTAGCCCTTCTCCCGCAGGACGGCCTTCGCACGGCGCCTCGCCCACTCGCCGAGATCGTCCCAGTGCCTGGCGATGGCGGCGGCGTCGAACCGGTGGCGGAACTCCCCGCCGCTCCCGGGGTTCACGAACCTCACCTCCACGAAGCCGTCGTCCTCGGAGCCGGGGAGGGCCTCCGTCATCCACTCTCCCGGCAGCGACGCCCACAGCATGTCGAGGAACCTCTTGACGACGACGACATGCCCGTAGTCCCTCCGATAGTGCTTGAGGGACTCCTCGCACAGGCTGGATCCGCCCTGGCTGGCGTACCGCCCGCACTCCAGGCACACGTGGTCGTCGTAGTGCACCGTCGGCCCGCCGCAGCCGTCCTCCCACTTCAGGCGGATGACATGCCTGGACGTGCCGCAGCTCCTGCACTCCATGCTGCTCTTGGTCGCCGTGCCCATGGTCAGTCCCCGTCCGGCGGGCAGCTCTTCGGGTTCGGGTTCCCCCTCTTCCCGCCGCAACACCCGTCGCAGCAGTCCTTCTTCTTGTCCGGCTCGCACGGCGTGCTGTCGCACTTGTCCGGCGTGCCCCTGTTGGCGTCCTTCGGCCCCTTGCCGTCCGGTCCCGTCCCGTCCTGCTTCGGCATCGCTCAATCTCCGCAAATTCCTGTCGAATCGAAAAACCCGCTACAGGTTATTATACCCACCACGGACAACGGCAAGGTCGGTTGACGCGCGCGAAAAGGGCCGCCCCCTGTGGGCGGCCCCTCCAATCGCGGGTTCGGATCACCCGATCTCGGCGCACCCCGTCAACTGCTCCGCCCAGGCGGGGGCCTCCGCCTCCGCCCACACGGGACGGGTGGTCCCTTCCCAGACCACGTCGTACCGGTACCACTTCGCCCCCCTGGCGACGGGGTAGAGGCCGGGAGGGATCTCCTCGACGACGGCGAGCTGGTAGTACCCGGCTTCCCCCAAATCCCCGAAGTTGCCCGTCAGCATGCTCTCCGCCTCCGGGCGGCTGCGGAAGAACCCGACGGTTCTGCGCCTGGGAATCTCGGCCGCGGCCGTGACGGACCCCCAGTCGTCGTCGGGGACCCCGAGGGTCGTTATCGCGAAGACCGGGTCGCCCGCTGGCTTTCCGGTTTCCCGCGGTTCGATTCCGCACAGCCTGGCCAGCACCCGCTCCGGCGAGCCGGTCACCCTCTCCCCGACGCACCGGGCGCACAGGTACGCCCTGCCGAACCCCTCGCACCTGACGCCGCCGACGGTCAGCCGGGGGTACGACACGACCGTTCGGCCGCCGCCCGCGAACGGCTCGCGGCACCGGCTGCACTCGCCGGCCCGCCCGCCCGCCGAGGTTTCGCAGATGCGCGACAGCGCCCGGTCGGCAATCGGCCTCTCGTAGCCGCATCCCCTCGCCATGTCGAGCGCCCCCAAATCCCCGAACGCGGCGGCGGCGCACTCAAGGCACAGGTCGAAATGGTCGTCGCCGAAACCAATCGGTCGGCGTCCTTCTTCAACGCTCAGCTCCAACCGCCCGACCCGCAGCCATCCGCCGGGATCGACAATCGCCTTGCACCTGTCGCATTCGCACTTGGTCGCCATGTGTCCCCCCTCGTCAATCCCGCCGCGCGGTCAGCCTCGCGTTCAGAATCCGGCCCAGTCGCCGCAGTCCGGCGGCGATCACGCAATGGATGATCACGGCGAGGATCGTGCCGGCGCAGACGACGACCTCGGCCGGCCAGGTGCACGACCAGACCAGCGCGTGCCAGAGGCGGACGCCGCCCCTGCCCTCGTTGGTCAACGTCCGCCACCAGACGAACGGCGCGTCCCGCGTGTAGTCCGCCAGCCAGTTGTCGCGCCAGCCGTCGAACACCACGGGCAGCGAGAGGAGGACGCCCCACGCCGCCAGCGGAACGCCCGCCGCCCACGGCAGCCACTCGGCGATCCCGCGGCACGCCACCGCCAGGGTCCACCACGCGGCGCCGGCCATCGCCGCCGCGGCCAGGAGCCTCACGGGCCACGGCGCGGGCCTCCTCCAGAACGCCGCACCCGCCCCGCTGCACGCCTCGATCCACTTCATACAGTCACCTCACGAAAAGAGACCCGGGGATCCGCCCCCCTCGTTCCCGTCCGGTTTTCCGCTGCCCTCCGGCCCCTTCGGCCGCCGGCAACCCGAGCAGAAGATACCCTTCGATCCCGGCTCGCCGTCGCACGCGACGAGTCCCATCGACACCGCGATGGCCGTGGCGATGTGGCATCTGCAATGGCACTCGCCCTTCTTCCTGCCTGCCTCGTTCCTCATCACCATCGCCTCCCGGCCGCGGCGTCCTCGCGCCGAGCCCCCTCGATTATCTCCCGCGCCTGCCGGTTGCGCAGCTCGGAGCACACGCGGCACTCGCCGTGGACGGCCCTCCTGACGCTGACCCGGTGGCCGCATCTTGTGCACTTGATCCGCTTAGCCCGCATCGGCTTTCCTCGGCGGATCGACCACCGGCCCGCCCCGGGCCGCCCGGACCCGACCGCCCGCCTCGATCGCCCGGAGGGCGGCGAAGTTGAGCAGGGTGTTGGAGATTCTCTCGACCGTCTCCCAGTACCCGTGTTCCGCGTGGTACCGGAGCCTGTCGAGGAGAAGCGACTCGACCTCCCTGAGCTCGTCTGCGTCCATCCTTACGCTCCGCTCCGCATCGGCCCGACAACCACCTCGGCCACCAGCCCCTCCCTCAGCGGGTACGGGGCGGACGGGGCGTGGAAGGCGGCGTTCCAGTCGGCCTTCTCGTACCTCCCGCCCGGCACGCCGCCGAGCGCGCCGCATTCGCAGCGCACCATGATGACTGCGCCGCAAAGGGCCGTGCTGTAGACCTCCCACTCGTGCTCGTGCCCACTGCTCATGCCGGATCCCCGTCGTCGCCCATCCACTCGAAATTGTAGTCGCCGATGGACTCGTGCTCCCACACGCCGCTGCCGATCCCCACCCCGACGTTCATGCACAGGAGGTCGTGGGACTCGAGTTCGTCCACGACCGCCTGCTGCCTCACCCGGTAGCGGCGGGCCAGCTCCCTCACCGTCGGCTGCGTCCCCGACTCGTATGTCGGCCACGTTCGCGCCTTGATGAAGGCGAGCGCGCGTTCTGTCCAGTCGCCCGTCATGTCCGATTATACCCGCCGAACCCGCGCAAGGGAAGGGCGATAGAATAACTTGGAATGAGCGGAACCAGCAAACCTTTCATGGACGACATGCTAAACGGGTGGTACATCAAATCGCCGGACATGCCCGTGATTAGTCTGTTCACGGGCTGCGGCGGAATGGAAATCGGCTTGGAGATGGCTGGGTTCCGTACCGCGATCTGCGTGGAGATCGATAAGGATTGCAGGAGCACCGTCGGGCTTAACCGTGACTGGAAATTCGTTCTCGCGGGTAGCGGCGAACATTCGGCGGAGGAGAGGTGGGGCAAGGAGTATCGGCTGGAGAGGAAGGCTCAAGTTATCGGTTGCGTGACTTCCGACCGCAGGCCGACGGGATCGGTAGTACTAGATGATGGTCGTACGGTCAAAATAAACAAAACCCACCGTTTGCGTAAAGCGGGCAACACATACATTGTCGAGATAAGAGAAGTAGAGGTGGGGTATGTGCGTTCCCGGGACAAAAAACGCCTTCGGCGCCGCAATGGTCAGATGGTCGAGTTGGATGAGGCGCACCGATTGCGTCGGGCTCCAGGCGGTGACATCACACAGCTATCCACAGCGGATATATTGGCGGCCGGAAACTTGCAACCGGGAGATGCGGCCTTGGTGACAGGAGGGGCTCCGTGCCAGCCGTTCTCCACTATCGGGGAGGGTTTGGGGGTGCTGTCCAAGAAAGGCAACCTTTTCCGCGAGTTCATGCGAGTGGTCGAAGAAGCGCAGCCGATGGGGTTCATATTCGAGAATGTCTCCGGCATCAAACAAAAGCAACACCGGCAGGTGATAGACCATATCAGGAGGATTTCAGGGGACATCGGATACAGTGTCAGGGCGGGTATTTTGAACGCCGCAGACTACGGCGTTCCGCAAATTCGCAAGCGATTCATCGTTCTCGGCGTTCGCAACGGTTGTGGCCAACCAGCTTTCCCGTATCCCACGCATGCAAAGAATCCCGCTGCGGGGTTCAAGAACTGGGTCACGGTTGGAGAATGCTTCCAAGCCATACACCAATCGGATTTCAGCCGTCCGGACAGTAAACAGATGAAAGTCTCCAAGCAGACGGCGCGGCGGATTAGCTATATCAAGGTTGGCACACAGGACAACTTCCGGAGTATACCCAATAGATTCCGGCCAGAGTGCTGGAAAGACCGGGTAGACGAGGAAGGCCGGCAGTTGGGATACCAAGGAGAGGATCCTTTTGGCCGTCTATCGCTAGACAAGCCATCAGTGACTATCCGCACGCGCGGTTACCACCCCATGACAGGGCGATTCCTGCACCCTACCGAGGATCGGGCGCTCAACACCATCGAAATGGCTAGGCTACAAGGTTTTCCAGCCGAATGGAGATTCCACGGCGGCTTGGAATCAATAGGTCGGCAGATTGGAAACGCGGTCCCACCGCAACTTGCCAAGGCGCTGGGCGAAGCATTTCGCCAAATAGTGACCTAGGCAATGCATGCTTCCCTGTCCACGGCCCTCTCAATCTTCTCAACCAACTCCTCGACGAGTTTGTCCTCCGCAACAATCCTCCTTAGCTGCTGGTTTATCGCGAAATCCAAGTAGTCTTGGAATTCCGGAGGCATGTCGTCGAAGGGAGGCGTGGCGTCGTGCATCTTGGCATCGCGGAGCCCAATCGCCAACCTGTTCATGTGCTCCCACAATATCCGCATGTGTTCCAAGGCTGTTTTGTTGGCGGTCGGACGGAAGACCCTGGTCACCCACGTGTCATCAGGGTTAAGAAACAGGTGAGCCGATTCGCCACGATCTAGCGTGCCGATGATCCCCGGCGGGCGCTTCTTGAACGGCTTGAACTCCGCCCCTCCTCCTCCGCCGCCGCCTCGGCGGCCGGATCCCTCGCCGCGGCGCGACGGTATATTCACGACAACCAACAACCTTTGCCTTCCACCAGTCACGACCACATCGATGGCTTTGACGGGAACATGAAGAGGGTTCCCGACCATGTATTCTGTCCGGTCTATGGGGATACGAGCGCCCTCGTTCAACACCGCCATCTGGGATATTTTCAGACTCACAAGCGGGACATCTGTTCTGTCAACCGATGGCAACCCGCGGGTCTCCAGTGCATCAAGGATTTCCATCAATCCAGACTCGGCACCCGGGATAAGCCCGATAGTACGTGATGAAAGATGGTTGATCTCCACGCTGGCGCTACATCGCGCAGTAGCATGCACCTCGTCGGGCCTGGCCGGCCGGTTGTGTTCCAGATTCCACACGAAAGCCAGAATCTCATCCCCGGACATGTAGCCCGTGTCTGGATCCGATAGCTTGCATCCTTGCATGACATCCCAAGCCTCCAAAACAGGCGGACATGTTTTCGGACCAGGGCCCGGCCCGCCGCCGCCCAAATCCGGGAGATCGTCCAAGGTTGGGGAAGGCATAATGGCCCGTAGTTCTTTTTGTGCATCGGCCAGGTCCTCGGCAGCCACATGTTCACACGCCGCAAGAAGCAGCTTCCTGGTGATGTCCCGGGAACCAAATGTGAAGTCCGGCCGATACCCGAGCGCTGTGGCAATGGTGAACGGAAGTACTTCGATTACCTGGCCGTTCTCCAGCCGCGCGACCTTTTGGATGTCGACATCGACAGTGATGAATGGACCACTCGGCCCGCCTTCGGTGCTCGGAAGCCCCAGCGATGAGAAGAAGTGACTCGGTCTCCTGGTGGTGTACACGGTGTTGTCTAAGAATCGGGCCGTGTTGTCGCCGACACCTGCAACGAACGACGCGAAGCCGCGAGCCTTGTACCCCAAAACTCCACAGGCAGCGGATCCTTTGTCGAACTTGAATTCCTTACCCGGCCTGATGGAGTGCAGGTGATGCTCGCCGCTAGGAGAATCCTGCGATTCGGTCGGGAATCCCTGAATGGTTATCTTGGCTTGCTCGACGCGAATTGTCAGTCCGGGATGCACCTCGAAATCGAAGGGCTGTGAGGCCACGACCCACTTCATGTTATCTCCGCGGAACCGCTCGTAGTATTCTTCCCTCGGTGAGAGTGTTGTCTTGCCGAAGCTCCCTTTGGGGTTATGGGTCTTGCCTGCGGGGATATCCTTGTATGTGTGATAGCGGAGTGTTAGAGGGCCGCCTCGCTGAACGCCATCCCGCCCTGGACGCCCTATGAAGTCACACATGAACGGCAAATCGCCTAACATCTTCACAGGGAACAGGTTACCCGATCCCACCACCTGCATGGCATAGAAAACAGTGAAAGTGTCAAAGCTCTTTCCGAACAGCGTGCGGAGTCGACCCAGCCATAACTCCGAGCATTCAACGACTTCCCACATGCTGTTCGTCGGGTCGTAGCACCCCCGACCTGCGTAGAACTTGTCGCCGATTCGTGAACCAACAATCAAGTTGGTGTCCGGAAAAGACAGGCGGCTCGCAGCCAGTTTGAGGCCAGCGCCATTCAGAGCACCATTTGTCCTGTTGGTGCCCAGGAACTTCAGGCCCTTTTCCAGAATTTCATCCAAACTGGCGAACGGTTGGCCATCGTGGCCACTCACAGCCCACCGCGCACCGTCCCATTCAGCGGCCAGGAGGAACATGTTCTGCGCGTCGTAGTTTACGGCGTTACTCGCCCACTCCCGAACACCCGTGAGTAGCCGACTACGGAAATCTCCACTGGTTGTTTCCCCGAATCCGCTAATCGCTGTCGTAGGCTGCCCCATTTTGTACCTCAAACCTCCAACTGTCCCGCTTACAAACATGTCCCGCCGACCGAATGATCGGTGAATTATACACGGCGATCGGCAGGCTGTCAAACAGGTTGTCAAACAGTTCGGAATGTCCGGAGCGGCACCTTGACCAGCCTGATCGACTCGTCGCGAGTGCCCCTCGTCCTGGTGGCCACCAGCTCGCCCTCGTACCCCTTGACCAGCCAGCCGGACTCGGCGCCCTCGACGGCCTCGTAGAAGAGCTTTTCCCCGTCCCCCCAAGTGGTCAGGACCTCCGCGGACATGGCTCCCGGCCGCGTGTCGTCCCGCATGAGCACCGCGACATCGATGCCCGTGTCGCTGAGCCGCGCGTCCCCCGCTTGCCTGCTTCCGCTTTTCCTGGATTTTCCGGCGACTTTCCTAATCGGCATGACGGACCTCCCAAAGACAAACCCCCGTGACCCGGCGGGCCGCCTTCGGGCGTCCGCGAAACCCCATTATATACATCTCGAAAATGTTCCCGATCGGGAACACCCGGCGCGCATGCCGCCGCCCGGCCCGCCCGGCTACCCGAATCGTCGCGGGATTGTCCCGATCGGTAATGCGCGGCGAGCGGCTTGACCCTCGCATCCCTTCGCGTACAATTCGGCAGTATGAAGACGATTTACCACGACGGAGCCGAGCATCGGATCGACCGGCCGACGAGGTGCCCGGCCTGCGCCGCCGCCGAGCGCGGCGAAGGCGAAGTGCCGGGCGACGGCATGGCCGTGGATGTGGAGTTCGCGTGCGGTGCGGTCGCACGGTGGCGATCCGTGCTGGCCACCGCCGACACGGGCGCCAGTTGGCACGAGAGCCTCGCGGAGGAGAGGGCATGCCCGTCCCCTGCGGCCGACAGGTTGGGGCGGGCGGTAGTCGCCGGCTGGGGCTTCACGGGCGCGCGGCCGCCGCGGGGCGAACACGACCGCGGGTGCGTCTGGGTGCGGGCGCCGGGCGAGGAGGGCTGGCGGGCGGAGAAGGGCAGCGGCAGCGACTGGCTCACCGAGGCGCTCGACGACGCCGGCGTGCCGGAGTAGCAACGGGGGCGCGAGTAACACCGGGAGCACCGCGATGATACTGTTGGTGGTGGACATGCAATCGAGGTTCGGCGCGTCGAACCACGACTGGCTGCTGGAGGCCGTGGAGCGGGAGCTGCTCGCGGCCAGGGAGGCCGGGTGGGGGATCATGTTCCTGGAGTACACCCGGACCCGGGGGCAGGGCGGCGTGAGGCTGACGGACAGGACGCACGCCCGGCTGACCCGGGTGGTCGCGGACTACGAGGACGCGATCACGGTGCACAAGGAGGACGACGACGGGAGCGCCGAGGCCCTGCACGCGGCCAGGAGCTGGTACGGCCAATACGGGCACAGGTGGATTCCGCACAAGCAAGGCGGGTGGCGAGTCGTCGGCGTGAACACGGAGGCCTGCGTCGCCGGAACGGTGAACGGGCTGACGGAGCACCTGTCGGAGCACGGGTCGGACGCCGCCGTCACCGTCGTCGGGGGGGCGTGCAACGGGAACCGCAGGACGCCCGCGACGGTGGTGGACGGCGGGCATCCGGCGCCGAACAACCACGGCCAGGATCAGATTGTGACCAAGGACAGGAACGTCCGCATCCTAAGCGCCTGACTCAGAGGCGCCAGACGCGCATTCTGGCCCAGGAACACCCCTTTACTCCTGCCAACGGCAACCCTACAATCCGCATGGGAACAGAATTAGAGGATAGACGCAGCCTGGCCGTGACCTACGCGTCCATCGAGATGAACACCTGGGACGGCCGGAGGGACAACGAGTGGGTTCTGGCCCGGCTGGCGGAGTCCAAGGCCGCGTGGCCGGGGGAGTACGCCCAAGCCCTCTCCGAGCAGCGGATCCGCAGGCGGAATCCCATGTGGGGGAGGGAGATCGAGTGAAGGGGGCGGCGGAGCACAGGGTGGTGGCGATGGCGCTGGACGCGGAGAACTCCAGGGGGGACGCCAAGCTGGCGGAGAGACTCATCGCCAAGTGGGCTGCCGACGGCTGGACCCTCGTGTCGCTCGCGACGCCGAGCCCCAGCTACGCCCTCGTGGCCTTCTCCCGGCCGAAGCCGCAGCCCGGCGATGGAGCATCCTCCTGATGACATGCAACCAGCTAATGGTGCTGCTCGATGTGTACCGCGGGACCTTCCGCGTGAGCAGGCACATGGGCACGGTGGCCGCCGACGTGTCGCGGCTGTTCTCCCTCGGACTCATCACGCTCGGCGACGGGAAAGAGTCGGTATGCACCGAGGCCGGACAGGCGCTGGTCGAGCAAATCCTCGCTACTCCCACCTGCCCGGCACCGGATTCGCCATCGCCCTGACAAGCAGGACAATCGGCCACAGGACGAACGACGCGGTGACCTCGCCCGGCAGCAGGGCGAACCACAGCATGAGAATCAGCCAATTGGTCGGCGCGACGCACCGCAGCACCTCGAACATGACAGGCGGGCGACGGAACTTCCCGAGGCAGCCGTGGAGGCTGTCCCTCTTCTCCGAGCTGCGCCCCGCTATCACGCCCGATATGATCGCAGAGAGGGCGACCGACGCCCCGCACCAGATTCCCACGCCGAACGCGACGCCCGAACCCGGCTCCGCCAACCAGGCGCACGAGCCGATCGCCAGGGCCGCAATCACCATCACGCACCACAGGAACAGCCTCATGTTCGACCTCGCCACATGCCCGCTCGCTCTCTTCAGCATACGCCCTCCTTTCGGTTCTCTGCGGCATTATACGCGCGCTAGAATGCCGCATGTCCGGCGTGGGCCACATCTTCGACGACCTCACCGTGGAGTGGGACGATCTGGACGAGCAGACCAAGCAAGAGCTCATGGCCGGCGGGTTCGGGCCGGATCCGCCCCCGCGGGTCGCCAAGTCGCCGGATCCCAAGTGCAGATGGTGCGGAGGGACCGGCAGGGTGAAGCTGCTGGTCAGCGTGTCCGACTGCGACTGCGTCCGCTGAGTCACCAGTACCGCGACCACGCGTGCATGTCGTACATGACCGCCAGCGAGACAAGCGCGGCCCCGGCCGCCGCCCAGGGCCCCAGGGCCACCCAAAGGCAGGCTCCGCCGGCCGCGAGCAGAAACCACCTGATGTTCATGGCGAGAAACCACACTACCCGCATCCCCATGTGCATACCGCACCTCCTTCACAATGAATACGAGAGGGCGTTACGCCCTTGACTGACCCAGGGGGCTTCGTGTACAATCCGGTGTCGAAAGAGGCCCGCAAGTTCGCAAGGAGGAGCCGCCATGAAGGGACAAGTGAGGTACTACAACGCCGCCAAAGGGCAAGGATACATCCACGGGGAGGACGGGACCGACTACCCTGTGCTCTGGACCGGGGTCCCGTCCGGAATGGAGCTGGATCACGGCACGGAGGTCGACTTCGACCTGGAGCGCAACGAGAGTCTGGAGTGCGACATCGCAGTGATCCGACCGCAGTAGCCCTCGCGTATAATGCGGGGGCGGCATGAGCCGCCTCCGGGTTTTCCGTGGGGGATCGCATGCTTTTCCATCAGGGCAAGAACTTCGAGCTGCACCAGGGTGACTGCGAGGGCGTCCTGGCCGGGCTGCCGGAACGGAGCGTGAACTGCTGCGTCACCTCGCCGCCGTACTGGAAGCTGCGGAAGTACGAGGGCGGGGGCGAGGAGATTGGCTGGGAGCCGACGCCGGAGGCGTATGTCGCCAGCCTCGTGCGGGCGTTCCGGGCCCTCCGCAGGGTGCTCCGGGACGACGGCGTGGCCTGGCTGAACCTCGGCGACTGCTTCGCCCGCAAGGCGGACGGGGACCGGAAGGAGAAGGACCTCGTAGGCATCCCGTGGAGCGCGGCCTTCGCGCTCCGGGCCGACGGCTGGCACCTGAGATCCGAGGTGGTGTGGGCCAAGGGCGTCAGCGGGCAGCGGGAGCTGACCGCCCAGGTGAGGCGCCACGCCGCCGACCTCGGGGTGGCGCCCGAGATCGTGGAGCAACTGGCCGAGAGGCTTGAGCCGTTCATCGGCAGCGGCATGCCCGAGAGCTGCCGGGACAGGCCGTCGCGGTCGCACGAGCACATCTTCCTGCTCACTAAGTCGCCGCGGTACGCGTACGACGACGACGCGGTCCGGGAGCCGTACAGCCCGATGACGATCGCGACCACGCAGCGCAAGAGGATGATCGCCGAGGGCAAGTTCAGCGCCGAGACGGAGTTCAGGGGGAACCACACCGGCAAGGTCGGCGGGACCGGCGAGCGCATGCTGAAGCTGAACCCGAAGGGGCGCAACCGGCGGAGCGTGTGGACAATCCCGGCCCGGCCGTTCAAGGGGGCGCACTTCGCCACGTTCAGCCCGGAGCTGGTGGAGCCGTGCGTCCTCGCGGGGTGCCCGGAGGGCGGCACGGTGGTCGACATATTCAACGGGTCGGGGACGGTGGGCGATGTGGCGCTGAGGCGCGGTCGCAGGTACATCGGCATCGACCTGAACCAGGATTACCTGACGATGAGCCGGGACAGGCTGTCGCCCTTGGATGTTTAGATTGCCCAGCAGAAGGCGGCGGCCCACGCCAGCTTGCAGGCGACATGCAGAGCCTGGTCGGCGTGCATGCCCACCAGCCCGCGACACTTGACCATGTCCACCGCGAAATGGATCACGACCTCCGCGGCCGCCAGCGCGACCGACCCCGTGACCATCGCCACGGCGCCGCCCTGCAACATACAGTGCGCGAACAGCGCGTGCGGCCACCTCTCGGAGGAGCCGCCGTGCCACGGATCCTTGCTCCGGGCCATCCAATCCGTCTGGAACGCGAAGTCGCAGGCCGCGTGACCCACGAGTAGCCAGAACAGTATCTCCAGGAACCCGGCGCCGGCCAACAAACCCGTCATGGCCTCGCCTCCGCGTGCCGCAGGATCACCTGGCCCAGGTGCTCGGCTTGGCCGATCAGGAGCTCCGACCGGCGGACGCCGTCCGCGCCGTGCGTGTCGATCATGCACAGCCAGCCGCCTCCCGGGCCCCTCCGCCACTTCGCCGCGACGGAGCCGCAGGTTCCGTCGATCCGGCATCCGCATCGCCCGTCCCCGGCGGCCGGGTCGCAAAGAATCCTGGCCAGCGCGCCGGCGGCACCCTTTCCGATGCGCACCTCCACCCGGCGCCGGTTTTTGTCCGGGAAGTGCCACGCCCCCGACATGAACGACACCGTCACGCGCTCGTCCGACTTGATCGAGCCGAAGTGCGTGGCGTGCATCTTGAACTCCTCGTCAGGCGGAGCCGCCCGGTCCCTTGCGGCCAACCACGCGGCGACAACTTGCTCCTTCTGCTCCGTGTCCAAGCCGGGCGAGCCTGGAGCCGGTGGGCTCTCCGCCTCCGCCGCGCGGCGGGCGACGCAGGACAGAACCAGCCCGCTCAGCAGCTTCAGCAATCTCACGAACATGCGGAATCTCTACTTGTCTATGCGCACCACATGGTGGCAGCCCGTGCACCGAAACCAGACATAGTACATGCAGTGCCCCGTGTGCACCAACCGTCCACCGCACTTCGGACAATCCATCCGAAAGCCTCCTCACCAGGAACCGCGAACGTCGTGAATATGGATGACATTCCCGTCCCCGTCAATCATCACCCGATGGCCCGGTCCGTTGACTCGGGGATCCACTCCCCTCTCGATGAGGGCGAGCTCCTCCTTCGTGGCGCTCCGCCACTCTTTCCGGGGCTGCCCGAGCATGCTTCCGTCGTTGGTCCGGTGCTCCCGGCCGCAGCCCGGACACCACCAGACATCCTCCATGGGATACCGGGTATGCTGGGTAACGAGCCGGACGATCCCGGCACCGTCCTCCTGCCAGCCGTGGAAACAGCCGCAGCCGCAGACATAGACTATCGAAGCCATATGCGGACTCTCCTTCCGCAGATCATACGCCGCCGGGAAGGCGCCGTCAACCCCTTGACTCCGCCGTCTGGGGACGCTACACTTCAGCAGAATGAAAAGACGCAGGATAGGCTGGGGCTCGCGATCCGTCGGGCGACTGCTGCGCAAGCTCGGCTTCGCCGGGACGCCCTGGCCGCACCCGGCCGAGGACACGCGCATCCTGCGGCTGTCAGGAGGCGCCTCGCGGTGGAGACTGGAGGCTCGAGACCCGCAGCGCACTCACTCTGCACAAGGGGGTACGACATGACGTTCCTAGATTTCCTGCCGTTCCTGGGGGTGTTCCTCGGGCTGTTCGTCTACTTCGTGGGCACGGACACAAAGGGCTTCTCCGAAAGCGCCGTCATGGCGCTGGGCGGCGCCGTGGCGATGATCTCGCTCGCGGCGGTGGGCGCGTATTTCTTCGACATCATCGCCGTCGCGCCCGAGCAAACCTGCAACATCAAGATACCGGACATCACGATAGGCAAGTGACATGCCGAAGAGGCGCGTGCGAAACAGGGGGTTGCTTGACTACCCGCTCCGCAAAGTGCTGAGCCAGGGCGTCGATGGCGCGGGCATACCGTCCAACCCCTTCCGCTCCGTCGTCCGGCTGGAGTGCGGGCACACCTTCATCCTCGACCGCGTAATCCCGCCACGGAAGCGCATGCGGTGCGATGAATGCCGGACGGCCCACACCGCCAGCGGACGGAAGATTGGGTTGTGGCCGGTGGGGATTCGCGTGCGGGATTCGAGGGCTTCCGAAATCACGGGCCGCATCGCCGAGCACACCTTCCACGGCGGACACATATCGTCGGTGCCGTACGTTATCGCCTGGGACGACGAGGCGGCGGCCAAGAAACAGCGCGGAGCCGGGTTCAGCTTCGGCAACAACGGCAACATCGAACCCTGTCCACAGGCGGTCAGACGTCGTCCGGTTTGAGCTTCTCCTTCAGCTCCGTCAGCTCCTTGAGAACATCGTCCCCATTGGCGAACCACCGCGAGAACTTCTCGGCCCTCTCCAGCGGCACGGTCTTGAGCAGGAACTCGCCCACGGCCATCGAGAAGCCCTTGCTGATGAACTCCTTGAACATCGACAGCGCGACGAGGAAGAATGTCCAGCCGATAAGCTGGCTGATGATGGCCAGGAACGGTCCCGAGCTCTGGAAAAAAGAAACTGCCTGATCGTCCATTGGTGTCCTCCTTGTTCCGCATTTTATCGGTCGTTGTCGCCACCTTGCCCCTCGCCCGTCGTGTTTTCCGTAGGCGAAGCGGCGGAACGCAGGGGCACACTGGACAATACGCGGGAGCGTATCGTACACTCGAACGGGAGCGTATCGTACACTCGAAGTCCAGGGAGGATTGCATGCGCACACGAATGATTGACAGACGGCTAGCGTGCTCGGTTTTCGCGATCATTTTCGTGGCGGTCTTATTGGCGGCCGAGAATGTTGCGATGATCGTAGTCGCAGCATGTGGCGCCCTGCGGTTGGTCGGTTTCCGCAAACAGGCTGACCAGGAACTGCGGGCCATCATAGAGACTTCTCGGGAGTGGATATGGTCGATCGACCTGTCCGGCCGACACACCTTCAGTAACCCGGCCATCGAGACGATCCTGGGGTACAGGCCGGATGAAATCGTGGGTAAGTCGGGCCTGGATTTGGTCCATAGGGAGGATCGCGCGAAAATTGAGAGTTGCTTGCCCGGATGGGTCGCCGCCAAACGCGGCTGGAGCAACCTTCTTCTCCGTTGGCGGCACAAGGACGGCGGATACCGTTATCTCGAAAGCAACGCGGTGCCCATCTTTGACCGGAGGGGCGAGGTGGTCGGATTCCGGGGGGTGGATCGCGACATCACCCAGCTCAGGAGCGAGGAGCGTGCCCAAGTGTTGCTGTCAACCATCGCGGACGCGGTGTTCGTGCATGACGCGGAAGGCAAATTCCACGAGGCGAACGACACGGCGTGCGAAATGTTCGGACGGACTGAAGAGGAGCTGGTGGGGATGCGCGTATCGGATCTCTGGGTCGATTGCGACCGGATCGACCCGACGCGGATTTGGGCGACCATGACGGTTCCCGTGACCATCGCAGGGAGGCATAGGCGCGACGACGGCTCAGAGTTCCCGGTCGAGGTGCGGGTGGCGCGCGCAGCAGACGATATGTTCGTAGCCACCGTACGCGACACCAGTGACCGCGAGGAGACCGAACGGCAGCTCCGGGATGCCGCGCTAAGGGCTGGCGCCGCGAACATCGCCAAGAGCGAGTTCCTCGCCAACATGAGCCACGAGATCAGGACGCCGCTGACGGCGATACTGGGCTTCGCCGAAATCCTGGAACTGGACGGCGACTTGGAAAGCGCGCCAGAGAGCCGCCTGAGCGCGATCGATACGATCCGGCGCAACGGCGACCACCTGCTGCGGATAATCAACGACATCCTCGACCTGTCCAAAATCGAGGCCGGGAGACTCCACATATCCACGGAGCCGTGCGACCTGCGAGGCATCGTGGACGGCACCGTGGCATCTTTCCGCAAATTGCCTTCGACGCAGGTGGAGCTCGTGTCGGAGTGCCCGGAGGTCACAATCGAGACGTCGGCCGTTCGGCTGCGGCAGATATTGCTGAACCTGGTCGGCAACGCCGTCAAGTTCACCGAAGAGGGAACCGTCAAAGTGACAGCCGCAGTCGAGCAAGGGCAACTGAGCATAGAAGTCGATGACAACGGTCCAGGCATGAGCCGGGAGCAGGCGGCAGAGCTCTTCGCGTCATTTCACCAGTTGGATAACTCGGCCACGCGCAAACACGGCGGAGCCGGGCTTGGATTGACGATCAGCCGCCGGCTGGCCCGGGCGATGGGCGGCGATGTGGAGATTGTCCGGGCGAATCCGGGCGAGGGGTGCACCTTCCGGGTGACGCTCCCGACACCCATCCTCGCGGCTCGACCGGACGGCGAGGAAGCGCCGGATTTGCCGAGCGGGTTACGGGTGCTGGTGGTGGAGGACAGGCCGGACAACCAGCGCCTCATCACGGGTCTCCTGGAGCACTTCGACGCCAGCGAAGTGGACGTGGCCGATAACGGGGAGCAGGGTGTTGGCCGCATCATAGCTGGCCACGAGTACGATGTGATACTGATGGACATGCAGATGCCAGTGATGGACGGATACACGGCCACACGGCTGCTCCGGGAGGCGGGATACGACTGCCCCATCGTGGCGGTGACGGCCCATGCATTGGAGGGCGACATCGAGAAATGCCTGAAGGCGGGCTGCGACGCGTACACCCCCAAACCAGTTAGCTCCGCGACACTGTCCGCAGCGATCGCCGGAGTGCTCAAACACGAAGTTTGCAGCTAGCTTGAAAAGTCTTGCTGCGCCAGCGCCACGCGTGCGGACACACCCGATCATCCTCGCCCATGGCATAGCCAGGTTCGACGCCCTGTGGCGTTGGACGTTCCGCGACCCCGACCTCGCCGGATGGGCGCACTATTTCCGCAATGTCCGGGGGTGCCTCCGCGACGCGGGCTTCGATGTGAGACACGCGAGCGTGGGTTGGGCCGAGAGCCTGGGCGACCGTTCGCGGTCCCTCAGGCGGCAGGTGGACGCCGTCCTCCAGGGCGCCGACAAGGTGCACATCGTGGCGCACAGCATGGGCGGACTCGACGCGAGACGGATGTTGCTGGACGGCAGGGCGGACGACCTGCACTGTCGCGTCGCGTCCCTGACCACCCTCGGCACGCCGCACCTTGGCTCACCCGTCGCGGATTTCGTCATGAAATGGCTGCCCTGGCTCCTGCGGGTGGGGGAGGGGGTGGGGGATCTCACGACAACGGCCTGCAAAGCGCTCAACGCGGAGTCGGAGGAGTTCGAGAGGTCGTGCGGAGTGCGCATGCGGGCGTGGGCCGGGACACAGCCGCTCCGGCGGATCATGTGGCCCCTCGTCCCGGCGTGGCTGGTCGTCCGTGCGTCGCAAGGGGCGAACGACGGCCTGGTGTCCGTGAAGTCCGCCACATGGAGCGAGGAACGGTTTGCCGGGACCGTCGATGCCGACCACTTTAACCTCTGCGGCTGGTGGGATCCGGCGGAGAGGGCCGGGCGAGAGGAGACCGAGACCCGGCTCAGGGGTCTATACCTCGGGATCGCCGAGGAGTTGGCCGCCGAGTTCCCCGCCCCGTAGCGCATGCGTTTTTCCCGGAACCAGCCAACCCGCACGCGTTTTTCCCGGAACGTAATCAAATTTCCCGCGCCCGGGCCGTTTGCAACCAAAAATCTCGGCACGCGCCGGTGGTAGCTATCGCAGCCGGTCGCGCAGTCGGAACCTCATACTGCTGACCTTCGCCCGGCGCGCGAACACTCGGTCCGCCCTGTGCCTCCTCAGGAATGCCTTGACCTCGGGCGCGTGCGCCCCGTGTGCAGCAGGTTCGTCAAGTCCACCAGCAGGCTCATCCCGCACCTCCCCTCTACCCTAAGTGCGCGCCGTGGGCGGGGGCGGCCGGAAAATCCGAAAAAGTTGGACTCTATCTGGACGCCGACTCGTCGAGCAGGCTCCAGATCGCCTCCTGCGCGGTCGGCAGCGACAGGTAGTCCGGCGGGAACCACCTGCCGCGAAGGGTCCGCAGCGTGCGATCGTACAGCTCCGCGTCCCCCCTCAACATCGCCAGCTTGGCCGGGAGGTCCGTGTCCGTGACGGCGATGCTCCGCCCGCCGAACGGCGAGAAGTCCACGCTGGAGACGACCCCGTTCATGTCCCGCTCGTCCGAGAAGTCCGCGTTGTAGAGTATGGGGATGCTGCCGAACAGCAGGCTGTCAACGTACGATCCGCTCCCGTAGGTGAAGTGGAACCTCGATATGTCCGCGCAGTACCTCATCCCCCTGGGCGAGTCGAAAATCTCCGGGAGCAGCCGCGTCCCGGCCTTGGGGCCGTTGTCCAGCGCCGCGTTGAACCGCTTGTACCAGACCTTCCGGAAGCAGCCCCGGTGCTCGAACGCGGACGCCTTGTCGAACGCGGACGAGCCTATGAGCACGGCGTCCTCCATCGGCGCCGCGCCGCGCATGGCGTAGCTCGGGTATGCGGCGTCGAGCTTGTACCAGCGGGCCATGACCGTCCGGTAGCCCAGCGAGGTCAGGATGTCGTGGTGCCTCGCGTGGAACGAGACCACGCCGAGGGACTTCTCCGGCAGGCCGTGCTCTGGCACCTCCGCCAGCAGGTCGTGCTCCAGGTCTATGTACCCGAGGCGAGGCGTCACCAGTTGCTGGAACCGCCGGACCGGCCTCGACGAGCTGTGTATGCACATGATTATCGCGTCGTACGACTCCCGCCGGCACTGCTCCGCGAACGCCGCCGACCTGATGCGAATCCTCCTGCTGCGCTCCTCGCGCGCGCGGGACGCGTGTATCCGCAGGTCGACATGGCACCCCTTGCCCCGCAGGAACTCTACGATGTGGGAGTGGATCGTCTCGGACATCGTGTGGATGATGTAGAGTAGTTTCATTTTCTCGCCAGGAACAGGACCCTCTTGCCGCTGTTCGGGCCGGCCGGCTGCCGCTCGACGAAGGAGAACCCGCCCTCCTCCGACAGCAGCCGCTCGACCTCCTCCGGCGGGGACATCGCGTTCGTCTCGAAGTACAGCAGATCCCTCGTCATTTCGCCGAGCAATCGGTAGAACCTCGGCCGGTCCTTCAGGTGCGCCTCGACGGCGAACGAGAAGACCACGTCGAACGGCTCGCCCGAGATGTCCTTGGCCTCCAGGACGTCCAGATCGCCGGACATGAAGCTGGTGTTCAGGCCGTTGTATGTCGCGATGCGGTTGGCGACCCGCACCTTGTCGGCGTCGTGCTCCACGCCGAGGCAGCGCCCCGGGCCGTGCCTCTGCGCGGCGAACAGCATGCCGCCGGCGTTGCACCCGAGGTCCAGGATGGTCCGCCCCCGCAGGTCGGCCCCGCGGGCCCAGGTCGCGTGGAACGCCTCCAGCCTCTCTGCGGAGTTCCTGGCCCCGGCGATTTTGGTGTGCGGGAGGTCGATCGACGTGTAGACCGTCGGCTGGCCGTGCCGCCTGGCCAGGTGCCGCCCCCCGGGCTTCAGCGCCGTGTGCCAGTACCTCGACGCCCCCTCCAGGCTCGCCCCTATGTCGTCCTCCAGCTCCGCGAGCAGCTCCGCCGTCGGCACGCCGAGTATCTGCCCGCCGTAGCCGAGCACGTGCCTGCGGCGCCACTTCCGCCTCATGCCCAGCATGTCCCGGGCGTTCCGGTCGTGCGCCACGTCGAACGACCCCGGGAACGGGGGCCTCGGCCGGCCGGCGGGGTAGCTGCGCATTATCTCGAAGTCCGCGATGACCACCTGGCCGTCGTGCCAGTACAGGTTGTTCGGGTGGATGTCGCAGTGCGCGTACCCGGCCGCGTAGATGTCGAACATGGCCCTGACGAGCTGCCTGGCCATCGTCCTCTTGGTGGCCGCGTCCGCGGTCGGCAGGAAGTCCCTGTCCTCGGGCCACACGATGCCGCCGAGTCTGTGCTTGTAGAACGGCATGGTGAACGAGTACGGCGCGCCCTTCATGGACACGATCGGCGACATCCACGGGTGCTGCGAGAAGAGCCGCCTCGCGAACCGCTCCCGCTTCATGCGGAGCGCCATCTCCCTGTTGCGCCGCGAGTTGCCGCCGGGGGATCCGCTCGGTTTGATCGGGTACCTCTTGCGGAGGCAAATCCGCCCGTCCACCCTGACGAGGTCGAACCAGCAGCGCTCGCTCGACCGCCAGTTCATCTTGAGCACCGATATCTTGGCCATTCCTGGTCCTCCCATAGCCGGGCGCGCCCGAAAAGTATATTCACGCGCCACTAGAATCGCCCCGTGGCGGGCGGAGCGCCCGCACTGTGAAAGCGGCCTGTGAGGCCAGAAAGAGGTGCAACATGTCAGTGACAAAGAGTTTCTTCGACATCACGACGGGCAGGAGCCACGGGGTCGTCCCGACGTCGGACGCGGTGCGCATCGTCCTCGACGCGGGGGCGACGCTCCTACTGGAGAAGGTGTGCGCGTGCGAGGACGCGTGCAGGGGCGGGAAATGCGCGTGCCCTCCACCGCCGGCGTCGCGGACGGTCATCCGGGCGGAGGCCGCGGATCGGCGGGGCGGGGAACTGTGGGCGTCGGCCACAGGGGAGCGGGTCGACCAGGCGCTCAGCGCCCTGGTCAGCGAGATGGTCCTGGGCGAGGCGGGCGTCGAGGTGACGGAGTGGACAATCCAGGCGCCGGAGGGTGAGCACCGCACGGATGTCAAGCATGTGCAATTCGGGCGGATTCGGGTGCCGCTGTTCACATGCAAGTGCGAGGACGACATCGCGGGGAAGCTCGTCAGGACTGTCGAGAAGGCGAGGCGGAGCCAGAGCGACCGGATCAACGCCGTCGTCGTACGACTCCCCGGAACCGACGAGGTGGGGATTGCGTGCGTGCCGGAGAAGCCGGAACCGCCCGTGGGCGCCACGCTGACGGGGAGGCGGACGGTCGGGGGCTCGCCGTGGTCCGACGTGCCGTGGTCGCTGATTGAGGAGGGCCGCTTCAACCTCATGCGCCGGGCCCTCGTCAGGCTTAGGCGCGACTGCGAACTGGCCGGGCTCGATGTGCCCGGGCGCGTCCCGAAACTGTCCCTGTTGGGCGACGGCGGGCAGGTGCTCGCCAATGGGCCGGAGCTCCCGTGGAACGCCGCGGAGGACGACTTCGACTACGCCAAACTGGAGAGGGCCGTCAGGAAGCTGACGGCCTCCCAACCTGGCGCCGTCCCCCAGACGGACGGGAGATGGGTCGGCCCAATCCGACCCGGATCGCTGAGGGTGACGGCCACGAGGCGGGCGTAACCCCCTGCGGCGAGGGCCGCCCCTCCGGGGCGGCCCTTTCCCGCGCGGTGTATAGTGTCCCGGAGAGAGGCACTTGGTTTCGGAGACGAAGGGGGACGTAACATGAGAGCGATTGAGGTTCTGGTGGGGTGGGTTCTCGCGAACCTGTTGGCCGTCGTCGTGATCCTGGGCATCTCGGCCCTGATCGGCATGTACGCGTGGCCGTACGCGATCAACACCTGGCTGGTGTTCGCCGGGAAGGCGCCGTGCGTGGAGGCGTCGCACGGGGCGCTGCTCGGCCTGGTGCCG
>Ga0180434_10002487_pt1 | contig 24475 bp, 21 predicted proteins | sample SS_ome_7_FD_132453 | JGI IMG/M metagenome (GOLD analysis project Ga0180434, IMG submission 132453) | Hypersaline lake sediment archaeal communities from the Salton Sea, California, USA - SS_1_D_2 metaG | ecosystem: Environmental > Aquatic > Non-marine Saline and Alkaline > Hypersaline >... | reverse complement strand
TTCCGCGAAAACGTACAGAGTTTCCGCAGCAAACAGAAACTTGGTCGAAAACCCAATATCGATGTACTCGCCATAGCCGTCGTTCCAGCCGCCGCTCCAGTTGGTGAAGTTGCCTTCGCCCAGCGTCAACGTGGTAGCGTCCGCCCAGGCGCCTTCATCGGCGGTCCCGTCCAGGGTTAAATTCGCAGGATCCACCGGTGGGACCGTCACGCTTACACCAGTACCGTATTGGCCAAAGGCAAAGCTCGCCACGAGGAGTGCCACTACGCCAAAAACTAGCTGATTAAAACGTCGCATTGTGTAACCTCCTTGGTTATTGTAACAATATTAGTCTGAACTACAGCCTTCCCAGCGGAAAACTGTACCTTGATTAAGGGATGACACCTCCTTTCGAAGTTGTACGATTGATTAAAACTGTTTTCTCATTCTTTCAGCCCTGAGAGGGCTATACCTTTTATGAAATATTTCTGTCCGAAAAAGAAGGCAATCAGGATTGGCAACGTTGCCGCCACCGATCCGGCCATTAACAGATCCCACTGGGTGGTATACCGGTCCCGGAAAATGGCCAGACCAAGCTGCACGGTATACATCTCCTCCGAATTCAATACGATTAACGCCCAGATAAAATCGTTAAAAACCCCCATGAACGTGAAAATCGCCAGGGTTGCCAGTGCTGGCTTTGCCAGCGGTATGATTATCCGCCACAGTACACCAAACCGGCTGCATCCGTCCAGGTAGGCGGCATCCTCCAAATCCTTTGGAATCGTCATGAAGTATTGTCTCAGCAGAAATGTGCCAAAGGCAGAGGCAAGTCCCGGGACAATCAATGCCGGATAGGAGTCGATCCATCCCAGCCAGTGTAATACCATAAAACTCGGAATCATCGTGACCTGGTACGGTATCATCATGGTGGCCAGGAACATATAGAACAGCACATCCCGCCCCCAGAATTTCAGCCGGGCGAACGCATATGCCGCCATGGAGCAGGTGATCAGCTGGCCGATTGTCACCGTAATGGCTACAAACAGACTGTTAAAATAAAACCGGCCGAACGGAGCAGCCTCGAAAGCATTTTTATAATTCTCGAAATGAAACTCTTCCGGCCACCAGGTTGGCGGATAGGAAAAAATCTCTCCCAGATCTTTGACTGACGTCAGGATCATCCAGAGAAACGGGGCAATGGTTATCAGGGCCAGTCCGTAGATCAGTATGTGGAGCAGCACCGATTTCAGCCGGTTGCCCACCACGTTCTCGTTATTGAGTTCAATGGCTCTCATATGGCCTTATACACCTTGCTTTTCATATATTTCACCTGCACAAGCGTCAGGACAATCAGGATGGCGAACATGACGTATGCCACGGCGGAGGCATATCCCATGTTGAAGAATTTGAAGGCGTGGTCATACAGATAGACGACTAACACTTCCGTCGATCCTAGCGGCCCCCCTGAGGTCAGCACATATACCAAGTCGAAAACCTGGATCGAAGTGATCATCGACATAATCAGGATGAAAAAGGTGGTCGGCGCCAGCAGCGGTAGGGTGATATTCCAGAATTTCGCCCACCGGCCGGCACCGTCAATTTCTGCGGCTTCGTAATAGTGTTCCGGAATCGCCTGCAATCCGGCGGAAAACAGAACCATATTAATCCCGAAATATTTCCAGATCCCGACAATAATCAGGGCAGCCATTGCGCCCTGGGGGTGATTCAGCCAGTTAATGGGGTCGATGCCGAAAATGTTTAGGGAATAGTTCACCAATCCGTAGTTCGGGTCGTACAGCCATCGCCAGATCACCGCTGCGGCAACGGGAGAAATGATCACCGGGGCAAAGAACATGGTCCGGAGGAGCTTCTTCCCCTTGATGTTCCGGATCAGCGCGTATGCAACCGCCAGGGAAAAGGCCATATTGACCGGAACAGTCCCGATAGTATAGATTAGTGTATTTTTGAGTACCTGCCAGAATTCAGTATCGCCCAGCAGACGGGTGTAATTTTCCAGGCCGACGAACTTCTGATTCGCGCTGAACATATTCCATTCGTGAAAGCTCAGGTAGAAGGAGAAAAAGATGGGAAAGACAATAAAAGTCAAAACGATAATCAGGGTCGGTGAAAGAAATAACAGAGCCTGAATTCCGCTTTTATTCAACCGATCCTTGTTGTATTCCTCTGGGGTATTTTTTGACGATCCCCCAGGATCCGTAACGATGGTCTGTTCCGGCTTTACCAAATCGCTCTCTGGCAGGTTTGGCTGCATATCGGTTTATCGCTCCACCCGGTCCAGCAGATCATTAGATTTTTTTGCAGAGATGTTCAGAGCTTCCTGTGGGGATGTTTTTCCAACAGTTGCCCGTTCGATCGCTTCAGCGATATGCCGCAGAATTTGCATGCTGTAATAATCCAGCGACCGTTGGGCCTGAGCGTATTCCATCTGTTCCACGAACACCTTGAAATTCGGGTTTTCCTCAAGGTATTCCTGGAATTCGGGCACATCCAATACTGCATGGCGGATAGGCAAATACCCCGAATCCATGGACCACTTCGCCTGGGTTTCAGGGCGGGTCATCCACTTCAGGAATTGCCAGGCCTCCTCCGGATGGTCACTCTGCTTAAAAATGACAAGATATTCCCCGCCTGCGATGGTCGCCTGTTTGTCCGGTCCGGCCGGCAACGGAGCGAAAGCCCAGTCAAGGTCCTTCAGCAGATCCTTGTACCGCGGGAGGTTCCAGGGACCGTCCATGGCCATAGCGAGATGCCCGGCAGAAAATGCCGCATCAAAATCTGTGCTGAATGTGCTCAGGTCCAGTGCGAAATAGAGATCCTGCCATATTCCAAGGGCCTGGACTCCGGCGGGAGTGTTGTACAGCACCCGGGTTTGATCTTCATTGACGATATATCCGCCCGCCTGCCACAGGAATGGCATCCACTGCCACACCATCCAGCCACTTTGGGGTCCTCCCGCCGGATAGATAGGCACAAAAAACCCGAGCTGGTCGTTTCTCCCGTCGTCATCTTCATCAAACGTCAGCGCCTTTGCGTAAGATTTGAGTTCCTCCCAGGTCCGCGGCGGCTGCTCCGGGTCGAGTCCCGCCTCCCGGAACATGGTCTTGTTGTATAACAATGCCAGATTCGTCGCTTCCATAGGGAGGCTGTACAGCGTATCTTTCCAAGATGCATACTGAAGCAGCGCCGGGTAGATGTCCGCCAGGGTCTGCTCTGAGAGCCCGTTTTCCCCATCGATGAAATGATCCATCCGGTAAATCGCTTTTGACTGAACAAGATCCTGTAAATAGTGGGCATGGATCCACGAGATATCGGGGGCAGTGTTGCTCTGGACCGAGGTGATTAATTTCTGCGCAAGTGCATCTCCTGTGGGCACATATTGCGCGTTCACATCGATATCCGGAAATTCCTTTTCGAAGTCGGCAATCAAACTGTTCAGCGCAGGCACGGTAGATGAAACGAAACTGTGCCAAAAGGTGATTGTCACTTTCCCATCACTATTTGATTCCTGTGAGGACTCACAAGCAACTATTAAAACAAGGACTATTGGTACCAAAATCAGTTTTCTCATTATTAAAATCCCTTTTGAGTATTCTATAATGCAAATATTCGGAAATAGGCAAAACCAGATGCCACTGGCGAAAAACTTCCATTCCAATCGCTGGTGGCAGTCCAGATATAATGAGCAATTCTCGTCTCAAATTGTGCGCCTTCCCATCGAACAAGATCTTCGACATTAGGTGGTGTTTCTCCAACAACCAAAGGCGGTAGGATATTATCATCGACTGAATCCGGTGTAGCAATATGCCAAAGCACATCATCATATCCTGGTCCAGCTCCTTCTTTTAAGATCAAGGTCCGAACGGGGGAGTCGCTGGGTTCCCAAGAAATGACATATTTCGGTCGCAGTAACTGAATATCCTGGATTATGGAAATATCGATATCATTGCCTCCACCACCCAATCCTCTTAGGGAAAGCCCCATAAAAACGGTAGTATCTGTTAAATTAAACCCATCAAAGGAAGATGAATCCAGGTTATCTTCATAAATGTCTTTCTCAGCAACCCAAAATGTATAAGTCTCGCCGTCAATCAAACTATCTGCTGGAGTCCCTCCCATCTGTCCAATTTTTTCTTTTTGGCATTGGTACCCAAACCTAACTGGTGACTCAATAGTATCTGATTCAGAAGTATGCAGGTAAACCAATGTCGAATCCAAAGATACGTGCTCTCCCTTATTCACACCTACTGCAGCAACTCTGCCCCCAAGCCACTGGAGGTCAGGAACATACCCCTGAGTAACCTTTATGAAATTTAATGCCCGATGTCCCTGATATGGCGCCAAAACATCGTTAGAATCTTCTGAACACAATTGGAAAAGTGTGACAATCAGAATGGCAGCCACTAGAGAGAAGGAATTACGAAGTATTGACCGCATCAAATTCTCCTTTCTGAGATAGGAATTGCACAATCGTTTGCACAGATTGTGCCAAAAAAAATACAAATTTTACATTTTCACCTGTCTTTTCGCATACTTATCCAGCAGGCTTCTCGATTTTCCGTATCTCCTTTATATATCTGACAGAATTCCTTTGAACTAATTCTGGCTTAAGTACTATTCTTGATTTTTTCGCACTCCCCTTCTGGGCGATATCTTCCAGGAGCAGCTTAACAGCCATTTCTCCCATGAGATCTTTGGGTTGAGCGATCGTAGTCAGCGGAGCCGCTAAAAACGCCCCGAAGTCCACATCATCAAAGGAAACGATCGAAATATCCTCAGGGATAGACAGGCCTTCTTCGTACACGGCGTTAAACGCGCCAAGGGTAATTAAATCACTGGTTGCAAAAATAGCCGTCGGTGGTTCATCAAGGTTTAATAACAATTTGGTCTCGAGGTATCCGCTTTTCTGCCCGAAGCTTTTGCCGACAATCAGCGATGAAGAGATCGGGATATTATAATCCTCAAGTGCGCTCTTGAATCCCCCCACCCGCGCATTATTGGTGGATGTATTTTGCAAGCCCTGTATTATCGCGATTCTGGTATGACCATACTTAATCAGGTGCTCAGTCGCCATATAGGCGCCTTTAAAGTTGTTTACAACAACGGAATTCGTCTTGAGATCGTCGAAACACCGGTCAAGCAGGACTAACGGGACATTATCTTGTAACAACTCTTCAATGTGGCATGACTCTAAACCGACCGGCATGATTACGAACCCGTCAACCCCTTTGCTCTTCAGGAGCCCAATTTGTTCTATTTCTGTCTCAATGTTTTCATCGGTATTCCCGACCAAAGTGCTATATCCATTTTCGTAGGCATGGATTTGGACCGATCGGGAGATATTCGCGAAAAACGGGTTTGAGATATCCGGACAGATAAGACCGATAGTCTGAGTTTTTTGGAGTCGCAGGCCCCGCGCCAACTGGTTCGGTCGATAATTCAAACGCTCGGCAGCGGAAACCACCTTTTGTTTGGTATCCGCACTAATACGGTGTTTCTCACTCTTGCCGTTAAGTACACGGGAGACGGTGGATACAGAAACACCTGCGATTTCGGCGATGTCCCTCAGAGTTACTGCCATGGAGAGAACCTGCCTGCTTTTACCTGGTTAATTACCGTGGTTATAAAAGTATATCCTGTATGTCAAAAAGAATTGCGCCCTAGAAGGAAATTTGTGCACAATCGTTTGCATTAAAGATAAACCATCCGTATAATTATTGTCAAGAAAAAATTAATTTTATTTATCTACCACACAACACAATGATATTCGTACTTAATATTATTTAATAATAAAAATATAAACTTATTATTTGTGCTAAAATATGTCATTTTTATAATTTTTTTAATTAGAATTGAGTTTTTCGTAATGGGAAATATTTTAGTGCTGTATGATTCGCACACCGGCAATACCGAAAAAATGGCCGAATATGTCTTTGAAGGTGTACAAACGATTGCAGGAGTCAGCGGAAAATTATGTTCTGTCCATGAGGCATCAGCGGAAGATATCCTGTGGTGTGACGGGATTGCAGTCGGCTCCCCAACTAACATGGGCCTTCTTTCCTGGGAGTTAAAACGGTTCTGGGATGAAGAAGTGCGTCCCCACTGGGGTAAGATAGACGGCAAAATAGGTTGTGCTTTCTCTTCCTCCGGTGGTTGGGGTGGGGGGGAATGAGTTAACCTGCATGTCGATCCTGGCCGTGCTTATGAATTATGGATTTCTTGTATTCGGCGTGACTGATTATGTTGACGATCAATTCACCCTGCATTATGGTGCAGTGAATGCCGGCGAACCCAGAAGTGAGAAGGCAAAAAAGTCCTGTGTCAAATTAGGCAGAACTCTGACACAATACGTACTCGAAAATACAACATAACAATACAATGAGAGATCAGGAGCGGACAAAATGCAATATCGAACATTCGGAGCGTTGAATTGGAATACATCTGAAATAGGCTTTGGCGCTTGGGCTATCGGCGGAGATGCCTGGGGCGACCAGGACGATTCGGAGAGTTTGAAAGCCTTGAATAAAGCCCTGGATCTGGGCGTGAGCTTTATTGATACTGCCCAGGCTTACGGAAACGGCCATAGCGAAGAACTCATCGGGAAAGTATTACGGGACCGTGGCGAAACGGTCGGTGGGGGCCGGATTAAAGTAGCAACGAAGATCCCACCCAAGCCGGGACACTGGCCTCCCTTCCCCGAAGATAACTGGGAGGACCGTTTCCCCGAAGACTATCTCAGAGAAAGAGTTGAGTTCAGTTTAAAAAAATTACAGGCAGAGACATTGGATATTGTCCAGCTGCACAGCTGGACCCGCGCCTGGAATGCAGCCCCACAGCCTCTCCACATTTTACACAAACTTAAAGATGAGGAAAAATTACTTGCCGTCGGCATATCCACTCCCGAACACGATCAAAATTCAGTAATTCAACCTATGCGGGAAGGATTGCTTGATTCCGTCCAGGTAATTTATAATATCTTTGAGCAGGAGCCGTGTGCCGAACTTCTTCCGGTCGCTAAGGAAAATGGTGTGGGTATCATCGTAAGAGTGGTGTTTGACGAGGGCTCGCTGACAGGAAAATTTACGAAAGAGACAACATTCGAGGAGGGCGATTTTCGTCGGCGTTACTACAGCGGCGACAGACTCGATAGAACAATTGATCGGGTAGAGAAGGTAAAACAGGCACTTGAGGAATACCCGGCTCAGGCTGAACTGGGGATGCCGTCGCTGGCTATCCGGTTTGCGTTGCGTCATCCGGCTGTGTCGGTCGTGATCCCAGGCATCCGGAATGAATGGCAGGCGGAAATGAACTGTCAGGCTGCGGACGAGCCGGAAATCCCGGGTGACCTCTATGATGAACTGAAACTGTACAACTGGCGGAAAGCGTTCTGGTATGGTGGCTGACCAGCAAATTTCATCTCAATAAGGAGAATACCGATATGGGATCTGTCACAATTGAAAATGTTACGAAAATCTATGACGATGAAGTCCTCGCCATCGACAACGCATCGCTGGAAATCGAGGACAAGGATTTTCTGGTTCTGGTCGGCCCTTCAGGATGTGGAAAATCCACGCTGCTCCGTATGATCGCCGGGCTGGAGAATATCACCAAGGGGTCGATTTATATCGACGGCAAACGGATTAACAACGTGGCACCGAAAAATCGTGATATCGCCATGGTATTTCAAAACTACGCGCTGTATCCACACATGACCGTCTATGACAACATGGGATTCGGACTAAAACTGCGCAAATTCGATAAAGAAACCATAGAAAAACGAGTGAAGGAAACCGCCTCCATCCTGGAGATCGAACCATTGCTTGAGCGACGTCCCAAGGCACTTTCCGGTGGACAACGACAGCGGGTTGCCCTTGGCAGGGCCATCGTCAGGGATCCCAGCGTCTTTTTATTCGATGAACCGCTATCAAATCTCGATGCAAAGCTTCGCGTCCAGATGCGTATCGAAATTAAACGGCTGTATAACGAATTAAACACTACTATGGTTTACGTCACCCACGATCAGGTGGAAGCCATGACGATGGGCAATAAAATCGCCGTTTTGCGGGACGGCCGGATCCAGCAGGTGGATTCCCCGCTCAACCTCTACAATGATCCGACGAACAAATTCGTGGCGGATTTCATCGGGAGCCCGTCCATGAATTTTATCGAAGGCACCTTGGTTCCAAACGGCGAAATGGAGTTTCAGTCGTCGCTCGTGAACTTCCCTGTTCCCCAGTCTATTGGTCAGGATTTGGAAACCCATGTGGATTCAAAAGTTATATTGGGTGTGCGGCCGGAGGATATCTACGACGCGGCTCATCCCCGATCAAAAAACCTTACCAAAGAACAACCGATTACAATCGACGTGGTGGAGCCGATGGGAAATGAGATCTATCTCTATTTCGGCGGCAAACAGAACAGCTACTGTATGCGCACACCAGCTGACAGAACCTATCAAGCCAATAAAGATATCCACCTGGCATTTGATCTGGATAAAATCTATTTCTTCGATACCGAATCCGAAGAGCGGCTCCACTAAGCATTGGCTGTTTATTGATATTCGATGTAGTGATATGACTTGGCGTGTCACTACATCGAATATTTCCAACAGTTTGGCATTTGTTCTTCACTGAATAATCATGAATTGTTTTCCTTTATCAATAACCAGGAAAGTATAAAGTGTCCTTCCAGTGGGCGATCGCTTCCTTCCAAAATCTTTTTTGTAGAGACGTTGCACAGTTATTCCTGAGGTTAGATGCATTGGTATATTCATCTTTATGAGTAGTTATGAATAATTCAGGTTATAGATTAACAAGGCTAAACTAAAATTAATAAATTCGGAAAATGAGGGGATAGACCGATGGCTGATATCTTTTATGAGGACGATGCAAACCTGGAAATCCTTGCCGGCAAAACCGTTGCAATTATCGGATACGGGAACCAAGGCCGGGCACAGGCGATGAACCTCCGGGACAGCGGAGTCGATGTGATCGTTGGAAACAGGGATGACGAGTATGCCGGTACCGCCAGAAATGACGGCTTTCGGGTGTCGGATATCGCCGCCACAGCCGACCAGGGTGACATTTTATCTATTACCATTCCCGACGAGATTCAGCCGGATATTTTCCGGGATGCAATACTGCCCCGTATCCGTCCCAATCAAGTGATCAATTTTTCCCACGGATATAACATTCGGTACAGAAATATCGAATTGCCCGAGGATGTCGATGTCACCCTGGTTGCGCTAAAGACTACTTTTACGGAGGAAACCGAACTGGATCTGTTCTCCGAACAAGCAGTATGGCCTGCGTTTATCAGAATACTGACCCTTTCGTTTGAATTATTGACCGATGCGGGCTATCAGCCGGAAGCAGTGTTGACCGAACTCTATGCCTCGGGCGAAGCGGCCCGGGTGTTCCAAAAGATAGTGGACGTGGGCCTGTTTCACCAGATGAACTTTCATTCCCAAACCAGTCAGTACGGCACACTCACCCGCTCAGAACGCGTAATTCCGGATGCCTTTGTTGAAGTGCTCAGAGAATCTCTCGTCGAAATCCGGGACAACAGTTTCGCCGAAGAGTGGGAACGGGAAAAGGAAAACGGGTATCCGGTGTTCGACAAATTAAAACGCCAGGCTTTTCACCATGAAATAAATTCAGTGGAAAAAGAACTTCCCAACAAGAAATAAAACGAGGTTATACCATGGAATATACTTATTTAGGCCGATCAGGGCTACAGGTCAGCCGCCTGGCCCTCGGGACGATGAACCTGGGCGATTACACTGACAAGGCTGCGAGCTTCGATATAATGAATTCTGCCCTTGAACTGAGGATAAACTTTTTCGACACCGCCGACCGATACGGAAATCCGAAGGGCGAAGGCATCACAGAAAAAATAATTGGTGAATGGCTGGCTGAGGATAAAAGTCGGCGGAGACAAGTCGTCCTGGCAACAAAACTGCACAACCCTATGGGAGATGGTCCGAATGATTGGGGATTATCCGCGTATCACATTAGAAAGGCTTGTGAAGATAGTCTACGTCGCCTGCAAACTGATCATATTGACCTGTATCAGATGCATCATGTAGACCGGAACACCCCCTGGGAAGAGATCTGGCAGGCTATGGAGCAGCTCGTCCGGGAGGGCAAGGTATTGTATGTCGGGAGCAGTAATTTCGGGGCATGGCATATCACCAAAGCCCAGGAGCGGGCCGCAGCCAGGCATTTTATGGGTATTATTTCGGAACAGAGTTTATATAATCTGACTACCCGGACGATAGAGCTGGAAGTCTTGCCTGCCTGCCGGGATTATGGGATAGGAATTCTTCCCTGGAGTCCGAGAGGCGGGGGTTTCCTTGCCGGCGCATTACAAAAATTAAAAGAAGGTCGGAGATCACAAGACTGGATACGGGAAAACATCGAAAAAAAGAAAGAGCAATTGCAGGCGTATGAGGATCTCTGCAATGAAATCGGGGAAGATCCGGCAGATGTTTCCGTGGCGTGGTTATTACACCAGCCTGGAGTCACCTCCCCGATTATCGGACCAAGAACGGTACAGCAGCTGACATCGAGTGTCCGCGCACTCGAAATTCAACTTGAGGATGAAATTTTAGAACAGCTCGACGAGATTTTTCCCGGACCCGGCGGTGAAGCTCCGGAAGCCTATGCCTGGTGACCCTTACGTCTCCTAAAATTCCAGTCCTCCTTCTCCGCCAAATAGTGCAGTCGCGCAAAATTAAGGACGTAATCCTTTTCGCTGGACATATGCTCGCAAAATCCAGGAGTATCTTCCGGCAATTCAGATAAACGCTTCATGAGAGTTTGAAAATCAAGCACACCATCGCCGATATCCACTTCGTCGTATTTCAAAAACAGATGTTCGTAATCAATCCTGATGTCCTTTAAATGCACAGCGGTGATATCGTCCAAAAGCAGATCGAATGTCTTTTCGATGAGTGCTGTCGTCTGAAAATAGGTTTCCTGTGAGACCATATTCATCTGATCCAAATGCAGTCCAAAAGACGGATGATCCACCGCATCGATGAACTCCCGAATGGGCTCCGGCTGGTAGAAAAACGAATTGTGAAACGGCTCAATTCCGTAGGTAGTGTTCTGAAGGTCCAAACCGTCAAGGATGCGCAGAACCACATCCCGAAAATCCTCCCTGAACCGGGACGTAAAATTTTTTGGATCCGGAGCAAGCATGCCGCCTGAGGAATGCCTGCTCCCTGCCAGAGAAACAACTGTTTTGCACCCCATCAGATCGGCTTTTTGCAGTAACGTCCTGATGTCTCGGATACGCCGGTTTTGGAGTTCAGAATCGGTGACCATCAGATTTTCCCAGTATCCCGCCTCTCCAACTACAATGTCCAGCGAGTTTGCCGCTGCCCCGAACTCCCGGCATTCCTCGTCGGACATCTCCGCCAAATCCCATGGTGCCTGTACCGTAGAGAGTCCGTAACAGTCTAGTTTATCAGTTATTGATTGGAGTTCTTCAACAGAGTTTGCTACAAAATAGCCTCCCAGCCGCATACTTCCCCCCTTTTAGACGATTTGCTGTCTCTCATTTACGCGTTTCTTCCCCTGGCAACTCTCACCTGACGCGTTTCCCATCCTTCAGGAAGGGTTCGGCAATCCCCTTGACAGATCCATCCGGTTCATAGATGGTTTCAGGTGCCCATTGGACAGCGTAAGCGCGTCTTGGCTTGTCGGTTTTGTTAGGTCCGGACCGGTGAAAACTCGTACTCGAAAAGACAGCAATTGAGCCAGCCGGGACCTTCACTTCGTCACCCGGGTCATCGCCGAAATATCCAACCCTGTCATTCGACCCTTCCACGAACTCATGCTCCACTCTCTCAGAGGTTCCCGCTCGAGAATAAGGGATGATGTGAATTGTGCCGTTTTCCTCGGAAACATCGTCGAGTGGTATCCAGGCGTTTACGTACTTTTTATGCGGTGTATCCACATACCCGGAATCCTGGTGCCAGGTGAATTCAGCCCCCTGCTTTTTTGTCCCTTTTACTACGAATTGCTCCCAGAAAAGGTTGGAGGTATCGCCGACAGTCGCCTTACAGATCTCTTCCATGAGATCGCTGAACACAAAGTCGCCCAGCTCGGGATGGTCCTGGTACGCCAGGAATACAAAATAGCGGCTGTCCTTGCGGCTCAGTTCCAGCTCGTCGGTGCCCAATTCCTCCATTTTTTCATCCTGCTCTGCAACGAGCTCATCAGCTTTCTGCTGCAAAAACCTGAGATCTTCCTCGGGTATAACATCCCTGAGAATGAAATACCCCTCATCCTGGTACTGCTGTTTTAGCTCATCGGAAATAGTAATTGATGTATTTTCCATTGTCATTTCTCCGTCTCTTGGTTTTTCTGTTTATTGCTCAGCCGGCCAGAACTCTCTTCTTACGGGATGGCCGATTTATGGTGTCCTTTCCGGAAATCACCCGGGGACATGTTATAACGCTCCTTAAACAGATGATAAAAATGACTGAGATTATTAAAGCCGGAATCCATAGCGATCTCGGTAATGGAATCTGTGGAAAAGGAGAGTTTATTGGCAGCGTAATTCAACCGCAGGTTGTTTATGTATTGGGTGGGCGTAATCCCGTAATGTTTCCGGAACGCCCGTGCCAAATGCTCAGGGGTATGATGCGACAGTTCATATAATGCCTCTATCCCGCGGACAAATTGTGCCTTTTCTCTCATTTCATCCGTGAGTCGTTCCAGCCAGTCCGGAACATCTTGCCGTCTTTCGCCTTCATCTCCCTGAAAGTACTCGATAAAAATATCCACCAGCAGCGCCCGAAAATATCCCTCGATTCTTCCTGTACTTTCACGGCTGAATGTATTCAGATTCTCCATCTTCCGGGTGAGTACTTCGCATTCCACATCCTCCAGCCGAACCGCAAAAGGCAGTTTTGCCTCCATTAACTCACCTTGGTTAATGGTTTCCGCCAAGAAGTGAAATAACCGCTCCTTTACGTCTTTTGAGAAAGCCAGATTAATTAATTCACAGTCCTTTTCACCGTCCTGGGCATAGTAATGCAAGTCATCCGGACGGATGAAGACCAGGTCACCCCGGACCAATTGCTGTACCTGCTGATTAACCACGTGCTTCACCTGACCATTTACGATCAAGAATACTTCAAAGAAATCATGGGTATGCGGAACCGTGATGTCTTTCAGCGAACGGTGGAATGCGTAATGGAAATCCAGCTCAGTATCAAAGATATCTGCCTTTTTCATGCATATGGGAGCGGTATTTAACGATTCATTCATTCGTATATATCAATAATTTACAATTTATTTATCAGCATAGAACAAGATTTATCCGCCTCAATATGTTATAATTATGGTGGATATAAGTCAAACGGTTTTTTGGAGATATCAAATATGTTGAATCTAATTCCTTTTGCCAGGCAACGAAATTTTTCCATCGAACAGGAATTCACGGAGACGTATAAGGGGTATATTGACGCCCACAAGGCAATCCGGGAAGCCAAATGTCTGGAAGTGCTATATCCGGCATCTCTGGGCGATATTCAGGACGAAGATCTCATTGCCGGACGAATCGAACCTCCGTTGATCGGATTTAGTCCAGACGAGTGGGGGCAGACCGCATTCGGTTATTATTGCGTGACGGACGACATTGAAGAACTTCTCGACGATGATTCCATCGATGAGGAGAATAAAAACACGTTGCGGGAGTTGGTGGAATTTTGGCGCGAGGAGGACACTTCTGCCAAATTACGTGATAGATACCCTGATCAAATGAAAGAATATCTTCCGTCTGACAACTGGATGGGTGATTCCGGCATCGCTTTTCCCCTGTATCGTCTGACCGGCGGTAATATCAATTACCGGAAGCTTCTGTCACTGGGTATTCCGGGGATGATTGAGGAAATCCAGCGACTGAAATCTAAGGGGAACGGTGAACCGGAGTTTTACGACAGCGCACAAATAGCGATGGAAGTATTTATCCAATCGGCACTCTGGTATGCTGAGCAGGCACAGTCTCTGGCAGAAAAGACCAAAGACAAACAGCGGACTGACGAGCTTCGCAAAATGGCACAGGCTCTGGAAAAAATAACCCAACGGGCTCCGGAAACGTTCCGGGAGGCGATGCAGCTGTTCTGGCTCTACTCGATTCTCTCTGATGTCCGAAACCATGGTCGAATGGATGTCTATCTCGGGGATTTTCTGGCGCAGGACCTCGATGAAGGCAGATTGACTGAAGAGGAAGCACTCCGGTTAACGCAGTCCCTTTGGCAACTCATGATCGATCGGAAAACCAGGGTACATAACAGGATTATTATCGGCGGTCGTGGCAGGCCGAATGAGGCCAACGCCGATCGCTTTGCGCTTATCGCGATGGAAGCCTCCCGGACTGTACCTGAAATAGAACCGCAATTGTCACTCAGATTCTATGACGGACAAAACCCTGAATTAATGAACAAGGCGCTGGACGTGTTGGGTGAAGGTCGCACCTTCCCCATCCTTTATAACGACGATGTGAATATCCCTGCAGTCGAGAAAGCATTCGGCTACTCTGAAGAACTCGCGATCCAGTATGTCCCATACGGCTGCGGTGAATATATCATCGATCATAAAAGCTTCGGGACCCCAAGTGGTGTGATTAACCTCTTAAAGTCTCTTGAGGTCACTTTACACGACGGATGGGATCCGCATGATGAACGATCCATGGGATTATCGCTCGGAAAATTCGAGGATTTCGAAACCTTCGAGGATCTCTGGAATGCATACAAAATCCAGGTGGAACATTATGTGGACATTATGGCTGAGCAGGAATCCCTGGAATACAAGGTCGCGGCTGAGGAAGCCTCCTACCTGTATATGAGCGTGCTCTATGACGGCTGCCTAGAACGCGGGAAGGACATGTTTTCCGGCGGAATCGACTATGTTGGAGGAACGCTTGAAACTTATGGCAACACAAATACCGCTGACAGCCTCACCGCAATTAAACGACTGGTGTATGACGAACAGCGTATTTCGAAGGGTGACCTCCTCCAGGCGCTGGATGATAACTTTGAGGGTCATGAACACATACGGAATCTCCTCAGGAATGCACCAAAATACGGAAACGATAATCACGAAGCTGACGAGATGTATCTCCGGGTCCATAATCATGTGTGCAACTACGTACAGAGTCAAAAAAACCGAACGGATTTGTTTGCCTATCTAGTGGTGATAATAAATAACAGCGCAAACACACTTATGGGACGGCAAACTTCTGCCTCCGCAGACGGGAGATTCGCCGGGACGTCAATGGCAAACGGCAATAACCCCACCAGTGGATATGACGAAAACGGCATCACTGCCTTTCTGAACTCCATTTCAAAACCGCCTACAGATCTTCACGCTGGCGCGGTTCAGAATATGAAGTTTGGTCCGGACATGTTTACCACTCACCGAGAGAAGCTGGAATCGCTCCTCTCCACGTACTTTAACAACGGTGGTCAGCAGGCAATGCTGACTGTGGTGGATCGGGACGTACTCGAGCGTGCACTGGAAGAGCCGGAGGAATACCGGCACGTGTTTGTTCGCGTAGGTGGCTTCAGTGCCAGGTTTGTTGACCTGGACAGGGACGTTCAGCAGGAAATCCTGGAGAGGACGCTCTATTAATGTCTGGCACCAATGGGAAATTATCCGGTATCGTTTATGATATCCAGCGGGGTGCGGTCAATGACGGTCCCGGTATCCGGACTACCGTATTTCTCAAGGGATGTCCACTGCGGTGCATCTGGTGTCATAACCCTGAATCACAGCAGTCAAAGCCCCAGCTACGGTTTTATCCAGATAAATGCCGTAATTATCTTGAGTGTGTCTCCGCATGCCCGACTGATACGCATATTGCTATCGACGGAAAACACACCGTTCGGTTTGAACGGTGCACATTGTCGGGAGAGTGCATTTCTGCCTGCCCGAACGATGCACTGGAAATCGTGGGCAAGGAGATGTCGGTCTCGGAGGTGCTTGATATCGTCGAAAAAGACCGCCGGTTCTACGAGGAATCAGGTGGGGGAATCACCCTTTCCGGCGGCGAGCCGATGCTGCAATTCGAGTATACTAAACAACTACTCTTCACCGCCAAAAATGCCGGCATCCATACCACGGTCGATACCAGCGGATACGCTTCCCGGGACCACTTTGCAGAAATATTACCGGCGACTGACCTGTTTCTCTATGATTACAAAGTGACCGACCCAGCCATGCATAAAGACCTGACCGGCGTCTCCAATGAATTGATTCTGGGTAACCTGGAATATCTCTATCACAAAGGCGCGAAGATTATCCTGCGGTGTCCCCTGATTCAAACTGTGAACGATGGACAGAAGCATCTTCGTGCCATTGCGAATCTCCGGGAAAAGTACCCAAAACTGGAGGGAATCGAGATAATGCCCTTTCATAATATGGGACGTAAAAAAGCCCGGGAAATCGGACTTGACCGGGATGAAATTCAGTTAGGAACAACTCCCGATGAAACAAAAGCCAGATGGAGTGACCTCCTGGAAGAATTTGGTTTAGCGGAAGTAGTTATGAATTAATCCTGTGAGATACAAAACCAGTTTTCCCTTCTGGATTTTCCGCACTTTTATATCTAATAAATGTGCTAATACCAAAGTTTAGGTGGGAATTATAATTATTTCCAATGCACTTGTGGGCTATTTCAGTCATGCCCCCGGCTTTCCTGTTTTCCCTCCACTTTTTCCTGGATGAAAAAGTGGGAAAAAATCACGGCGATCAAGAAAAGGTTGAAAGCGAGAGCGGCTCGGGTGTAAAATTTCTGAAACTCCCTCGCTTCACTCGGTCAGACAACAGAAATTTTTATACACCCTTCACCGGTCGCTGAACAACCTTTTCTTGGATGCCGATTGAACACCAATTTACTTATTTTCGTAAATAAACCGGTTGTACCCAAAAAAAATTTTAAGGAGAAGCTAATATGATACATGCAACCAGACGAAAGTACGATTGTTTACGATGTTTTTGTCTTGCGGCCCTGCCATGTGTTTTGTAGAACTTTCTCACCAGAGACTCCTGCCGGAGCTGCCGTGCTGGTGTCAACCAAAACAAACTGTCTGACTGAGCGGAGCGAGGGAGTTTACCGACAATGAAGTGCTAGCAAAATCACAGATTTTGAGCACTTCAAATCGACACAGGTTTGTTTTGGTAGCCAATGCGGTATAGAAGTTCTAGGAAAAAATAGCACAGCCGGATTTTTGCACACTTTCCCCGCAGGGATCCCTTTGGGATTTTAAAAAAGTGTGAGAAAAAGGAGTTTTTAGTGTATAAAATTATGAATAGCTGTTTGGGATTTTACGGCTTAAAGCCAGCATCCCCTGGCTTTAAGCCGTCACTACACGGAAGGGTTTGGCCACCTTATCTCACTGAATGAAAGAAAAATTCCTGAGAAACAATCTGCTTCTCAAACCCCGGGCCGCTCCACCGGACTACCAATCCATGCCCAAGTACCGTTTCAAAATACTCCATCTTGACTGGATGATACCCGGCCTCTAGCGCTATCTGGCCGGTTCGTGCCCGCATCCCGTGCACGCCGTCGTTCCTGACGACTTCCTCTCCCCCGATAACCAGTTTGCTCCCGTCATCAGAGGTTAGTTCAAACGTATAGACTCCGGACTGCTCGATTTTCAAGTACCCGGCGAAAACGAACCCAAAGTGATCCTCGCTTCTGGTGAGCGAAATGTCCGGCGTGGGAGCAGTTCCTGTTTCTATTGGATTTAGCTGCGAAAAGTCTGGCAAACTGTCCCACTCACCTTCATAGTAGGTAAACCGGAGTCCGGGTTCAGGCTCCTGCAACGACTCAGAACTCCTGAGCGAAGTCTCCTGAAACTGTGCAGCGTATGTCCTGCTCCGCTTGTCCTCCTCACTGAAGGAGGCCGCTTTTAAGATTGTTTCCTCCGTGATAATAATTGGAGCCAGATATCTGGGCGATTGGGTTGTCGGTTCACCTCCGTCAAGGGTATACCGGATGACTTCCCCCTTGCGGTTATCCAGGTTCACTCGCAGGGAATCGAGGAACAGAGAGCCGTCCGGTTTGATGACTGGCGGAGAAACCATGGTATCGGTGTGGTAGGCTGATAGCTCCTCCGATGGTAATTTCTGTACTCTCCTGTCATAAGTCAGGAGGCCGTTAACTTCGGTCTCCACGTCGGTAGTCTGGGTATAGACCACAGCACTCAGCCCCGGTTTCTTTTCGAGCGGCCACAGCGCGTCGAAGAGCTGCTCGTACCGTTTTCTGAACTGCTGTTTGTCCTGAAAATTTTCATATCCCCAGTTTTCACTGCTCCAGGTGTGCCCATCGATAAACAAGCCCAATCCCCCGAATTCACCAAGGACGCTCGCCCGGTGCTCTTCAGGAGCCGGCGCATCAGGACCGGGATAGATGTGCCAATCGATGACATCCCCCACTCCCTTGTCCGTGTAACCGCTGGCGTTATTCACCAGCCGCGTGGGTTCTAATTCCTGCACCATCCTGGTTAGCTTTTCCGTATCGTGTTGCCCCCACCCTTCGTTGAAGACGACCCACATAATAATGGAGGGATGATTCGAGAGGGTTTGTACCATCTGTCTAAGTTCGTATTCGAACTGCTGATCGGCTTCAGCCGTCCGAAACTGCTCATACGTATTCGGATTCGGGCTGGGCATATCCTGCCAGACGAGAACACCGAGCCTGTCGCACCAGTAGTACCACCGGGCAGGCTCCACTTTCACATGCTTCCGTATCATATTAAAGCCGAATTCCTTTGCCTTTTCAATATCGAATCGCAACGCCTCGTCCGTGGGCGCCGTATACAATCCATCCGGCCAGTACCCTTGATCCAGCGGACCCATCTGAAAGACGTACTCACCGTTCAGTAGCATGCGTGTGATACCGTCTTCATCTGTGCCCACACTAATCTCCCGTATACCGAAATAACTAGTCACCTCATCCGCCGGTTTACCCGCGTCATCAAGTAACTCAATTTTCAAATCATACAGGAACGGATCGTCCGGTTCCCAGAGATGGGGGTGCGAAATCGGAATTTTCACCAGTTCACCTGGCGCTCCGCTCGCCTTGGCAATCGTTTTCCCTTTTTCAATCACATTAATTAGGGCTTGAAAAGACGGAATGCGTTTATTGGTTGCTACCCGGATTTTTACCATTTCCCTATCGATATCACTACTGATGCTTATGTCCTCGATATAAACATCAGGAACCGGCTCCAGCCAGACGGTCTGCCAGATGCCGGTGACAGAGGTGTACCAGATTCCGCTGGGAGACAACACCTGTTTCCCCACCGGATTGGCGCTCTGGTTGGATGGGTCGAAAACTCCGACGATTATTTCCAGGGATCCGGATTCGGCCATTGCATCGGTAATATCTATGGTAAAAGGATCGTATCCCCCCTGATGCTCGCCGACTTTGTTTCCATTCACATAGACGACCGCTTTCCAGTCCACGGCGCCGAAATGTAGAAGGAGACGCTGAGCGCTCCAATCTTCCGGGATTGAAAAAGTCCGCCGATACCAGAGATATTCCGTGGTATCCATCACTCCTGACAACACTGATTCCACGGCAAAGGGCACAAGTATGTGTCCGGACCATTCCTGTCCGAACGGCGGGTTTTTCAGATTCTCTGCGAAGGAATACTCCCACAGTCCATTCAGATTTTTCCATTCTGAGCGCCGCATCTGGGGACGCGGATACTCCGGCAAAATGTTGTCGGGGGAAACCTCCTGCGCCCAGGGTGTCATCACCGGTGCCTCTTTCGGCGTCCATTCCCCTGCCAGTGGTTGATTCATTCCCATAAAAGTAAAAACAGCCAGTATCCAGAAGATGATTTTCGAACGTATACGCATGTCTGTCCCATCGTCAATTAAGTTGATTGAAAGTTATTCACCGGAAGGCGCCGCCAATGAATCGCCCGGCACCACCGGGGTTCCGAAGTTAGGTGTGCCGTCAATATTCCAGGTAAACGGCTGCATCCGGACATCCCTGTCCCAACCCGGTGTCGTTTCTTTTTTGGAATGATATATAATCCAGTCCTCCGTCCCGTCCGGGGACTTGACATACGAGGCATGTCCAACGCCATACACCTCTTCCGTCCCCTGAAAGACCGTCTCGGACGCTTTCGTCCAGTGTTCAGGATTCAGTGGGTTTCCACCATTGTCCAGCCGCAACATACCCAGTTTATAAGTCGTTTGCCACGACCCGCTGCACGAATAAATTACGAAGACATTTTCCCCGTTTTTCAACACCTGCGGTGCCTCGTTAAGTCCGCGTTGGCCCGGGTCTTCCCCGACTCGTTCCCAGATATAGTCGTCATTATCGGCAAGCCGCACCCGGTTCCCTGAAATGGTCCACGGGTTGCTCATCGGGGCAATGTACAGATACTGATTGTCATGAGTCGATTCCCAGCCAGACCAGATGAAGTACAGCGCACCATCCTGACTCAATACCGTGCCGTCGATAGCCCATCTGTTCAGGGAATAGGACTCGATATAATCGCCGGTATACAGCATTCCCTTATCGATGTACTCCCCTTGTGGATCATCGGTCACACTCTCAAGGACTCCCATCCGGTGGTCGCGGTTGGCCCCGGAATCGGCGGCATAATAGATGTACCACCTGCCATCCAGATAGTGTAACTCCGGCGCCCAGATTTCGTCGGTATTCCAGCCGGTGTCCGTTGGAGTCCAGACAATACGCCTTGTGCCCCGCTCTGTCATCATCTGGGATTTCCAAACGGCTATCCCATCCCTGCCCAACGATTCGATGTAATAATAGAGGTCGCCATGCTTCACCATAAAGGGGTCGGCGCCGTCCCACAGCGGATTGGTGAACTTCTCAACTGTGGTAGACGTTTCTTGCCCCGATTCTTCTGCCGGTATGATTTTGACATCACAACTTATTATCAGGAGAGCTATTAATCCAAACGTAACGTTAAACCGGGAAGATAAAATTTTCATGTACTCAACCACGCTGACAAATAATCCAAATTTACCTTAAAAATCTCCGAGTATAAATGATTCAATTTTTCCCGCAATCTTTTCTTCATCCATTATCAATTTTAGGTACGAATGGTTGGACTGTACCCCTTCAATCCAGGTGTTTCCACCGTTTTCATCGGGGATGCAGACGCCGTTTGATATTCTGTCCCAATAGGTTCCGACACCGTTTCTAACGGCATATAAAACGGCCGTTTGGTCATAGGTTGCATTATCCAAGATTTTGCCCCGGAAATTTTCTCTTTCCCAGTGGGCGTGTTCGCTAAAATGTCGATAGCCTGTAGTAAGCGGGGTCTCCGGATCGATGCTGTTCAACACCTTCCCTGTTTTGATAGCCATGCCTATTTCGTAGCCGGTAAAAGTGATAGGCACCGTTAAATGGGAAATGACGTACTGTGTGACACCCGGCATGTCCCCTGAAAAGTTCCATTCCCATTCGCCCTCAGGAAATCTGCCTCCCATAATCACAAATTCTTTAACTTTCTTCTCGATCAGCTCCTTACCGCTTAGAGGAGAGATTGCATCACCGTCGGATTTGAGCAAATCAGCAATATTCTTCAGCGGTCCGACTGTCACAATAGTGACGCAGGAGTCGGGATTCTCTGATAATAACTCTCTGTACAGTGTCGTGGCATCTGGTACATCTTCGTAATTGCGTTTGTAAGGGAAATTATCAGCTATCGGCTTGCTGTAATTCCAATCGTTGAATTGCAATGAATCCTTTCTCGTACCGATAGGGATATCGGGATGTCCGTAGAATCGATTGACCGCATCGAGTGCCGGAATAGTATATTTGTCCGTCGACCAGCTCATAATACCGAGTAAGCTACATTCATTATGCTCGACAAAATGATGCAACATAGCTAACCCTCCCAGGTCATCGGCATCTCCGCCGAAATCAGTGTCAAATATTATTTTCGGCTGTGCAAACACAGGAAGTGCTGAATAGTAGATCAGAACGACAATTAAAAGCAGTCTGGAATTTTTCATCTGTGCCCTGTAACCCATCTATTACTAACAGGGTAATAATATACCTGTAAAGTAAAGACTCTCAAAGCAAGGAACTGCCTGATGTCCGGGCTGGTCAATTTTCCCGGGCATTAATTATTCGATTCATAATTTTCACCACAATAAACACAGAGAATGCAATTAGAATAAAATGCACAACGGTTGTCAGAAATTCACCGTACCGGATTGACACCAGCGGGACCATTTCGCCGGTAGCGCTGTCAACCGATTTCCGTAATACAATTTCCAGGTCGGAGAATTCCACCCCACCAAGCAAAAACCCAATCGGCGGCATTATAATATCAGTGACAAGCGAATTCACTATTCGGTTAAACGCTGTTCCAAGGATAATACCGACGGCCATATCCACAGCATTACCCTTGACCGAAAACTCCTTGAATTCCTGCCAGAAAGTCATTGAATCCCTTTCTATTTTATGCCGGCTATTCAAATCAACAAACTTTACATGTCAGTTCCTGGCGGTTATTTCAATCCAAACATTAGCGGCAGTGGCAGTTCTGACAGTTATGGCAGTATCAGGGATGCCAGCTTATCATGGACGTAACAAACTCCGGATCTTTTTATAAAATATCCGGTCATGCAATTATTGGAAATGCCCTAAGGTAATATATCCACTCTCATCGTCTGTTGTTGAAATCTTACTACATTTGATGTCATATGTAGCGAAATAAATCCATAGGAAAAATACTTCGATACCACCTCTAATTAATTCTAATCCGCATCAAAAGGGTTTTTATTATCTTTTCCTAAATCGTAATATGTGAGGTTAAATTTTGTCCTGCGCTGTTAAATATCGGCGTATTCACTTTTCCTGAAGTAGTTTGTACCTAAGCAATACATCCATTCCCGATTTAACTGAGTCAAACCCCCTCCAACTCCTCAAACGGCTCCCCTTGCTGCATCTGTTTTAGTGGAGCCTCTTCGATGGTTTCTCCGTCCTCGAAGGTTGCGTTACGGTTGAAGATCTCGACGTTCACGATGCGTTTTGTATTTAATGTAAAGTCAAACTTGAATGACTGTTCCGGCCCGAAGTCGAATTCCGGGATGGCAACGATGCGCATCGTATGTCTCCCCTTTGGTAGCAGCGGTATATGGAGTTCCTTGTCATAGTTTCTGCGCTCAAAGAGTCCCAATCTCCGTTCGGTTTGTACTGGCATTCGAGAGGTCATACCGACGTAGGTTCCGTCAATGAATACTGCCGCATCACCGGGGTTGATTCGCCCACCACAACGCCAGAAAAAGCACCAGTGGCCAACGGCTGGAGCGCAACAATCAGTGCAATAATGCCAGCTGGCACGTTATACTCCAATGATAAAAGCACACAACTGAGCCAGACCCCATGCGCAAGCACCCCCACCACCATATGAGGAACCATTGTGGACCGCCCAACCCAGCGAAAGCGATTTGTAATCCGCAGGTATAAATAAATCAGGAATGTCAGGGCCAAATAACGCCAAAAGAGCAACGTGAATGGTCCGGTGTAGGGTAATCCGTATTCTGCCCCGATGAATCCCGAGTTCCAGAGGAGGACAAATCCAACAGCCAGTAAGAGGGTACTTTTTCTCATAAATTTTATTTGAACAAATGAAATTTCACCTGGTATGAGCCTTGGCAATAACGGTAGACGGGTTTGTATAATATTTGGTGAATTTATGCCACAAATACCGCTTATCGCCCTCAAGGCTGCAGTATCAGATTTTTTCTAATCTGTTTCATGACAATAATATTTATTTTCGTTATCAACACTTTGGGTTATCATAACATTTCAATCCATATTTGTATTTATTGCTTTCCTGTCAAGGTCATCCATGGCATGTTCCGTTGAATATAACATGAAAATTGTGAATTTACCGGAATATATGGCAATTGAAGGTCGTGATGGATCCCAGTTCACCGGCAGCTTGTGAGCATGGAGTATGCTATTCGTCTCGTTTCCAGTGATGATGTTCTGGAAACCTGCGTCCGCAGAGTTTCAGCGTTGTCCTGTTTGCATTCAAAATTCAAAGAAAAGTATATCTATACTTATTCGACAAGTATAATCAATAGGGGTTAGCAGGCTTTAAAGAGAATTTTAGTACTATTAATCACTCAACACTATGGGTACTAACGGATTGGTGTAAGAAATTTTGCGTTGTTCCGGCGTTCCCGTATCCAGATACACCGCCGTGAATTACATCGTTTCACGTTAAAATTCGTACTTTTCAGCGCAATGTTTTTTACATCGTATTATGTTGCGTAATTTATTGTTTTTCAAACTGGTACCTTTCTCTCTCTATAAATGTTTGTAAATCAGTCGGGGGGGGGGGGGGGGGGGGGGGTTTAGTATTTTAAAAAAAACAAAAACGCCGCTGTTTTTTTTAAATTGTTTAAAAAAAAAAAAAAAAACAATTAAATATAACTACCTTTTTTAT
>Ga0180434_10002486_pt1 | contig 24481 bp, 25 predicted proteins | sample SS_ome_7_FD_132453 | JGI IMG/M metagenome (GOLD analysis project Ga0180434, IMG submission 132453) | Hypersaline lake sediment archaeal communities from the Salton Sea, California, USA - SS_1_D_2 metaG | ecosystem: Environmental > Aquatic > Non-marine Saline and Alkaline > Hypersaline >... | reverse complement strand
TGCAGGTGATGCTTGAGGAGGGTGAGCCGGAGTGGGTCGTGCTCAGCCAGCACCACGGCGGCACTTGTTGGGTTTGGGCCGACGCGCCAGTCGAGGATGGCACGCACCCGGTCGCCTACGTCGCCCAAGGGTCGCACGCCAATTATTTCGTCGGCAACGAGATCTATCCCAACGGCAAGGACGTCGGAAACACGCGCATTGAAATTCTGGATCGCACGGGCGTCTCTGGCCGCGCGATACCCGATGTGATCCTGATCCCCGACCGGGCAAGCCTGGCGGCGGAGCCTGCCGCGTGGCCAGGGACGGAATGGCTGCCTTTCCGCGGGCATTGGGGCCAGGCGGCTCCCCAGGGCGACTTTGGCGGTCCGCTAGGCCCGGCGGACAAGGGAGAGCAGTGGGATCACCCCTATACCTGGGGAATGGCCCAACCGCTGGACACGGAGGTTTGGTACCGTAACCGGCTGCGCGTAGAGGTCGTCGGGGCTGCGCCGGACGATGTTCAGATTCGGCTGGTAGACGAAAACGGCAAAGGATTGGATTTTGAGGATTTAGGCAACCTGGCGATCATGCACTACGATCTACCGGCAGAGATGGGCATCGTGGCCGAAATCAGCGTTCCACCTGAAACGTATTGGGATGTAGTGGCTGCTTGGCCCGACGCTACAACGGGAGAAGTCATCTACCTGCGCTTTGCCGACGTCGAGTTCACCGAATCGGGCCACGCGAGACTGGAACTGGGGCCGGGCGCCACGGCGAGCCTGACAGTTGGCGACACAGATCGGACGCTGGGGCCCAACGAAGCGGAAACCTTCGAGGCGACGTGGGACGCGCCCGACCTGGTCTGGATCGGCGGCGTTCTCCCGGCGCACCAGGTGGGGACGGGCTTGCTGATCGCGCTGCTGGCCGGCGTGGTACCGGCGGTACTCTACGTTGGCACGCTCTATTGGGTGGACCGGTACGAGAAGGAGCCGAAGCGGTTGCTGGCGGCGGCGTTCGTGTGGGGAGCCATCCCCTCGGTGGCGCTGTCGCTGGCGATGGAGTTATTCTTCCAACTGCCGCCAAACCTGCTCGGCCCCCAGGCGTTGGAGGCGGTGCGGCTGGGCCTGGTCGCGCCGGTGCTCCAGGAAGCGTTGAAGGGAGCGGCGGTGCTCTTCATCGCCCGGCGCTACCGGCGCGAGTTCGACAACGTTCTGGACGGCATCATCTACGGGGCGATGGTCGGTTTTGGCTTTGCGATGACGGGCAACGTCGTCAGTTACGTCAGCAGTTTCGCGCTGTGGGGTTTCGATGGGCTCAATGTGACCGTCTTTGCCGAGGGGATCGTATACGGACTGGATCACGCGCTCTACACGGCCTTCTTTGGCGCGGCGCTGGGATTTGCGCGGCTGGCGCAAAAGCCGTGGCAGCGTTGGGTGGTGCCCGTGGGAGGGTTCGTGCTGACGGTGGCGACCCACGCGCTGCACAACCTGATCCTGCGGAACCTCCTGGGGTTGAGCGTGACGACGGTGGTGACGACGTGTGCGGGATTGATCCTGATGGGCGTCATCGCGGCCTGGTCGCTGGAGCGGCAGCGTCGCTGCCTGGTGACCGAGCTGGCCGACGAAGCGCCGGACGCGCTGTACCGCACGCTGATCAGACGGGGCGGTCGCAGCCTGATGCAGTGGCGGGCGCTGTTTACCGGGGGGCTGGAAGGTTGGAGACGGGCGCGCAAGTCGCATCAACTGTATGCCGAGTTGGCGTTCAAGAAAATGCAGTATCGTCTCCGGCCTGAGGATCCGGAGATGGTCCAGGAGATCGAATGGTTGCGCCGGGAACTCGAAACGCTGTAAACCACTTGAGCACTCGTAGTGCTCGAATTGGGTTCCAGGATCGAGTTGGCACCCGGCAGATCTACCTGGACGAGATCAGTATTGGCGAGAGCAAGATTGGGAGGATAACTATGTTCAAAAACAAGAGGGCAATCTGGGTACCTGTACTCGCGGCGCTGCTGCTGTGCGCCCTACTGATCCTGCCGGCTAGCTCACAGGATGTTGATCCGCCGGCGCACGTAGCGCCTCCTCTACGCGGCTCCGACGGTTACCGGCCACAGCCTTTAGACCGCTCGACGCTGCCGCCGCCGCGCTTACGAAGCGGAGGACTAAAGGCCGTCGCTATCGTCGGAGACATGGGGGACCACACATCCACCTACAAGAATGACATGAACGTGGCCGTGAACGCGCTCCAAAACCACGGCGTCGCCGTTGAAAAGTTCTACTATGGAGAGCGCACCTATACCTGGAGTGACATCGTCGCCGCCGCCACCGACGCTCATTTCTTGCTCTACATGGGTCACGGCATCTATTGGGACGGCCCCTGTACCCAGCCCAACCTGGTGGGCGGCTTCTCCCTTGGCGACGAGAGTGTTCACCCTGACGATATCCGCAACGATCTGGCAGGACGCCTGGCGGACGACAGCATCGTCATTCTGAGCCACGTCTGCTTCTCGGCGGGCGGCACATCCTGCGACGGCAGCGGTCAGCCCTCCCAGACCGAGGCCGAGCGGCGCGTCCGCATGTACGCCACGCCGTTCGTGGACATCGGTATGGAGGCCTATTTCGCCAACAACTACTTCCACTCGTCCGCCAACATCGTAAACCAGGTGCTGGCCGACATCTCCAGTCGCAAGAGCGTCGGTGACGTTTTCAAGAGTGTCTATCCCTACGATGCAGGCAAGTTCCGCGACCTGACTTACCCCGACGCGCCAGGATATGATCTGTGGCTCAGCGGCGCTCCCGGCTATTGGGAGTACGCATTCGTCGGTATCCCCGATCACGTCTTCCGCGGCGATATCCGCCCCGAGCTGGGCCAACTCCCGACGTCGTTGGCTTTCACGTACAACACCGCCACGGCTCATGCTGTTCCTGTATCTCATACCCTCGCCCCCGCCAACGTGAGCAACAACGATACTTTGACCTGGGATGTGACGACGCACGGCGATTGGTTCACCGTCTATCCGACCAGCGGAAGCACGTCGAACGACCAGATCGCCGTCGCGCTCTTTACGCCCACCGTCGCCGGACTAGCCGTGGGCCATCATACCGGCGCCTTCACCGTCACCATCACCGACCCGCCGGACACGCTGAACGGCGTGCAGCGCATAGACCTGGGGTTAGACGTTATCGCGCCACGGCTGAGCGGCGTACCTCAGAGCTTGAGGTTCACCTACTTTCTCTCCGAGACGCTGTTGTTCCCATCGGCTCATCACGTCGCTCCAGAGAACACAGGCTCCGACGACACCCTGACCTGGCAACTGGCCTATTCCAGCACGTGGTTCACCGTCTCCCCAACCCAGGGAGAGACGCCCGCCGCCTTCGCCGTCACGCCAGCGGATTTCATCACCACGAAGATACCGTTCACGTATACTGGCGTCGTCACGGTGGCCGTCGTCGCTCCAGAGGGCACCCGAGACCCCGTGCAAGCCATCAGTGTGACCTTGTGTTCGAGGCCTGGCGGGCCGGTCCGCGTCTATCTGCCGATCGTTGCGCGGGAGGGCGGAGACAGATGATTTACGAAAGTGCTTAGAGTATCTTGGCTTGAGCGTGGACTTGCACAAGAGGGAGGTTGACGTTACAATTGATCTGCCGCAGTCTGTGGACGATATGATATGACGAACATATTTTACCGTGTGGAAAGCAAAAATGCCTAAATCTCGAAGCGCGATTCTGATCGTGGCGTTGATGGGCGCGACGTTGGGATGCCGCCTGCCTATCCAATCACTCCTTGCTACCCCAACGGCGACACCGCCCCCAACCGTCGCCGCGCCGCCAGCATCCCCGATACCTGAGGAGCCGGTCAACGCACTGGAAACGCAGGTGGTGGCGGTCTACGAACAGGCCGGGCCGGCTGTGGTCAACATCACCAGCATCAGCGTCGCTTACGATTTCTTCTTCCGCCCCGTGCCCCAGGAGGGCAGCGGTTCGGGCTTTATCTACGACACGGAGGGGCACGTCGTCACCAATTACCACGTGGTGGAGGACGCGGAGGAGTTATCGGTGACGCTGGCCGATGGCGAGACCTATCCGGCAGAGATCGTCGGCGCGGATCCCTCCAACGACCTGGCAGTGCTGCGCATCGAGGCGGAGAATCTGCCCGATCCCATTCCCCTGGGAGACTCGGACCAACTGCGGGTGGGCAAGTTCGTCGTCGCCATCGGCAACCCCTTTGGCCAGGAGGGTACCCTGACGGTGGGCGTGATCAGCGCCCTGGGCCGGATCATCGAAAGCCCCGACGGTCGCTTCATCGGCGAGGCGATCCAGACCGACGCCGCCATCAACCCTGGTAACTCGGGCGGCCCGCTGCTGGATCTGAAGGGGCACGTCATCGGAGTGAACTCTCAGATCATCAGCCCCAGCCGCGCCTCGGCAGGGATCGGTTTCGCCGTCCCCTCCAACACCGTGCAGCGGGTCGTGTCCCAGTTGATCGCCCAGGGCCGTTACCAGCATCCCTGGCTGGTAGGAGCGGCGCTCGTGCCCTTTGACGAGCGGGGCGCGCGGATCCTCCGCCAGGCCGGGATGGACGTGCCGATGGAGCAGGGCTTGCTGGTCGCCGAAGTGTCGCCGGGAAGCCCGGTGGGCGAGGCCGGCATCCGCGGCGGCGACCGGGTGGTGCGCGTCGGCAGATACCGCCTGCTGTTGGGAGGGGACATCATCACCGCCATCGACGGCGAGCCAATCGCCGACATCAAGGCGCTCACCGTCTACCTGGAGACCCAGACGCGGGTGGGGGATACCGTCGAGGTGACCATCGTCCGCGACGGGGAGGAGCAGAACGTCCAAGTGACACTGGCTGAGCGGCCATAGATATGGGACACATCCTAGTCGTAGACGACGAACCGGCCATCGTCGCCGTCGTGCGAGAGCGGCTGGAGCGGGAGGGGTTCGCCGTGCGGGCGGTCGCCAGTGGCGAAGAGGCTCTGGCTCACGTAGAAGCCGATCCCGCCGATTTGATCGTGCTCGACGTGATGCTGCCAGGCATCGATGGCTTCGAGGTGCTGCGCTGCCTGCGAAGCGCGGGCCGCACCGTGCCCATCATCCTGCTCACCGCCAGGGACGAAGATGTGGACAAGATCGTGGGCCTGGAACTGGGAGCGGACGATTACCTGGCCAAGCCCTTCAATCCCCGTGAACTGAGCGCCCGCATCCGGGCCGCGCTCCGCCGCCAGGCTGAACTGAGGGCCTTGGAGACCCAGTTGGCCCACGTGCAGGATGCAGGCTCCGACGAGGATGAAGGGTTGCGCTTCGACCATCCCCGCCGCCGAGTCTGGTTCAGGGGACAACCTCTGGAGTTGCGCCCGAAAGAGTACGACCTGCTCCATTTCCTGGCCCAGAATCGAGGGCAGGTATTCACGCGCGACGCGATCCTTTCGCACGTGTGGGGGCACGACAGCTACATCGACGAACGCACTGTGGATGTGCACGTCCGTCGCCTGCGGGGTAAGCTGGCCGCCGTCGCCCCCGACGTTCAGGTCATCCTCACCGAATGGGGTGTGGGCTATCGGTTAGCCGAGGACGTCTGAGGGATCATTGGTGAGCGAGGCAATACCCAGGCGACGGAGCCTGGCCTGGCGGTTGACCACGACGTATCTCCTGACCACCCTGCTCATCGTGTTAGCTCTCAGTGTGACTATCTACTTTTTAACCGCCCTTTACCTCGATGAGCGGCAGGAGACGGAACTGACCGCCCATGCCGACTTTTACGCGGCCTACGCTGCGAACCTGGCCTCCAGCGAGAGAACGTTGGCTGGCCTGGCTCCCACCATCGTCGATCTTTTCGCGCCCCAGGCCGATCTCAACGTGCGTTTTTTCGCTGCCAGCGACGGGACGCTTCTGGCCGCTACTCAGGAGATCGGCCCGCAGCCCAGTCGGGCGGCTCTGACCGAATTGCGCTATCGCAGCCCGGCCGTGTTCACCCAACCTAGCCGCGATCTGCCCCACCGGCGCTACGCAGCGCGACCGGTCGTGGCGGGCGGGCGAATCCTCGGCGTCGTCGAGGTGTCCCAATCCACCCTCGCCAGCGAGCGTTTCTTGCTCACCCTGCGCTACATTCTGTTGGCGACCATCCTGGCTGCTGGCGCGATTTCCTCGCTGGTCAGCGCGCTCCTAGCTCGCCGCTTGAGCCGCCCCATCCGCGACATAGAGCAGGCGACCCAACAGATCGCCGGCGGCGACCTGGACGTCCGCCTGGGCCGCTACCCACCGGACGAGATAGATCGTCTGGCCGAGAGCATCAACCAGATGGCCGGACGGTTGAAAGATCTGGAGACTGCCCGCGCCCAGTTCATCAGCGAAGTCTCTCACGATCTGCGCACGCCGCTGACCGCCATCAAGGGCCTGCTGGTCAATCTGATTGACGCCGCCGGGCCGGACGAGCGATCCTCCCTGGAGATCGCCGAGCGCGAGACGGACCGCCTGATCCGCCTGGTCAACCAACTGCTGGATTTTTCTCGCTGGCGGAGCGGGCGTCTGGAACTGAGTTGCCGTCCGGTTGACGTCGGCGTCCTGGCTCGCGACGCCGTTGCTCTGAGCGAGGGACGGGCCAGCCACCGCGGCGTCGCTTTGGACGCCGACATTCCCCCAAACCTTCCGGCGATCTCTGCCGATCCCGACCGATTGCAGCGGGTCATCCTCAACCTGCTGGATAACGGGATCAAATTCACACCGGACGAGGGACAGGTGACGCTGGCCGTGACGAAACGGGCGGGCGAGATCGAGATCAGCGTGCAGGACACCGGGCGGGGAATGAGCGACGAGGAACGAGAACGAGTTTTCGAGCCGTACTATCACGGCGAGAGAGGCGGCGCTGGCCTGGGGCTGACCATCGCGCGCGCCATCGTGGAAGCGCACGCCGGCTGGATGGGCGTCGAAAGCAGCGTGGGCCGGGGCAGTCGCGTCTGGTTCACCCTTCCCCGGTAACAATTGTTCATATTTCGGTAACAACCTTGTCACCGGCTGGCAACACCTATCTGGTATAATACGCAAAACGGATTTTAGAGGAAGGAGTGACAGATGAACAAGCGATGGTTGATCGGATTAAGTGTGTTAGCGGCGCTCTCGCTGCTGCTCAGCGGATGTCAAAATCAGCCGACTGCCGAGGAGATCGTGGCCAGGATAAAAGAAGTCGAGGCCAACACCGAGGACGCCCACGGCGTCCTGGAGATCGGTGTTCAGAGCCAGGGGACGGACGCGACGCTGGTCGTCGAAGTGTGGGAAAAGAGACCGAACAAGGTTCGAGCTGAGGTGCTCGAGTCCAGCGAGGCCGAGTACGTGGGCGCCATCAGCGTCACCGACGGAGACCAGGTCTGGGTGTACGACCCGAGCCAGAACGAGGTGCTGGTGGGCGAGGCCGGGATGGGGGAGTTGGATAGCCCTCGAGAGATGATCCAACGCATGGAGGGCGTCATCCAGCTAGCGCTCGACACGAGCGAGGCCGAGGTGCTGGGTGAAGAGGACGTGGCTGGTGTGGCGACCTACAAACTGAAACTCGTTCCCAAGGAAGGCGAGGATACGTTCTTGCCTCTGGGCAGCGAGGCCACCTTGTGGGTGGATCAGGAACGCTGGGTCGTGTTGCAGGCGCACTTCAGTGGGGACATCTTTGGCGCGGGCCAGATGCGCGTCCGCTCGTTCGAGCTGAACACAGGGCTCGCCGATGACTACTTCCAATTCGAGATCCCGGAGGGAGCGCAGGTCGTTAACATGGAAGATAAGCGACCCACGTCCATCACTCTGGACGAGGCGCGGGATCAGGTGGACTTTCCCCTGCTCGTGCCTGCTTATCTACCAGAGGGCGCGACCCTGATCAACGTGTTTGCCATGGATGGGGCATTTGTCCTCTACTACGACCACGCCGCGACCTCGTTCACCGTCATGCAGGGCGCGTCGCCGGAGATGGGAGAGCTTCCTCGCGGCCAAGAGACAAGCGTTACCGTGCGCGGTCAGGAGGCCACGTTGATCGCGGATGGGTTGGGCAACAGTTTTCTGACCTGGACGGAAGGCGAGGTGGTAATCACTATCGCTGGCCGCATCAGCGAGGACGAAATCGTGCAGGTCGCCGAGTCGTTGCAGTAATTTGACGGGACACAAATTAGGTGCAACGCACTTCTGAAGTGCGTTGCACCTCGTTGCATGGGAGATGACCAATGGATACTGTAGTACGCGCGGTGGGCCTGGCCCGCCGCTACAAAATGGGCGACGCCTTCGTGGACGCGCTGCGGGGCGTAGATTTGACCGTCGCCCGCGGCGAGTTCGTGGCCCTGGTGGGACCCTCTGGCTCCGGCAAGTCGACCGTGCTCAACCTCATCGGCGGGCTGGATCGGCCCACGAGCGGTCAGGTGTGGATCAACGGCACGGAGTTGAGCGGCAGCGACGAGCGCGCCCTGACCCGACATCGCCGTCAACACGTGGGCTTTGTGTTCCAGAGCTTTAACCTGCTGCCCCGCCTGACCGCCGAGGAGAACGTGGCCCTGCCCCTGATGTTCGGCGGAGTACCGGAGAAGGAGCGGCGGGCGCGAGCACGGGCGCTCCTGGAGCGAGTGGGCCTGGGACCGCGCCTGGCTCACCGTCCCACCCAGCTCAGCGGCGGCGAGCAACAGCGGGTGGCGATCGCCCGCGCCCTGGTAGGCCAGCCTGCCTTGCTCCTGGCCGACGAACCGACCGGCAACCTGGACACGGTCATCGGTGCGGAGATCATGTCTTTATTGAAGGAGCTGAATCGAGAGGAGAGGCTGACCCTGCTGGTCGTCACCCACGATCCGGAGGTGGCTGCCTTTGCCGACCGCGTCATCAAATTGCGCGACGGGCAGGTGGAACTATGACCCTCAAAGATCTGGCGAAAACGTCGTTGAGCAATCTGGGTCGCCACAAGGTGCGCACTGCCCTCAGCGCCGTCGGCGTGACCGTGGGCATCTTGACGATCGTGACCATGCTCTCACTGGGCGTCGGCGTGCAACAGGAAGTCATCCGAGTGTTCCGGGGCGCGGGCCTGGAGACGGTGAGGGTGCGCCCCGTTACCGAGGAGCAAACGCCGTTCACTCAGTTCGCCGAGCCTGAGCGGAAGGTGCTCATCACTCCCGCCCTGGTCGAGGAGATGCGCGCGCGGGACGACGTCGTCAAAGTGAACGCTCACATATACCTGCCCCGGAGCGCAAATACTTTTTTGAGGATCGGGGAGCACGCGGACGAACCGTCCGTCACGCAGGTGTACGTGGGCGGAACTCCCTGGCTCCCATCTGAACCTTTTGCCATATCGCCTGAACTGATAGCCGGAGAGGAATTGACCGACGGTGCACAGGGCGAAATCATCGTCAATGCGAGCGCGTTGGAGGCGTTGGGATACGGTCGGGCTGAATTCAGCGACCTGATCGGCCAGGAGATCGCTCTGGTGCTCAAAGCGCCGCGAGGCGATGTACAGGATTTCACCTTCCGCCTGGTGGGGATCATAAACGCATACGATGACTTTGAGAAGCAGAATCCCAGGGCGTATCTCGGCGCGACTGGCATGCTGCCTTTGAAGGCCTGGTGGTACAACGATCCTGATATCCTGGAGCGCGAAGGATACGACGCGTTGACCATCAAAGCCGTCTCTTTGAACGACGCCGTCCAGATCGTCGAGCAGCTTGAGGCGCGGAATTTTGACGTCGAGTCGTTGAAAACGATCTTGGACACGGTCAACAAGACGATGGTGGTCTTGCAGACGATGTTAAGCTCCATCGGAGGGTTGGCTTTGCTCGTGGCCTCCATCGGTATCGCCAACACGATGATCATGTCCGTCTACGAGCGCACCCGCGAGATCGGCATTTTGAAAGCGGTCGGCGCGTCGCCCGGCGACATTCGCCTCCTGTTCATGGCGGAGGCGTCGCTCATCGGGCTGCTGGGCGGAGTGGCGGGCACCATCGGCGGCTGGCTGCTGGGGCTGGGCCTCAACGAGGGCATCCTGGCCTATCTGCGCTGGAAAGAGATCCCTGTGACGGGCACGTTCTTCGTGGTCACCGGCTGGCTGGTGGCGCTGGCGCTGGTCTTTGCGACGGTGGTCGGGCTGCTGGCCGGGCTGTATCCAGCCGCACGGGCGGCGCGGCTGGACCCGCTCGAAGCGCTGCGGTACGAGTAGGGGCATCTCCATGTACAAAGACCGGAGCCTGGTTCTTGCCCTTATCGGAGGATTCTTGTTGCTCGTCGGCCTGGTCGCCGCCTTTTTCGGACCCATCGAGATGTATTGTTTCTACCTCTTTTCCGAGGGGGGACGTTTCCACTATGAGGGTTTTGGGTTTGGCTCTTTTATGTTCGGGAACATCGCCTGCCAGATCATTGGCTACTACTTCATCGCGGCGCTGTGCATCCCCCTCGGCTATGGACACCTGAAAGCGCGTCGCTGGGCCAGGACGCTCTCCCTGACCCTGCTCGAATGCTGGCTCGTCGTCGGCGCGCCGTTGACTGTGGTGTTCTTTTGATATTGATCACGGCCAAAGAACTGTCCTTGCTCGCTGTTCTGATCGCAGCGATCTTGCTGGTGTTGTCTTATCTGGCGCTCCCCGCGTTACTCATCCGATTCTACCAAAGCCGAAACGTCAGGCTGACCTTCGAAGCCCGAGACCCCCGCTCCTACTCGATTGAGAAGCTGCCCCTGCCGATACTCGTACTGTGCGCTCTGTTTCTGTTCTACGCCGTCGCTCTGCACGTCCCCATCTTTTTCAACGGCATATTCCCGCTTTTTGGCGTTCTGATTTTTGGTCTCCAGGGTATTCTCTTGATTGATGTTTCGATCCTCTGTTTGTTGGGTCTCGCCTGGGGCGTACTGAAAAGAAACACCTGGGCCTGGTGGGGCTCTCTGATCTATTTTGTCCTGCTGATCCTCTCCCTGGTTCTGACCCTCTCCCGGTACAGTTTTTCGGACATCTTGGCGGGGATGATTTTTTCTCCAACGGAGATGGAAGCTCTTCAAGGAGTGCCCCTTCACGGCCTTCACATCGCCGCGCTGATTGGGATCCCGCTTCCCATCACTTTGGGATGGATCATTTTCTCGAAACGATATTTCTCCACGACCGAGGGATAGCGGCACGCTATCCCATCAGATCATCAGACTGCCCATTTGACATCCCGCCCATTCCGACTATAATACCCTTGCCACGGACCCATCGGGCCGTGAGCCTGACGCACACAAAACCAAACGCACCGCTTTCCGGTGCCGCTGGGATCGCATGTCTTCTGAAAAGACGCAGGCGACCGAGACGGCAGAAAGGGAATCATCGTCTGCCGACGGGGCCTCTGCTCCGTCGTTTCGTTTCCTCTCGTTGTCTCCTGCCTTTCGATCCCCGCCAACACAAGGAGAAAATAATCATGGAACAGACGCAACCCGCTCCTGCTGGCCGCATGCGGCTCAGTACCTTCGATCTGGCCGTGGCCGGCATCTTTGGGGCGCTCGCCATCGTGCTGGCCTTCACCCCATTGGGACTGATCCCGGTCCCCAACCCCACCGAGGCAGCCACCAGCCTGCACCTGCCCGCCATCGTTGCCGGTATCCTCTCCGGGCCTGTCGTCGGCGGCCTGGTGGGACTGGTACTCGCCCTTTCGTCCTGGTATCTCTACGGCGCGACCTTTATCACCTTCACCGACGGTAACCTGCTCGTGGCATTGCTGGCCGCCTTCCTGCCGCGCATCCTGATCGGCGTCCTCGCCTACTACGCCTACCGCTCTCTGCGGCGCTGGCCCGCACTGGCCGCGGCGGTCGCCGGGTTGGTCGGCACGCTGACGAACACGGTCGGCGTACTGGGAATCTTGATCGCGCTGGGCACACTGCCGGTGGCGCTGCTCGTGCCGGTCTTCTCGATGAACGTGCCCATCGAAGTCGCCCTGGCGTTGGTCGTCACCATCCCCGTCGTCGCTGCTCTGCGGGCTACCGGGAAAGGCCGAATCGCCGCGGAACAAGATTGACGTAGCGTGCAGCCGTTCATTGAGGTTCAAGGATTGGAACACGTCTACCCCCTGGAAGGCGACGAGCAGATCGCAGCCCTCCAGGGAGTAGACCTGACCGTCGAGCGGGGAGAATTCGTGGCCCTCGTCGGGTCAAATGGATCGGGCAAGTCAACGTTGGCCCGTCACTTTAACGGGCTGCTGCTGCCCACGGCGGGCCGAGTCTGGGTGGATGGCCTCCTGACCTCCGACCCGCGTCAATTGTGGCAGGTGCGGCAGCGGGTGGGGATGGTGTTCCAGAACCCAGAAAACCAACTCGTCGCCAGCACCGTCGAGGAGGACGTGGCTTTCGGCCCGGAGAACCACACCCTTCCTCCAGACGAGATTCGCAGGCGAGTGGACGAGGCGCTGAGCGTCGTCGGCCTGGAGGATTACCGCACCCATCCTCCCCAGATGCTCTCCGGCGGCCAGAAGCAACTGGTCGCCATCGCCGGCGCCCTGGCGACCCGTCCCGCGTGCATCGTCTTTGACGAACCGACCTCAATGCTCGACCCACCGGGTCGCCGTCAAATCCTGGAGATCATCCGGCGGCTCAACGCCGAAGAATCGCTCACCGTGGTGCTGATCACACAGGCTATGGATGAGGCTGCCGCCGCCCGACGAGTGCTGGTGATGGACGCTGGCCGCATCGTGATGGACGGACCGCCGGAGGAGATTTTCGAGCAGAGGGAGCGGCTGAAGGCATTGAGGCTGAGCCTGCCCCCGGCCGCTGAGATCGCCCAACAGTTGCGCGACCGGGGACTGACGTTGCCTCTCGGCCTGCTGACGGTAGAGGCATTGGCGGGTGCGCTATGCTGATCCAGGTCGAAAAGCTCGTCCATACCTACGCCCCAGGCACGCCTCTGGAGCGCACAGCCCTGCACGAGGTGAGCCTAGAGATCGGCCCCCGAGAGCGCGTGGGCATCCTGGGGCCAACCGGCTCCGGCAAGTCCACCCTGGTGCAACACCTGGCCGGATTGTTGACGCCCACGGCGGGCAGGGTTTGGTTGGACGGCATAGCGGCCCACGAGCGCACGGCCAGGGCTAGGGCCCAGCGACGGCGGGTAGGGCTGGCTTTTCAGTACCCAGAGGCGCAGATCTTTGAGCAGACGGTGTTCCGCGAGGTGGCCTTCGGGCCGCGCAACCTGGGGCTGGAGAAGACAGAGGTCGCCACGAGGGTACGTTGGGCGCTGGAGATGGTGGGGCTGGACCCGGCGACGATGGAAGCACGAGTTCCGTTCACGCTGAGCGGCGGCGAGATGCGCCGGGTGGCGCTGGCAAGCATCCTGAGCTTGCAGCCTGAGGTGCTGATCCTGGACGAACCGATGGCTGGACTGGATCCGCAGGGACGGCGAGAGTTGTTGGCCCGAATCCAGGCCTGGCAAGCTTGCCCTGAGCCAAGTCGAAGGAAAGAGACTGGCCTGACACTGATCGTGGTGTCTCACAACCTGGACGAGTTAGCCCGAGTCGTGGAGCGAGTGGTGGTCCTGGAGAGAGGAAAAATCGCCGCCGATGGACCAGCCCGCCAGGTGTTGAGCGACGGCCCATTGCTCCGCGCCGCCGGGCTGGACGCGCCGCAGCCAGTGGCGTTGATGCAGATGTTGCGAGAGGCGGGATGGCCGGTGCGCACCGACCGGCTTCTCCCAGAGGAGGCCGCCGACGAGATCGCCCAGGCCCGAAGGTTTCCTTATGAAGAGATCCTTTCGTAATTCATTGTGATCCTTGCGAAGGTTTAGTGGATATTTTCAGCTCAAAGGAGCTTTTCCAATCAGAAGTAGCTCGATTTCCGAGGCTATATGCAACCTTCGCAAGGGTTGTCGGAATGCAGGCCATTGGAGCGAGCGCTGGTTGAGTAGCCGCCACGCTTTTTGTGGCGGCGTATCGAAACCAAGCGAGCGGCTCTTGCAGTTGATTTTGTTCCACATGGGCCGCCTGCTTGGTCTCGATACGGCCTGAAGGCCTACTCGACCGGCGCAGGCTGAGCAGTTACGTCGGAATTATGAAAAAGGTTTCCTTATGAAGAGAAAAAACGTGAATCTAGCGAGATCAGCCGCGCACGCGGCGATTGATTTTGGCATCAGCAACATCGATGCAGTCGCCCGCATAGGCGGGGAATTGCACCGCTGGACCCGGCTTTCCGTGGGTCAGCCCGATCCGGATCTGGTGCAAGCGGTGCTGGCCGCTGGCGGAGTCGAACTCTCATCGCTCCGGCGTCTCGCCGTCACCGGCGGGCGCCACCGAACTCTGCCCGACCAGATTGGCGATTGCGCCATCGTCGGCGTAAACGAGATACAGGCCATCGGGCGCGGCGGTCAAGCCCTGGCTGGATTATCGGGAGATGGGGCCGCGCCAATCCTGGTGGTGAGCGCTGGCTCTGGCACTGCGCTCGGCGCACTGGCACACGGTAAGGAGAGGTCGTGAACCTGTTGCTACCCGGCATGTACGTGGCCGCGGATTCGGCCTTGCACCGCCTGGACCCGCGAGTGAAAATGGGAGCGGCGACGTTGCTCATGGTCCTCCCGTTCGCCGCCCCTGGTCTGGAGAGCACGTTGCTCCTTCTGTCGTTCGTGGTCGCCGTCGCGCTTCTTTCGACCGCACCCCTGCCCGCCTTGTTGCGCACCCTGAGAACCATATTTTGGATCGGGTTCTTTATGTTTTTCTTCTATCTATTCACCACGCCGGGCCAACCTCTCGTCGTCCTGGGAAAGATCACCATGACCTGGGAAGGGCTGTTGGCAGGGGGCGTACAGATCTACCGGCTGAGCCTACTGGTGATCGTCGCCGCGATCCTGACCTTTACCACCTCGCCATCCCAGTTGGCCCACGGCCTGGAGTCGTTGCTGAGGCCGTTGGTGCGGTTAGGTCTGCCCGTGCGGGAACTGACGATGGTGCTGACCATCGCCCTGCGCTTTGTGCCCACGCTCTTTGACGAGATAGACAACATCGCCAAGGCGCAACGGGCGCGGGGCATCGACGTTGTCTCGAGAAATCCATGGCGGCGCGTGCAGAGTTGGGTCCCGATGTTCGTCCCTATCTTTGTGTCCGCCTTCCGCCGCGCCGAGGAACTGGCCACGGCGATGGAGGCGCGGGGCTTTCGGACCGCCCAACAGCGCACCCGTCTGCACCAGTTGCGCCTGACCCGCCACGACCTGGCGGCGTCCCTGGTCGTACTGGCCGTCAGTCTGGCAGTCCTGGGACTGGAGCGACTGACGTAAGTAAAAATCCATCAGAAAAAGGAGATTCCCATGTCCACAGTTCCACAACGTAAAAAAGTCACCACGCGCACCTTTCTCCAAAAGAAACAGCGTGGGGAAACGATCACCATGCTGACCGCTTACGATTACCCCACGGCGCTGGCGGTGGATCAGGCGGGCATCGACTCGATCCTGGTCGGCGACTCGCTGGGAATGGTCGTGCTGGGGTACGAGAACACGCTGCCGGTCACGCTGGAGGATATGCTTCACCACTGCCGCGCGGTGGCGCGCGGAGCCAAGTATCCCTTGTTGATCGGCGATATGCCGTTCATGTCCTACCAGGTCTCGGTGAAGCAGGCCGTGCGCAACGCCGGGCGCTTCTTGCAAGAGGCCAGGATGGACGCCATCAAGCTGGAAGGAGGCCGCGAGCGGGCGGACGCCATCCGCGCCATCGTGGCCGCCGGCATCCCGGTGATGGGCCACCTGGGCCTGACACCTCAGAGCGTGCATCTGTTTGGTGGGTTCCGCTCGCAGGCACGCACGGCGGACGCCGGACGCCGCATGCTGGAGGACGGGCTGATATTGCAGGAGGCGGGGTGCTTTAGCATCGTCATCGAATCCGTCCCCGCCCAACTGGCCGAGTTTGTCTCCCAACGGCTGGAGATCCCCACCATCGGCATCGGGGCCGGGATGGGCTGCGACGGCCAGGTGTTGGTCACGCACGACCTGCTGGGCCTGTTCGACCGCTTTACGCCCAGGTTCGTCAAAAAGTACACCAACCTGCACGGCGAGATCGCCCGCGCCTTGACCGCATTCCGGGACGAGGTGGAGGCGGGCGATTTTCCCGCGCCTGAGCACACGGTGGAGATGGCGGACGAGGAGTGGAAAGCGTTCCTGAAAGATATGGGAGAGTAGCGATGAGCGAATCTCTTCTCATCGTAGGTACGGGAGCGCTGGCCTGCCTGTTTGCAGCCCGGCTTTCGGCTGCGGGGGTGCGAGTGACGATGTTGGGAACCTGGCCGGAGGGATTGGAGGCGCTGCGCGCTCACGGCGTCCGCCTGGCCACCGATGGCTCCGAGAAGGTCTACCCGGTGCAGGCCACCGCCGACCCAGGCGATTGTGTGGGCGCTCACTTCGCCCTCGTGTTGGTCAAATCCTGGCAGACGGAACGCGCCGCACGGCAACTGGCCGAGTGCCTGTCGCCGGATGGCCTGGCGCTCACGCTGCAAAACGGCCTGGGCAACCGCGAGAGCCTGGAGCGTGCCCTGAGCGCGCCCCGCGTGGCGCTGGGCGTCACCACCACCGGGGCTACGCTCGTGGGGCCTGGGCGCGTGCGTCCCGGCGGGGAGGGCGTCATTTCGTTGGGGAAACACCCTCGGCTGGACCCGCTGGCAGAGCTGTTGCGAGAAGCCGGTTTTGCGGTAACGATCGTGCCAGAGGCCGATGACTTGCTGTGGAGCAAGCTGGTGATCAACGCCGCCATCAACCCACTCACCGCCCTGCTGCGCGTCCCCAACGGCGAGTTGCTGAACCGACCCCCGGCCCGCGCCCTGATGGGCAAGCTGGCCCGCGAGGCCGCCGACGTCGCCGCGGCGATGGGCCGCCAACTGACCTTCCCGGACCCGGTCGCCGCCTCCGAGGACGTGGCGCAACGCACCGCCGTCAACCACTCCTCGATGTTCCAGGACATACTGCGCGACGCTCCCACCGAAATAGACGCCATCTGCGGGGCCATCGTCCGGGTCGGCGAGCAGTGCGATGTTCCCACGCCGGTGAACCGGACGCTCTGGCTACTGGTCAAGGCCGTGAGGGAGTAGGAAGTAGGGAGTAAGAAGTATGGGGGCCCCTACTTCCTACTTCTTACTCCCTACTCCATCGAATACGGGGGGAATATGCAAACTGTCACTACACTTTCCGAGTTGCGCGCTGCGCGCGCGCGACTCTCCGAGCCGGTGGGCCTCGTGCCCACGATGGGATACCTGCACGAAGGGCACCTCTCGCTGATGCGTCGGGCGCGGGCTGAATGCGCCAGCGTCGTGGCCAGTATCTTTGTCAACCCCACCCAGTTCAGCCCCGAGGAGGACCTATCCACCTACCCGCGCGATCTACCTCGCGATCTGAGCCTGCTGGAAGCCGAGGGAGCCGACCTGGTCTGGACGCCCACGCCGGAGGTGATGTATCCGCCGGGCTTCCAGACCTGGGTGACCGTGGAGGAGGTCACGCAGCCGCTGGAGGGCAGCATGCGCCCCGGACACTTTCGCGGCGTGGCGACAGTGGTGGCCAAACTATTCACCGGCGTTCAGCCCCAGAAAGCATACTTTGGACAGAAGGACGCCCAGCAGTCCGTCGTCATTCAGCGGATGACGTGCGACTTGAACTTTCCCATCGAGATCGTGATCTGTCCCATCGTGCGCGAACCAGATGGGTTGGCGATGTCCAGCCGCAACACCTATCTGAACCCAGAAGGGCGGCAGGCTGCTACTGTGCTTCATCGCGGGCTTACCGCCGCCCGCACTGCGTTTGAGGCAGGCGAACGGGACGCCAAGCAATTGCGCCGCATCGTGACCGGGATCATCGGTGAGGAACCGCTCGCCCGTCTTCAATATGTCTCCTGCGCCCACCCTGAAACACTCCAGGAATTGAAGATGGTCGCCGACATGGCGCTGCTTTCTCTGGCCGTCTTTGTGGGCCAGACGCGCCTGATCGATAACGTGGTGCTTGGAGAAAAGGAGTGATTTCCAGATGCTTCTAGCCATTGACATCGGCAACACCAATATCACCTTCGGACTGTACGAGGGCAAGAAACTCGGCCCGCGCTGGCGCATCCGCACCATCCACGAGAAAATGCCTGACGAGTACGGCATTCTGTTGGATCAACTGTTCCATCACCAGGGCTACCGGCCCGAGCAGGTGACCGGCGTCGCCGTCGCCAGCGTCGTGCCGCCGCTGACCCAGGTCTTTGGACAGGTCTGCCAGGAGTACATCCGGCAAAAGCCGCTGGTGGTGGACGTGGGCGTCAAGACCGGCTTTCGCATCCGCTACGAACCTCCCCAGGGAGTGGGCGCCGACCGCGTGGTGGACGCCGCCGCTGTGCGCGTCCTGTACAGCGTGCCGGCCTGTGTGGTGGATTTTGGCACCGCCACCACCTTCGACGCCATCTCTGCGGAAGGGGATTACCTGGGCGGGGCGATCACCCCTGGGATCGGCATCGCGGCCCGCGCGCTCTTTGAGCGGACGGCCAAGCTGCCCCGGGTGGAACTGACCCGTCCGCCGTCGGCCATCGGGAGCAACACCCCCCACGCCATCCAATCCGGCCTGCTCTTTGGCTACGTCGGCCTCGTGGAGGGGATGGTGGCCCGCTTCAAGGCCGAGTTGGGACCAGAGACACAGATTATCGCCACGGGAGGGCTGGCGGAGGTCATCGCCCGCGAGACAGAAGTCATAGACGTGGTGGATCCGTGGCTCACGCTGCACGGGTTGCGGATTATCTACGAGTTGAACCGGTGAACAAATAGATTGACAGGCAAATGAGCCAGTGGTATACTGCTCGTAAGCCGTCCGGAGGAGAGAGAGAGGTAACAAGGGGATTTTTGATGCAGCAGACACTTGCTCAATCGTATACCATTGAGGACATCTTGACTACCCTGGGGTACCCCGATCCATTAGCGGCGGCCCGCCAACATGCTCGCATGATCCTGTTGGGACGCTTGGCCCGTTACCAGGCTGCCATCCAACAATTAGAGGCTCGGTGGGGTTGCACCCTGGAGGATCTGCGCGCACGCTACAAAGCCCAGGGTAGCGAAGACTTTGCAGCCGACGACGACTACTTGCAATGGAAATGGTACGCCGATGCCATTGAGATGGTCAACGCTCAACTAGCTGCCGTCTCCGAACCGTTGGACGATGCTTCAGCTATTTGATGCCCACGCATCGCTCTTCAAATCCTGGCGCGTGGTCCGCTACGAGGAGGAAGGCTCTGCGTATATGTTGCAGGTGTCCGTTGTCCTGCTCGATGACAGTCGGTTGACGCTGCGCGACTATCTCTTCGCTGACGGAAGCCGCAAGTATGCCTACCAGTGGATAGAAGCCGATGGTGCTTTGCGACGACGCTGGGATAACGCCCCTCACTGGCTTGGCATTGCCACCGCTCCCCATCACGTGCATTTGCCGGATCAGGAAATGCCAGAACCATCTACCATCACTAATCTGGAAGATCTGCTGGACTTTGTCCAGAGATGGTTGGACGAACATTCAATCAAATGATTCCTCTACTCAAAGACAAACGTATCCTCCTCGGCGTCACCGGCGGCATTGCCGCCTACAAAGCCTGCACCCTCGCCAGCCGCCTGACCCAGGCCGGCGCCCAGGTGGACGTGGTGATGACAGAGGCCGCGCTCCGCTTCGTGACGCCGCTCACGTTTCAATCTCTCACCGGACGCCCGGTCTATACCAGCCTGTGGGGCGCGCTGGACGCGACGATGGGCGAGGATGCCATCCTGCCCACGCACGTCGTCCACGTGGGGCTGGCCGAGGCCGCCGACCTGATGGTCGTCGCCCCGGCCACCGCGCACACGATGGCGAAAATGGCGCAGGGCCTGGCCGATAACCTCCTCACCACGCTGGCGCTGGCCGCTCGCTGCCCGGTTTTGCTCGCTCCGGCGATGGACGTGGGCATGTGGGCGCATCCCGCCACCCAGGCGAACGCCGCCACGCTGCGTGAACGGGGTGCCCACTTTGCTGGGCCAGCTCGCGGGCGGATGGCCTCTGGCCTGGAGGGCGAGGGCCGCATGGTGGAGCCCGACGAAATCCTGGGCCACGTTCGGCTGGTGCTGAGCCGAGAGGGGCCGCTGACCGGGCGGCGCGTCGTGGTCACTGCCGGGCCTACCCGCGAGCCGCTTGACCCGGTCCGCTTCCTCAGCAATCCGTCTTCGGGGCGGCAGGGCTTTGCGCTCGCTCAGGCGGCGTTGGATCGCGGAGCGCAGGTCACGCTGATCACCGGCCCTACGAACTTGCCCACGCCAGTGGGAGCGGAGCGAGTGGAGGTCGCCACCGTCCAAGAGATGTACGATGCTGTCCTCTCTGCTGCCGAGCAAGCGGACGCGCTGTTGATGGCCGCCGCGCCTGCCGATTACCGCCCAGTTGCCGCCGCTCCGCAGAAAATCAAGAAGGGAAAGGAGGATCTGACCCTGCGCCTGGCCTGCACACAGGACATTCTCTCCGCCGTCGCCACCGAGCGAGCAAAGACCGGCTTCCCTCGCGTCGTGGTCGGCTTTGCCGCCGAGAGTCAGAGTCTAGTGGAGAATGCCCGCGCCAAATTGGCCGCCAAGAACCTCGACTTGATCGTCGCCAATGATATCACGGCCCATGATGCAGGCTTTGGTGCAGAGACAAATCGAGTGGTGATCTTGGATCGAGAGGGAGGCATCAAGGAACTCCCCTTGATGAGCAAGATCGGCGTGGCCGAGGTGGTGTTGGAGCGGGTGGCTGGCCTGCTAGCGGCTGAGAAAAGGGCGGACTGAGACTAAACCTCACAAGGGGACAGCGGCGCGGAAAGCTAGATCTCCTCCCGGCCCTCCAGCGCGCGCGTGAGCGTCACCGCGTCGGCGTACTCCACGTCGCCACCCATCGGCAAGCCCCGGCCCAGACGGGTGACGCGCACACCCAGCGGGCGCAATTGGGTCAGCAGGTAGGAGGACGTCCAGTCCCCTTCGCTGGTGGGGTTGGTGGCCAGGATCACCTCGTTCACGTCGCCGCTGCGTATGCGGGCCACCAGTTCGCCGATGCGCAAGTTCTCGACAAACATCCCCTCCGAGGGAGCCAGTACGCCGTGCAAGACGTGGTAGACTCCTTTATACACACCGGCCTGCTCGATCGCCAGCACATCAAGCGGCTCCTCGACCACACACAAGATGCCGCGATCGCGTCCAGGGTCTGCACAGACAGGGCAGGGGTCATCCTCGGTGATGTTGTAGCAGACGGAGCAGAACCGGGTGCGCTCGTTCAGCTCACGCAGAGCCTCGGCCAGCCGGATCGCCAGGTCCGATTTGCCGCGCAACAAAAAGTAGGTGAGGCGGGCGGCGGTCTTGCGGCCAATGCCCGGTAGCTCCGCAAGCTCCTCGATGAGCCGCGTCACCGAGGCGGGGACTGAAGACGTAGACGCGCGCATCATCTCTGTCTACGTCAGGCCGGGGATTCCAAGCCCGGCGGTAAAATCCGACATTCGCTCCGTCGTGGTCCGATCCACCTGCTCCATCCCCTCGTTGACGGCGGCGATGACGAGGTCTTGAAGCATCTCCACATCTTCGGGATCCACCACCTCTTGCGCGATGGTGAGCGATTTCAGCCGCCGCTCGCCGGTGACGACCGCCTCCACGGCACCGCCGCCCACCGTCGCGGTGACGGTCATCTCGGCGAGTTCCTCCTGGGCTTCGAGCATCTCTTGCTGCAAGCCCTGCAACTGTTGGAGCATGTTCTTCTGAGATTTGCCTCCTGGCGCACCAAACGGACTCTTCCTTTGTTTAATTCTTCTCTTTCCCAATGTGACCTCCTGAAAAGACTAGCTATTTACAATCTGCGCTCCCAGGTCCTTTACCGCCGCGCGCACGAGCGGATCCTCGGCGATCAGTTGTTCCGCCGATGAGACGCTCTCACTGGCAGACGCTTTCTGCGTCGAACGCTGCGGAGAGGGAGGAGCGCTTTGTGAACGGTCGGATAGAATACACCGCACGCGACATTGCTGGCCAAACAGTGTGCTCAGCACATCCTCCACGATCTGCTTTTTCTGTTCCTCCTCCACCTTGCTGCGGTGAAATTTGTGAGTAAATCCGAGCACGACGACGTTCCCCTCGACGGCCACCGGCTCACACGAGCGCACCAGCGCCTCCAAAGATAGATTGCGCGGTCGCAGAGCGTCCAGAAACTCGGACCAGCGACCCCGCAGCGTCTCGGGCGTCAACGAGCCTCCGCTCACTGTCGGCGCTTGGTACGCGGGCGCCGATTCCCTGACCACCTCCGCGCGAGTCTGAGATGGGGAAGGCATCGCCGAGCGGACAGGTGCAGGCTGGGTCGGCGAGGAGGAAGGCCTGGAGCGGCGCGGAGAAGGAGGCGGCGGCGAGGAAGGTAGTTCTGATTCCGGGGGGAGCATGGCTTCGATGAAGGCCATCTCCAGTGGCAACTGTGGCTGCCAACCCCCCTTCGCCTCCGCAGCCGCCTGGTTAAAGAGCCGCACGGCCTGCGCCAGCGCCCGACGCGAGAAGGCGGCGGCCTGAGTCTCCAACTGGGGGCGCATTTCGTCCGAGACGTGCGGGGGGAGGACGCCGGATTCGAGGCGCAGCAGGAGCAGCGTTCGCAGGTGTTCCACCATCTGGCGCGCGAACTGGCGAGGGTCGGCCCCTTCATCCACAGCGGTGTTGATGGCCCCCAATCCCTGCGCCACGTCCCCCTCGGCCAGCGCGTTGGTGATCTGGATCACGGTCTCGCTGGCCCCCGTCCCCAACGCCGCGCGTACCTCTGCAACGGTGATGCCGGCATCGTCGTAGGAGGCAAGCTGATCGAGCAGACTGATCGCGTCGCGCATGCTGCCGGTCGCCTGGCGGGCGATGAGCGCCAGCGATTGCTGATCGGCCTGGATACGCTCCTGCTCGGCCACCCATTCCAGGCGGGCGGCAATTTTGTTGACGGGAATGCGATGGAAATCGAAACGCTGGCAGCGCGAGAGCACGGTAGCGGGGATCTTGTGCGATTCCGTGGTCGCCAACACAAAGATAGCGTGGGGTGGGGGTTCCTCCAACGTCTTGAGCAGTGCGTTGAAGGCGGCGTTGGAGAGCATGTGCACCTCGTCTACCACATAGACCTTGTAGCGCGCTTCGTTGGGTCGAAAGCCGACCCGTTCGCGCAGTTCGCGCACGTCGTCCACCCCGGTGTTGGAGGCGGCGTCGATCTCGATCAGGTCGAGCAGCCGTCCCTCGTTGACTGCCTGGCAGATGGCGCACTCGTTGCAGGGGCGCTGCTCCTCTGGAGCCAGGCAATTGACCGCTTTGGCAAGCAAGCGCGCCAGGGTTGTCTTTCCCGTCCCGCGGGGTCCCGCGAAGAGGTAGGCGTGATGGATGCGCTCGGTGATAAGCGCATTGCGCAGCGTGCGGACAACGTGCTCCTGTCCCACCACCTCACCGAAGGTTCGCGGTCGCCATTTCCGATACAATGCCTGTACTGCCATCGTCGCCTCCTTCTCTACGTCGTCCTGATATATAGTCTAGCATATCGGCCAAGAAAGGCAAGTGCGGAGGTGGCCGTTGCGAACGTAGTCGTTCGGTTGAAGTTACATAAAGGTGTGCTATAATCGGATCAAATTCTACATGGAGGAAACAGTAAAATGCCGAGAATTGGTGGTTGGGAATGGGTGATTGTTCTGGTGATCGTGTTGCTCATCTTTGGAGTGGGACGGCTGTCCAAGGTGGGTCGGGAGCTTGGGGAAGGCATCCGCGAGTTCCGGGAAGGTCTCACGGGTGGAGAAGGCGGAGACGGGGAGAATCAGGAAGAAGCCTAGAACACCTTTTGTAGAACGGTAGCCGTATCAAAAAACGCCAACTATGTAGTGGCGTGGGTTATTCTGTAGGAATATCGAACCTACGGATTGGTAGCCCACGCCGCCACAGGTTGGCGTATCTGCTGCATCCACGTTTCAGGACAGTCGCACACGAAAGCAAAGTCTCTTGGCAATGACCTACTCTCCCAGGGGGCTGCCCCCCAAGTACCATCGGCGCTGGCGGGCTTAACTACCGGGTTCGGGATGGGACCGGGTGTACCCCCGCCGCTACAATCACCAAGAGACTGTTAGCAAACTATTTAGTTGATCACTGAACAGTACAAAAACTCCAAGTTCTCCGCATCACTGCGTTAAGTCCTCGACCGTTAGATTCGGGTCAGCTTAACACATTACTGTGCTTACACCTCCCGCCTATCAAACCGGTAGTCTTCCGGCGGTCTTACCCAATTTACATATAAATCGGTGGGGGATCTCATCTTGGGGCGAGCTTCCCGCTTAGATGCTTTCAGCGGTTATCTCTGCCAGACATGGCTACCCAGCGATGCTCCTGGCGGAACAACTGGCACACCAGAGGTCTGTCCACTCCGGTCCTCTCGTACTAAGAGCAGCTCCCCTCAAATCCCCTACGCCCACAGCGGATAGAGACCGACCTGTCTCACGACGGTCTGAACCCAGCTCACGTACCACTTTAATGGGCGAACAGCCCAACCCTTGGGACCTTATCCAGCCCCAGGATGTGATGAGCCGACATCGAGGTGCCGAAC